>Ga0180437_10003219_pt1 | contig 24627 bp, 18 predicted proteins | sample SS_ome_4_FD_132410 | JGI IMG/M metagenome (GOLD analysis project Ga0180437, IMG submission 132410) | Hypersaline lake sediment archaeal communities from the Salton Sea, California, USA - SS_3_D_1 metaG | ecosystem: Environmental > Aquatic > Non-marine Saline and Alkaline > Hypersaline >... | reverse complement strand
AGGTTGTAGCAGAGCGTTTTGCCGGAAGCTGTGGGGGTAACGACGACAACGTTCCTTCCTTCAATGACGGCGTCGAACGCCCGGCGTTGATGGGTGAACAGGTCGTGTATGCCCCTTTTTGCCAGAACGGCGTTCAGTTTCGGATTCATTTCCGCAGGGAAGCCGCCGTAACGCGCGGGTTGTTCCTCAATTTCGCGCCATTCAGTGACATTACTCCTGAACTTCGGTTCGCTATGGAGTTTCTCCAGGATCTGTTCCAGCGTCACCGGGGATAATTCCTTCTCGCTCCAGTTCGGGGCTGGCGTGCGCCATCCCCGCCGACTTCTGCTGCTTGCTGCTCGACAATCTCGACTACCGTCGGGAGAGTCCCGACTTTTCTGGCGGCAGCCCTGTCGATGGCGCGGATTGCAATGAGGGCCAGCGCAAGAAACGCTGCGGCGCCAGCTATTGCGCCGAGGTCTGTCGCGTCCTCGCCGAACCGGATCCGCGAGATCCGGGCACCGACAGCTGCACCCGCAATTAGGGCCGCCATGGGAATCCCGTACAGGACAAGGGAGTTCTTCACGAGCCGGGCCGGTTCCACCGCGACCACGACGCGTTGTCCTTCGGAAGCGCCCGGAGGGTTAGCGACCTCCATCAGGTTATATGTTTCGCCAAACGGACGGCACAGAGCCCGGGCGGAACAGCGTCCACACGCTGAACTGCGTTGGACCTTGATCTTAGCGCGGTCACCGCAAGACTCGACAACAATACCCTCTTCCCGCACCAGCCATCTCCCGGCACACAGGCCTTATCCGCTACACATCGGGTTGGGTCTTCCATCCGGCGAGCGCGGAGGCCACATCGGCGGTATCCGGATCGCCTCCCAGAAGCCTGATGTCCTGTTCCGAAACGCCTGCATTGACAAGCGGTTTTATAATGTCGTTAACAAGGTCGGGGACGTAGAATTTCAGGAACCTGCTTTTCCCTTCGACGCTCCACGCACCCACTTCCGCCGGTACGAGCACCGATTGACCTGTGCTGAGCGCCAGTTCTCCGCCTTCCCAGACCAGACGCGCGTTTCCGCGCTCGAAAAAGAGTATGGTGAACGTGTTCCCGGTCCCTTTCACCGTATGCGCGCCGCTCACCTCAAGAACCTCGGTCGCGAAATAGCTGCACGCGGTGAGCACGGTGCGCCTGTTCTGCCCATCGGTCAGCTTAACGCCGGAAGCCGGTGGTACGGAGGGGCGTTCGAAATTGGTGGCGCGCATCGCCTTCTCAAGATGCAGCTCGCGCGGTTCACCGTCGGCGCCGACGCGACCCCAGTCGTATACCCTGTACGTAAGGTCGGAATTCTCCTGTATTTCAACCAGCACAATTCCCGCCCCCAGCGCGTGCACGGAACCGGCGGGCAGAAAAAAGGCGTCGCCGGCCTTCGGGTCGAAGTAGTTCAGACACCTTTCGAACGCGCCTGTATGTATTGCTTGCTGGAACTGCTCTTTCCCTATGCCGGGTTGGAGACCGAGCATGATCTTTGCGCCTTCCTCGGCAGCGAGCACGTACCACATTTCCGTCTTTCCGGGATCCGCTTCGTCGTACTCCAGAGCCAGTTCATCGGTCGGATGAACCTGAACGGATAACGTCGTGTGGGCATCGAGTATCTTGAACAGGAGCGGGAACCTGCCTTTTGCCAGAGTACAGTTTCCTACGAGCCTGTCGCCGAAGCGTGTGACGAGCTCGTGGAGTGTGACGCCGTTCAAGGGACCTTCTGCGACGACGCTCTGGTCGTCCTCTCGGTCCGATACCTCCCACGATTCGCCGATCAGCGCGCCGGGGGGAAGCCGTTTGTTGAACAGGTCGGCGAGGTTGCGACCGCCCCATATCTTTTCCTTAAAAATCTCACCGAATCTAAGCGGATAAAGAGAGTCCATGAAACGACGGTCTTTCGTTCTGCGCAATCCACACCGACCAACCCTGCAACAGCCGTTATTGTATCAGAAGGGGTCGCTCTTAGCAACCTGCGCCTGACCCGAGGACTTGGAAGCCTTTACGGAAGTGCATCTGCACAGATTCTTGCGAGCTTCTCATTTGCCGCGGCGAATTATTGGTCTAAGAAAAAGGGTACAGACACGTCTCCGCTCGTACCTCGCTGCGGCCTACTCCGCCGAAGTAGCCTTTGGCTGCGAAGGCCGGGCTTGCGTCAGTCCCCATTTTTCTTAGGAGTCCCCGGGGAAGGGGCCCCAAACCGGATTGCACTGTGACTTCAGTGTTCGAGCGGAGCGGGGCGAGATAGGATATTAGAGCAATCGGGATCGACTGTTGTGCAGATGCTCTGGCATAACCAGCCGGCACCCGATCTGTCAGCCGCTCAGCGCATAAAGAAATCCCCACCGAGTGCCGTGGGAAACGTTATGTTCACTAACCCTTGTAACCAAGGGGGGTGTCCTCACGGGAAGTTCAGAGATCCGCGACGGGGCGGCATGTCATCGCTTCCACAAATGTTGGACTCCCATTCTATAACTGTTGGGTTATTTAAAATCCGTTCCTCACGAGCAAGGTAGGGATTCTCTACCACTAGTTTTGTGATGGTAGTATATCATACTTCTCGTATTATTTCAAGGAAAATCGACGATGTTTTCAGTGATCCCCGGTTTTCGAGCTGGACGGCCCCTATTCTACAGAACCCTACTGTTTGCTGCAGGTTAGCTGTTCTCGTCGTGGCGGCGCAGGCGTGGTGCTGTCATGCCGGGCCCAGGCGGCTAATCGGGCTTTTGGATTCTCGCCTGCGCGGGAATGACGAGATTAACGGGTTTCTGACAAGAACGGGGTGGGAAGCAAGCACCGTCGTACTCGGGAGCCGGGCGTAACCCAGCTCATGCTCGGGAGGTGTTGACAAGTTCCGGAGCCGTGTGTTATACTCAGGCAAGGTTAGGTGACAATATCGCCGTTCGAAGACAGCGGGTGTTCCGTGTGAGGAACTTAAACTGAGCCTGCCGAGACGGTACATGAATATGCCTCCGTCTTCGTGCGGAGGCTTTTTTGATGTAGGGTTAAGGCCGCATACGGTTTTGTAGAGTGGAGGTGTGTTGATTTGCCACGACCAGAAAAAGAGGAGAAGGTCCGACAGTTAGCCGAGAAGGTATCGTCCACCACGGCAACCCTGCTGACCGACTACCAGGGATTGGATGTGGAGAGCATTACCGAGCTGAGGCGCACGTTCAGAGATGCGGACATCGAGTTCCGCGTCGTCAAGAACAGTCTGGCCAGACTAGCCGCGGACACGGCGGGTGTCCCGGAACTCAAGCCGTTCATAGACGGACCGACGGCATACGTTTTCTCGGACGATCCGGTCGCACCGGCGAGAATAGTAGCGGAGTTCGCGAAAAAGCATCCTTTCCTTCGTCTCAAAGGGGGCGTTGTGGAAATGAGCGTTCTGACAGCCGAACAGGCGGGTGAGCTTGCCACGCTGCCACCGCTGCCGAGTTTACAGGCGATGGTGGTGACGCAGCTCAAGTCGCCTCTTTACGGGCTCGCGAGCACGCTGGCGGGGGTGCTCAGGATGCTGGTGTACGCGCTCGACGGAATCTGCAAGCAGAAACAAGAGGAATCAACAGAAGAGAAAGTGGAGTCTGAGGAGGAGAACTAGCAATGGCGAAATCTACATCAACGAAATCTACATCAACGAAAGCTACTAAGGTCTCCAAGGTGGAGAAGGTGCTCGAGGGCATCGAGAAGCTGTCGGTTCTCGAGCTTTCCGAACTTGTAAAGGCGCTCGAGGAGAAGTTCGGCGTCAGCGCTGCGGCTCCCGTTGCAGTGGCGGCGGCCGCGGGCGCACCTGCGGCTGCGGAAGAGCCTGTAGAGGAAGAGCAGACGATGTTTGACGTCATGCTCATGGCCGCAGGCGAGAAGAAGATCCCGGTAATCAAAGAGGTGCGCGCGATGACCGGGCTCGGGCTGAAAGAGGCGAAAGCACTGGTCGACGAGGCGCCCAAGCCGGTCAAGGAGGGTATCGCGAAAGAGGAAGCCGAGAAGATCAAGGCCAAGCTCGAGGAGTTGGGCGCCACTATCGAACTGAAGTAGGCGACGACGGTCACTTGCTCCTGAATCAGGTGGACCTCGAAGGCACCGATGCGACAATGTGCCTTTGACACAGCGAAAAGGCTGTGGTATAGTCGAACGGACGTCGAGGACTTGGTTCCGGCGATAGACGTCTCGTATTCTGCCGCGAGAAATGTGGATTCGGGTGCAGCCCGCTACAAGGAGAAGCGAGATGGAAGACATCACACGCACCATCACGTTCGTCACAGAGGACCGGGACTGGCTTCAGAAACTTGTTAAGGGCGCTGCATTCACCTTCCTGAGCGTTCCGCTTATTGTGGGCTTACCGGTCGTCTTCGGTTACATGCTCGAGCTGCACCGGCGCGTGGTGAGAAGCGCGGAACCGGTTCTGCCGGAATGGGACAACGTGCCCGGCACGTTTGTGGAGGGATTTAAGTTCCTGGGTATCGCGGTCGCGTATCTGGTGATCTTCGGGATAGTCGGCTGGTGTCTGACACGGGTGCCTATTGTCGGTTGGGTCCTTGCCGGCGTTGTGGGTATCGCATTCATGATGGCGTTTCTTTACGTGATGACACGGTTCGCTCTGACCGGGGAGATGAGCGAAGCGTTCAACGTGCCGGGCATCTACGAAGCGCTTAAGAACAACTTCGTCGAGTACCTTGTTGCATCGTTTCTCTGGCTTGTATATATGGTGGTAGCGTGTCTCGGTGCGATTCCATCGATTGTGGGCGTCTTTTTCACCCTCTTCTGGGCGTGGCTAGCGGTATCGTACGCTGCGAGCAAGGCTTACGTCGGTACCGAGCCACCGCAGGACGCCGTCGCGGTTTAGAGTAGAGTCTGTGGGGATAATGTCTATGAAGGGGAAAGTCCGCTTGGCACGGCGCGTGTCTTTCCACCTGGTTCTAATCCTGCTGTCTGTAACGACAGTTGCTCTGTCCGAGACGCTGGACAAGGGACCTTATCTTCAGAACGTGACCTCCGACGGGGCAACCATCTGTTGGGTGACCGTCACGGAGACCGCGCAAGGCAAAAAGCACACGTACCATCAAGCGCCCATCTCAGGTCTTAAACCGGCGACCGAATACACTTACTACGCAGGCGAACGCGGAGAGCTCAAGGGTTCTTTTCGAACGGCCCCCGTCGCACCGGAACGTTTCAGGTTTGTAGCGTACGGCGACTCGAGAACCAACCACGCGGTGCACCGGTCGGTGCTCAACGCCATCTCGCGGGCTAACCCTCGGTTCGTGATCAATTCAGGCGATATCGTGAGCGACGGTAACAGGATGGACCATTGGGACGAGTTCTTTGAAGTAGCCGGAGAGTTCATGGCGCGGGTGCCTTACTGGCCGGTGCTCGGGAATCACGAGAATAATGCATCTCTTTACTATAACCATTTTGCGCTGCCGGGCATAGAGAGATACTATTCTTTCGACTATGGCACGTGCCACTTCGTGATGCTTGACTCGGACGATCTTGAGCTCGTCAAGCAAGAGAAACAAAAGGTGGCGCCGGAAGTCAGGCAAAAGTACCGCGAAGCGCGCAAAGATTACTGGCAGAAACAGATCGAGTGGTTGGAGAAGGATCTCGAAGCTCACAAAGAAGCGGATTTCATCTTTGTAACTTTTCATCACCCCCTTTACAGCAGCCCGAAAAGCGAAGGCAGACGGCGCGAACAGGAGAGAACGAGAGGGCTGTTCGAAGAGCTGTTGCGCCGGTACAGGATCACCGCGGTGTTCAACGGCCACGACCACGTTTACGAACGCAACGTCGTGGACGGTCTTCATTGCATCGTGACGGGCGGAGGCGGCGCGTCTCTTTATGATTTCGGTGACCCGTTACCGACATCGGTCAAACGCGAGAGCGCGCATCATTTTGTGACAATCGATATTGACGGCGATACAGCCACGTTTACTGCATTAACGCCCGACGACAAGGTTATAGACAGGTTTCAAGCCAGCGCGCGCAACTGAACGTCATGGCCGACAAGCTTCATCTTCGCAGTGCACGGTGCGAGATTGACGGCCGATCTGCGCACCCTTGCGAGACATTGCTCGCGGCCAAACGTCGGCTCAGTGCGGTACCCGCCGGCCGCGTCACGGTAATCCTTGGCAGCGAAAAAGCGCGGGAGGACATGTTGCGGTTCGCGCGTGATGCCGGTTACGGCGCTCAACCGTCAGGACGGCGGGACGACGATTTCCTGCTCCGGATCGAGAGAGGCAAGCCCGAGGAGAGAGAGCAGCTTCAGGAGGTCGCTCTCGCAGAGCGACCCAAGGATACGCTGCTGCTTATCAGTGGTGAGTGCATCGGCGCGGCCGACGAATCGCTCGGTCGCATGTTGATGAAGAAGTTTCTCTACTCGCTTACAGAGACGGAACAACGACCGGCGACCGTCGTCATTGTGAGCTCCGGCGTATGGCTCGCCACAAGCGATTCAGAGAGTCTGGATGCGCTTCACGCACTGGAAGGAGCCGGCGTGGACGTGATGGTCTGTCGAGCCAGCGCGGAGTTCCTCAACCTCAAGGACAGGATAGCCGTCGGCAGGGTGTGCGACATGTACCAGATCGTCGAAAGACTGCTCGCCGCCGGCAACACTCTCACCATCTGAAACGCACACTTGCTAACCATACAGGACGGTACGGGGATGAGCGTCCCATCCCATCCGCTGGTTAGGCCCACATTCATAGTCTTCCCCAAGATCTATTCCGTGACGTGAGATACTCGGTAAAGAAGGTCTGGAATTGCTCCCGGTATGGCCTGAAGCCAAGTCCGCAAATAGGACCACAGATGAGCACAGTGGACACCGGCAGCAAAAAGAACGCGAGAATCCACCGTGAAACCTCATACGGTGCCTCTACAAGATTTGCAAAAACGCAAAAGAGGACAGCCAGAACGATGCCCATAAGAAGTACGCTCAGGCACAGCATTTTGATTGCATGCGGCGGCCTTCTGCTTTTCTCAAACGGATTGGTGCGCAGCCATGCCTCGAATAAGCGCCTCTGTTCGTCTCTTGGCAGCTCGCGCAGGATCGGGAAATACATCGCGACGGTATCACAGCGCAGCAGCCGTGTCCGCCCATGAGTTCGGTTCTTTTGCGTACGTTCCATCTTCGATGGCCTGTGCTTCTCCGTACTACTATTGGCGCCTGGGCGTTTTGGCTAACGTTGCGCGCATCAGCGGCACAGTCCACTGCATGAGCTGGTCATGAGGGACTTTCCTTCACAGCACCTTCCAAGCGTTCTCTCATCTCCGGATCGCTCACGCTATCCAGGTCTATTTCATACAAGCCCGACTCCAGCAGATACGCGTTCACAAGGGTCCTTTCCTTGAAAGGAACTGGTGGTATCCCGCTTGTCGAGAACCTGGGCTCGTTTCGTCGCCCGTCACGTACCCAATAGACAAAGGCCCGGCGGGCACCTTCTTCGTCGAGCTTGTCGCCGCTGTCAAACCTAAGCTCGACAAATTGAAAGTAGAACGCCCCTTTCAAGGTCAAGATGGCCTCCTCTGGATCGACATTCTCCTTGAGCTTTATGCCAATGAGCCTGATTGGAACGCCATAGTGGCTGATCCTCAATGGATCAAAAGCGCCGTTGATGAAGGTTTCGCCGTCATCTGTTAGTGCGAGAGCTGCCTCTTTCAAATGCGGGTATTCAAAATCGAAATCCAGCTCAGGATTAGTCTCCTTCCACCAATCGATCCATTTTCTCTGATCTTTTCTGAACTCCTGCCCAGTTAGCGTTTCCAAGTAAGCGGCTACGCGATCGTGCGCTCTCCAGGCGGGATGTCTGAGCCCTTTGATGAGATACGGTACGGATTTCTGATCTTCAATTGCGGCAAGGTACATGGATGCGTTAAACCAGATGTAGTCGTCATCGCTCTCAAGCAGCTTGTGTGCCGTCTCCCTTCCCGCAGGATCACGTCTTTCCTCCAGGAGATCCAGCCCCGTCATAACCAGATCGCGGTCTTGAGAAGACAAGTTCTGCGCCAAGATGTCCGAACTGACGCGCACTCCCAACACGTCTTCCAGAATAAACAGGCCGAACTCTGACCGCGTCAAACCCCTGTATGCAAGGGTGCCACCAACGCCTGAAGCTACGACAAGAGCACAAACGCCGAGGGTGATTTTGGCAGCCTGTCTTGCTTCCATCTGTCCTCCCCTAGCACGTAACGATGGAGCTAAGGCGCGGGTGACCGCGTCGCCTTTAGCGCTTCGTTCTGCAAATTCCTTATGAATGACTACTGTTCCTGCAATGAAGTCATGCAGTGCTCGTTTCCTCTTATTGAACAGGAGAACCACTACTTCGCTCCAAATCCAAACCTGCTGAACAATTGTAACCACGGAAAACCATGTTGGGTAATGGGACTGAAGCGACTGAAGTCTCTTGAGAAATGGAGCTGTTGAGTAATCAGTCTCACTTACTTGAGTGAGAGCCCATACTTCAACGACAAGCATGAGAAAGGCAAAGGCCAGATCAACCGCAGAGCGCTTCCAAGCCTCTGGCCACCCGATTCTTGCTCCGTCGGGTCTAGTTACCCTGACTCCTACCGCCAGTTTGCCGGGCGTTCCTCCGAATCGTGCGTTGAAGTAAACATTGTACATGGAGAACAAAGCTGTAGAGGGAATCGTGATGACGATGGCAAGGTTCTTGTCGAATCCTTCAAGCCAGGTGAAGGCGAACGCGAAGGGCATAATGACAAAGAAGTCGACCCAAGCTGCGCAGAATCGTTTCCAGAAACCAGCGTAGACGCGCTTTCCATCGGACGTGATAGGCAGGAAATTCATTCTTTTCTCCGTGCAGAACGTTATACAATAGGTGACAGTCACCTATTCTTTACCTATTCTTTCAATGCTCTATGGATGTCCGGTCTCCCCTACCGCCATCCCAATCGATCAGCGATCCAACATAGCAGTGCCATGAGCAAGAGGACAAGCAACGGCAAAACGGTAAGGATGGCTACCACAAGCTGGTCCTTTGGCAACTTTCCTTTGCCCTCGCCTTAAAATACAAATACAAATAGCTATAAATAGGTGACTAAATAGGTGACTGTCATCTATTTGAAGATGACCGAGAACAGCGCAGCGTACCATACCGCTCCAAGGATGACCGCGACCCCGCTTCGCGAGGAATACTCATCGAGAGCGAGCCTTCGAAGGTGCCAAATGTTCATTACAACTACGGTGACTGTGCTCAACGCGAAAAACGCCACCGCGAATTCCAACGCCCACCGCTTCCGCGCCGCGACAGACCAATGCAGCGTAATGGGAGCTACAGCCCACAGAATTCCGCTGGCCAAGAACACAACCCAACCGGTGGGCCCAATAATGATTAGCCAGAGAAAGTTAACAAACACAAACAGGGCGGTATATGGAATGCTAGGCAAGACCACACGTTGAAGATCATCTCTCGGCTGACGATGCTCGAATCCTTGCTTCATTACCACTACCCTTTGCGCATTAATGGGTGACCTTTCCGACAGCCTCACTGTCCCCTATTTCGCTATTTCGCCCGGGGTTAGCTGAAGAGCGTGACACCTTGTCGTCCGGCGCGGCTTCAGGCCTCCTATCAATGGCGTCAGAACTGCGCATTCGTATCGCAGACACCCTGCCCTGATCGAAATCGATTAATAGACACCAGTCGGTGGCGCCGAACTCGAGCGGCATGGTGATCTCCCAATGATCCTGAGAGCGTTCCTGCAAACGCAACCTGTATGTTGCGTGATTGGCGAAAATCTCACGAACGTGGTCCGGAGTATCAGCAGGTGAGAGCGTATTCATAATGCGAGCTAGCGCCTCCTTGCTGGCCCTGTTTCGCAAGCGATTCCCGAACAAGACATTGAAGCCAATCGCTGCAATACAGAGGGCAAGGAGGAGACAAGCCCAGACTCTTCTGCTGTGAATCATCGGATGTCCTACACGCCTAACGTTACGCGCATCACCTGCGGGCAAAGCCAGTGGGGTGTATGCACCGGTTAGAACCCCCTTCTCTTTCGTAATAGTGCTTGGACCTTATGAGGGTAGAATATCAGGATAAACGCCAGACATAACTGGATAAGCCCGGCTATTGTCTGAACGTACGCGTAGCTTCTCAAAGAGTGCTTGAAAGCATCTGTCCCTTGCGCATTTGGAGGGGCGATGAACTGGGCGATCGCAAAAGCGGACCATCCAAGCGCCCGGAAGAACAGAATAATGCCGATCAAACTCAAAATGATGCACTCAATGCGGTCCAAGTTAATCTCCGAGGGCAGATCAACCTGCTGTGGTGCGATAATCCATGATGATATGCGATCACGAAAGGCCAAACAGACTACCCCGGCACAGAACAGAATCACCGCAGGACCAAAAGCCATAACCAAGTAACGGATGCCCGCACGTGCTAAAAACCAGGAGGATCCGGCCTGGCGTGAAAGTGCGTCCGCGATGAGATAAAGCCCCAGGAGGCTCACTCCGATTCGTGCTACCCCTTTCATGGTTCTCGTACCTCCCTTTTAGCCGTTCGCGCATCGGCGGTCGGTGGCCCGCTGAATGCGCTTGTTAGGTGCCCTCGTCGGTGTCGATCTGCACCCAACTGTTGTTTCCGTTGACGATATCTTATCGTGGACATGCCCTATCTCGCTTGGATTCAACGAAACTCTGATTCGAAAGCTTCGAAAGCAGGATCGTCCTTGAACTGCGCGAAATCTTCACTGAACCGGACCCTGTTTCCTATGGGAAAGCCGAAAAGCCTGGCTTTGTGCAAGGATGCGACCATCTCATCGTAACGTCCGAGGTCCCTGAAGCACTTGGCTTTGCCGTAGTTAGCATAGAGCGACCAGGGCCACACTCTTAGAGCCCTTTCATAGTAAGAAAGGGCCTGTTCATACTCTTTCAGATGGTAATGGGAGTCGCCAGCATCTATCGCTGCGCCTATGGACAAAGGATTCCAGTGCCAGGACTTGGCGTAGAGCTCGGCTGCCTTTCTCATCTCCTCAGGCACTATCTCGTCGTGGATGCTTACACCGCCGCCCATGCCAAAGTGTTTCCAGGCTTCCCAAGAATAATGCTGGCTCAGGATACATTGGATCGAAACGAGGCTCGCGATCGCTATCCAAATCACTCTCTTGCGAAGGTCTCGGATCTTGCGTGCTATCGAAGCAATGACAGGCACAAGTAGAGGCCAGCCGTAACGCAGAGGCATGATGGCGTAAAGAAGGTAGACCCCCAGAATGTATCCAGCAAGGCTCAACACGACGCCTCTTCCGGAAAGACGAAGGTTGCTCGAGGGGCGCGCAGGCACCTGTCTCCTGTCGCGATCCTTTCGTTCTTGCTCGCGTCGGTTCCGAGATGAATTGAGCCGGTCCATAGCGAGAAGGCCGCTCATGAGACCTAGATAGACGCCTGTCTTGGGGTGGCAAGTTGGTACCATGAATCGAGCCAGCGCGGAATCATAGGATAACAACCGCCCACCCATTACAAGCTTGATCACGTAGATTGACCCGAAAACGAGCAGCGAGGTGGCAAGGAGAACTCTCCCGGCAGGTGTCATGCCTTCTGACCTATGCGCGCGGTGTCGATGCACGATAAACCACCACATTAAGAAGAAGGCAAAGAAGAAAAAGAACGATCCTAGGGACCAAACGTAAGTTCTCACATCGACAAACGCGCTCGGACCGGAATAAATCCTGTTGGCCGCAGGCAACATCATTACCACAAGAAGCACAACGAGAAACGTCTCAACCAAGAACTGAGCGCGACGAGAGAAGCGGATGGGGGGTGTTGTCCGCCTGTAGGATTGAGGTCTGAGCACGTCCCACATGAATGAGAACGTTACCGCGAACAGCGAAGTCATGAACACGACAAAGCGCACATACCACGGCACTGCATCTGGTAATGTAAGCACGAACAGCAAACACGCAGTCGCCAAGACTAGCACGGGCCTCAGAACTCGCTCACGTGGAAGATGATCCTGTTCTTTCGCGCTGCAATCGGCTCGCACCTTCAAGAGTCTCATAATGTTGCCCGTCTGACCACTGGCTCATACGGTCTGCATAAGGCTCCTCCGGCGCGCGCCAATCATGGGGCTATTGCGCCGGGGCGTCGCGCAGGATCTGTTCTATACGGAGTTCCAGATGGGATTCCGCCCAGGCGTTTTGTTCGAGCGAATCGATTACCGCCTGAAGGTCGCGTGACACGTTGTAGCTGTCCGAGGTTACCGACCGGAACGATTCCTGCGAGTAATCCTCCTCGAACAGCGGGATGTCCTTTGTCGTGGCGAACAGTTTGAGCCGTTCGATACCGGGAGGTCCTTTGACGCGTATCTTGAACCCCGCCTGTTCGTCCGGGAACGCGTACTCGCGACCCGCTTTGACCCTGTTGTCGGGCATGAACGAGTTCGGGAACAGGACGTGGATCGACCCGCTCGTGGTGAAATCGAACACCGTCACGTAACAATCGCGTTCGGCCACAAAGTGTAACGTCACGAACTCGCCGATCCTGTAACCCGGTATTTCCGTCGGATGCCGTCCCCTATCGGCCCAGAACTTCACATTGAAACTCGGGCTCTCCGTTTTGATCCGATCGATCTCGGACCAGAGCGGGCTGATGAACGTCTTTATCGTCTTGCGGACCGACCGTTTCATGGTGGCGACGATCTCGTCCGTCTCGACGTTCAACAACCGGACGTGGATCTCTATCTTCTCGCCGACGTCGGTCACCGTCCCCGACAGTATGCCCCGTGCGCCCAACAGCTTGCCTATCTGAACGCTCGACGTCGGGTCAACAAAGCCCATCGCGCTGAGCTTCTGCTCCTCCATAACCTTGTCGAGCAGCCGCCGTTCCAACACCTTCACTGCACCGCGTTCCGTCAGTTTCGTGACGATCCGTTCGGAAATCAGGGCACCTTCAACCGACTTTATACCGTCCGCGTACGGGAACGGGAACACGACTAGGGTGTTTCCGCCCAACCGGTCGAGGTTCGACTCCACCATCAACACGATATCGTCAAGCGCACTCTCATCGGCACGCGCGATACCGCTCAATGGCAAGGTGATCAGCAGACAAAGTGTCAAGAGCCGTCTCATAACCGTCCCCTCGACTGTGTGTCCGCCGCGTCATGGACGCATCTTGGCGGAAGGTTGTCTATCACTTCTTTGGCCTGAATCCGCGGGTGGCAAATATCCCGGCGCCCAAGATAGCGAGCGCGATAGGCCACGTGGCCAGCGGTACTGCCGGTATATCGCTTGCATTGTATGGGTCAGTGCCGACAATGCGTTCAAATGCGTCCGAGAAATAGTCTCCATCCGAGTCACCGTCGAGGTAGTTCGGAATGCCGTCGTCATCAGTGTCCGCCAACCCCTCGGTTCCGTTCGGAATGCCGTCCCCATCGCTGTCGGAATCGACCGGCGGTACGTGCTCGTATGCACCCATATCGACGGCTGCGCCATGGGGTCGCGTTACACCAAGAATATCCGTCTCAGGCGCGCCCACCCAGGTGGCTGCGTCGATGCACGGCGAACCGGCCTGAACCCGGAGATCACCACCGACCGTGTCGACGAAAAGCGGATCCGCATTGATATTACCTTCCCCACTGTAACCGTCACGCACGTCTGAATAGCTCACCGTAGCCGTACTGTGGTCACCACCCAGCGATATTTCTTCAGGTACATTACCCCACAGGATGCAGTTGGTTATGGTCGGCGACGAGTCATAACATCGTACTGCGCCGCCATGCGTATCAGCCACATTGAGGCAAAACGTACAGTTCATGAGCGCCGGCCTGGAAAAGTAGTCGTTGTATATCCCGCCGCCGCTCGTATCAGCCGTGTTGCTCGAGAAAACGCAGTTCGTCATAGTGGGCAAGCAATATCCATAGTTGTAGACTCCTCCACCATAGTAGAAGGCTGAGTTGTTCCGGAAGATGCAGTCGGTTACAGTCGGCGAGGAGTGGTCGAAGTTGTTCATCCCACCGCCGCGGGCACCGGAGTCGTTGTCCGTGAATGTACTGTTCGCTACGGTCGGTGAGGAGTATTGTTCATTCCGAATCCCACCGCCGTCGCCGCCGGCCGTGTTCCCCGAAAACGAACAGTCTGTAACAGTCGGTGTGGATTCCCAGTTAAACATACCGCCGCCAAGGTATGCGTAATTCCCTGAGAACGTGCAATTAGTAACGGTCAGGGACGATGAGAGCATGCATATTCCGCCCCCACGATGCTCAGCGGAGTTGCCTGTCAGCGTGCAGTTAGCGACCGTGTTGGTGTCGTCCACAGTATCGCAATATATGCCGCCTCCGCATCTCTCTTCGTCGACGCCGTCTGCGTTCCCTCCTGTGATCGTGAAACCATCGGTGCGTGTGTTCGTGAGGCTGTTCATCACGATGACATGCTTCGCCGGTCCGCCTGCGTCGGCGGTGCTAGCGTCAATGGTGGTTACGTTCGTTTCCCAATCGCGCTGGTTGCGGGCGGTCTCGGTGCCAACGAACCCGCCGTACGCCGCCACACCGTCTTTCATAGCAATAGATTCAGCGTAGGTCCCTTCGGCCACCCAGACTTCTTCGTCGAGGGTGTCTGCATCGTCAATGCCCGCCTGGATGGTCTGATAAGCGGTCCCCCACGAGTTACCATCACCGCCGGGCGGCGCGCCCAGGTCTACAAACACTGTGGCGCTGCCAGGTGCCGCGCAGGTGAAGCCTACCGCAAGGCCGAGCAGGACTGAAACGTGCCTGGCCCACCCACGGTACACGGAAAGCCCTGTGATCTTGTGTCTCATGATATCGCCTCCCCCTTATTTGGTCGGCAGCGCGAGTGCTACCGACTTCCCCCTAAGAATCCCCCGAAACGGTCGACATCTCTACCACTTTTTCCCGCGAGCCCTTGTTTTCCTCCCAATACTCGGCGAGCTCCTTGGCAAGCTGCACGGCGACGAGCCGACCGGCGCTTCGGAGGGCGGTTTTGCCGGCTATGAATTCGCCCACGTCGGCGGCGGTGGCATGCTGACTAGCGGCCGCAGCTATCGTCTCGGTCCCGGTATCGATAGCCTTCACTTCGATCCTGGCCCTGCACGATCGGAATCCGTAGTTCTCGCCGACATACTCACTGAACGCCTCGCCCATGATGAATATGTCGGTCTTGTCCTTCATCTTGTCGAGCCGTTTGTCGTGCATGATGTCGGCGACGCTGCGGAAACCCTGCGTGACCTGGATCTCAGTCCCGTCGCGCTCCTGTGCTCTGCCGTGAAATATGTTGAGCCACCACCTGGACGGCTGTCTTTTCATGAAGGTGGAGATGTCAACGACGCGGAAACCGACCTTCGAGAGCACCGAGATAAGCTCGTTCTCGCCGGCCGGATCAGGTACCCACCTGCCGAGATGGGATTCCGGCACGCGCACCGTCACCGTCGGCAACTCTTTTCCCGCAAGCAGCTTGCGTAATCTCTCAATATCGGCGTCGACGGGTGACTCCCCGCGAGATTCGGCGGTTGTGAACTTCGCGAGCCGCTTGGCAATCTCGTCGCTTGCCGCGTCGGCAAGTTTCAACAACCCGTCCGACTCCTCGCCCGTGACACGGACAGCGGCGACTTCGCTCGTCTGCGTATCGATCAGCCGCGCCGTGACCACCCATTCCGAACCCAGCTTCATGAGTCTGCCGACGACAAACACACGTGCACCGACGACCTTGCCGACCTGTGTGGCTGTCGCGGCGTCAACGAGACCGGTCTGACTCAGGTGCAACTCTTCAAAAGCCTTGTCAAGCTTCTCGCGCTCCACCAGCCTCACGTCCGGTCGGCCAGCCAGGCGGGCCGCCACAAGCTCGTACATCTGTGCGCTTGCCTCACCGAGCGTTTCGCGCGAACCCACTCGACTGAACTCCACCAAAGCGACGCCTACACCCTCGCGTTCCGCCGTCTCGACCGGAGCCGGTTGAGGAGTAGCTGCCGCCAGCTGTAGAGCAACCGGCTTGGCCGCGATCGTCTCGTCTTCCATATCCAGCCGGGCGACCGTCGCAGCGTCGTCCGGGAGATCGGTGGAATCGGTCTCAGTAGGTGTCACAGGCGCTTCCGCCACGATCGTCTCCACCAGCGGTTTCTCCGTTCGCGCGTCCGTCAACGCAACGCAGGCGAGCACTGCCAGAAGGGCGATCGCAACCGCCGACCAACGTCCCGAGTCTTTCCTGAACAGCGCAATGGTGGCGATCCGTCGTTTAAGCTGGGATCTGTCTTCAAGTATCCCTGCCATACCTGCTAACCGCCGCGCCCGGCTGAAACGTTCCAGCAGATTGACGATCGTTCGACCGTATTCATGCGACCTCTCGGGTTCCGTGTGGGAAAGCACCAGCGCGTCGCAGGCGAGTTCACGATCGGCGCGCACCCGGTAGAACGCGTACCAGATCAGCGGGTTGAACCAATGAAGAACCTGGAGCGCCGTTATCAGCCAGTTGACCGCGATGTCCCAACGTTTAAGATGCGCCATCTCGTGCAGGAACACGAAACGCAATTCGTCCGGGCTCAGCGTTTGGATCATACCCTCCGGCACCAACAAACGCGGCCTCACAAAACCCAGTAGCGACGGGCTTCTGACCTTGGGAGTCTCAACGACCGCGAGCGGTGCACGTACGCCCATCTCCGCCTTGCAGTCCTCGAGCATATCGAGGATTCCCTGGTCGGTCAGAGGTCGTTCGCGTTTCACCCTAGTCAGGAGTGACAGGTTCTGCGCGAGCGCGTACGCCGCGAAGACCAGAACACCGGCCAGCCAGAGCGGTTGTAGCATCCCAAAAGGGAAGTGCGGGGCCGGCCGGCGTTGGTCCTGGAGGATACCGGGCGACGTTTCTCCCGCGTCCGGTGCAACACCTTCCTCGATCGTACCGGTAGACGGCTTCTCATACGATGTTACGGACGGTCCGTCCGCGAGATTGCTTGGAGCCAACGCGGCCGGACCACGTTGCCAAGAAGGGAGCAGATTGAACACACTGAGACTGCTCTCCGGGGTCCACGGCACCACCAGTCGCGCAAGCACCAGCAACCATAGACCGTAATGCCATCTCGGCGCCAACTTCCGACGAAGCAATGCCTGCACCGCCAGGATGAGGCAAATCAGTACGCTCGCCTGCAGCGACGACCGCACGAGCCAGGCAAAGAACCGCAACAGAACTCCAGAAAGCGAGAACACATTTATCTCCCCCTTTCATCGAGAATGCGTTTAAGCTCTTCGATTTCCTCCTGCGAGAGTTCAGTATCCTCAAGAAAACTGGCCAGCATCGGCTTGAGCGCGCCACCGTAAAACCGTTTCAAGAATGAGCGGTTCGCGGCCTTGATACACTCCGCTTCCTCCACGAGCGGGTAGAAATCGAACGCTCGGCCTTTCCTTTCGTACCCGAGCGCCTTTTTCTTCACGAGCCTGTTGATGAGGGTCTTTATGGTTTTGGGCGACCACGTACTTGTGGGTTCCAGCGCCTCGACCACTTGGTTCGCCGTCATCGGCGATCTGGCCCACAGGATCTTCATCACACGCCACTCCGCTTGCGATATTCTTGGTACATGTTTCATGATTTTCCTCCTTGACTTCTGCCAACCTTTGTGATATTCTTACACATGTGATTGAAAATGTCAAGCGAAAAATTTCGTACCCATGGACAGGAGGGTATGCTGTGCGTACGAAGGATGCTCTGACAAGTCGCCTCTTGATCTTGGCAACCGCACTCGTTTCCCTGCTGATATTCGCCGCATGCAATCCCTCATCGCAAGGCAGAAGCGAAGGTAAACTCCGGTCTGTGCTGGAGAAGAACCCCGCCGATGCGGATGTCCGCATAGAGTTGGCTAAACTCCTTCACGAAAAGGGGTCGCATTTCGATGCCGTCGTCGTACTGGAGGAAGGCACGAAACTGGATGCGGACAATCCAGCGTTCCTGAGACTGCTCGGGGAGATTTATGCGGATTGGGCTGGCCAGCTCAACAGCACCAAAAAGTACGAGATCGCGGTGAAATACTGGGATCAGTTTCTGGATATGGGCAACGCAAACGCTGAAACTTATGTAGCGCTGGGGCACGCTCTGGACGGCAGCGGACAGCATAAGAGGGCAGCGGACTGCTTCTCCATCGCGCTCAAGATGGACCCACAGAACGCAAGAATCCGAGCAGATTTCGGGTACTCGCTAAAGGAAAGCGGGAAATACGAGAAAGCGCTGCCAGTGCTCTTGCAAGCGGCTGAGGAATTGCCGGAAGACTACCGGATCCGGTTGTGGGTGGGCGATGCTCAAAGACTGTTAGGAGACTACGAAGCTTCGGTTGCCAGTATGAGAAGAGCACGGGATCTGTGCCCGCGGGATCAGCGGGCCGGATTGGATGATTACGTGACGTTCACAGAAAGCTTGCTGCGGAAAGGGAAAAGCGGGCTCGCGTTCGACCACCACTGCAAATTCGGGGACCGTCATGTGGAATTGGGTCGGCCAGACAGGGCTCTTGCAGAATACGAGGCGGCACTCGAGGTGCTGCCTGGGAGGGCATACAAGCAAGCGGGCTGGTGCTATTTGTGGATAGCCAAGTTCTACGACCACGTTAGGGATCGTGACAAATCTATAGAATACGCCGAAAGAGCTCTCGAAGCTTACACGAAGGCCAATAGCTCCAAGGATCTTGGGTTCGTATATCAGCACATCGCGTTCGACTACAAGGCCCTTGCGAGAGAACAACCGCAGCAAGAGATCGAATTTCTCAAGAAAGCGCTGAAAGCACACGAAATGCAAGAGCAATACGCAACAGAAGCGGGCTTCATGCACATGGCACAGCATGCTCTGGCAGACAAGGCGCGCGTAATGGCCGAGGTTTATGGTCTCGAAGATGAGCGGGTTAAGGAATGTCGCCGCGAGATGGCCAGGTATATACCGCGAAGTGGTTCGACCGACAATTGCGCGATTGCGAGCATAATTGCGAGTGAAGCCGATCTGCGCTGCGATGAGAAGGACTATGAGGGGGCAAAGAGGTTATATAGGATGGTGGTACCCTACTACGGTCAATCCAATCAAGTGGAGTCTATGGGAAAGGGGCCAGCCATATACTACAGGTTGGCATGCATGAGCTATGAACAAGACAACATGGACGAGGCGATGATGCACGGAGAAAAGTGTGTGGAGAGATTGTCCGAGATACGCTCCATGCTCGGCGTCGATAAGTTTAAGAGAACCGTTAGCGGCGTATCGTGGGGAGTAGCGTTTTCCGGTCTTGTAGCAGGGGCGCTGACGAAAGGGGAAAAAGCAAGGGCCCTTGACTATTCAGAACAGTACAAGGGGCGCGTACTTCTGGATCTGCTGGGCAGCAAGGGTGCTGAGGGCAGACAGAACACCCTGAAAAGAAAGCAAAGGGAGAAGCAAGTGCTTCTTGCCCGAGTTCGGGAGTCGGAAAAGCGGGTTGAACAAGCCAGTTCGGGACGAGACTCTGGGGGTGTTGGAAGCCTTCAACGGACGCTCAGCATCGAGAAGACCAAGTATGAACGGCTTGCGGAGGATCTGCGCGTTGCCGAACTTGAGATAAGGAACTTCGAAGATGTGGAGTCAATGAGTACAGGGCAACTTCAGCCTATCGTGGACGAGTTGACTGTAGTCAGCTACGTGGTAGGCAGTCAGTGGGGTACGAGTGCCCTCATCCTGTCAAAGGAAGGGGTCGAGGGTCTTGCGATCGAGGGTGGGGGCAAGACGAAGTTGCGGCGGTTGGTGGAAGCGTTCCGCCGGGAGATAGGCGTCAAATCGGCCGTCTCAAGAGATCTAACGATCGAGGTCGAGGAAAAGGAAGAGGCCGCCGAAAAGCCCGAAAAAGCCGCATCGGAACAGTTGTACGAGGTACTGATCGAGCCGGTTCTTCCCTACATCAAGACCAAACTCGTCTACATCTCCCCCGATAGCGTTCTGAACCATCTTCCGTTCGAGGCGCTTCAGAAGGATGGGCGGTATCTTATCGAAGACTACAGCATCGCCTATGCACCGAGCGGCAGTGTGCTGAAGATCTGTATGGACAGGAACCGCAACCGCCGGGAGAGCGTTCTGGCACTGGGCAACCCGAACTTGAAGAATCCCGCGTTCAGACTCGTGCACGCCGAGAACGAGGTCAACTCGCTCGAAGGGTTGTTCCCGCAAGTTGACGTGTACACTGACGACGATGCGACCGAGAGTGTAGTGCAAGAACACGGATCAGAGTACGACATTCTACATTTCGCATGCCACGGCGAGCTGAATCTTGACGAACCGATGTTGACATCGCTGAGGCTGGCTCCCGACGACGCTAACGACGGTTACCTGCACGCCGGCGAGGTGTTCGAACACGACCTGTCTGCTTCGCTAGTGGTGCTGAGCGCTTGCAACAGCGCGTTAGGCGAGCTCACTAGCGGTAACGAGCTTATGGGCCTCACACGAAGCTTCCTGTACGCGGGCGTGCCGTCGATCGTGGCGAGTTTGTGGACGGTTGACGACCGGTCGACGTCGTACCTGATGCAGCACTTCTACAAGAACCTCGCCACGATGAACAAGGCGGACGCGTTGCGCGAGGCGAAGTTGGAGACGATGAAGAAGTATCCCGGCCCGTTCCACTGGGCGGCGTTCTGCCTGCAAGGCGATTATCGGTAGCTGCCGAGAGGGTTTCTCATGACAAAGAGAACTGTTGCAAGGCCGGTCCTTCTGGCCATCGGCATCATACTGTGTTCCGTCTTTGCGCAGTTCGGGTGCGGCTCTTCATCAGGGAAGACTACTGAAGCCGCGTTACGGTCCGCGCTGGAGAAGAACCCTGCCGATGCGGATACCCGCATCGAGCTGGCTAGACTCCTTCACGAAAAGGGGTCGCATTTCGATGCCGTCATCGTATTGGAGGAAGGCACGAAACTCGACCCGACCAACCCTTCCTTCCTCAGAGTGCTCGGGGAGATTTATGCGGATTGGGCTGAGCAGCTCAACAGCGCGAAGAAGTACGAGATGGCCGCGAAGTATTGGCAACGCTATGTCGATCTTGGCGCCCCTGATGCCGAAGCGTACAGAGTGGTGGGCAACCTGTTATGGCGTGCTGGCCGCGTAGAGCAAGCGATCGCGCCGTATGAAAAGGTCCTTGAGTTAGATTCAAACGACGGGTTAACAGAAGCGCGCATAGGGCATGCGCTTTCGGAAAGTGGGAAATATGAGAAGGCGCTGTCGGCGCTTGCACGGGCTGCTGAGAAGGAACCAAGAGATTACTGGATCTGGTGGTGCCTTGGCGACGTGCAGGTGCTCCTTGGCGATTACGAGAGTGCTCTTGACAGTACCAGCAGGGCGAGGGATTTGTGTACTGGCAATGATGGAGCCCGCGTGGGGAAACAGGTCAGGTTCATACAACGGTTGTCGATGAAAACGAGCGGCATAGATCTCAACAGGTGCCACGTGAATCTGGCACAGCGTCACGAGAGACTGAAGCGTCCTGACAGAGCGATCGCAGAGTACAAGATCGCCATCGAGCGGCTACCTCCAGGGACACCTGAGCAGGAAGGAAAGTGTGCCCAGCAGATTGCGATGTTCTATGCCCAAATGAAACAGTGGGAGGACGGGCTCGAGTATGCCCATAGGTCCATTGAAGCCTATCAGAAGGTGGACAATCCTTACGAGGTGGCGTGTTGCTATCATTACCTGGGCCTGATCTGCGCCAATCTCGCCATGGAGAACTCGGCTGAAAGAACGGCGTTTCTCGAAAAGGCTCTCAAGGCGTTTCAGATGGAAGAGCAATACGCGCGCCAAGCTCACAGTGAGCGACTTGTGAGAACGGCGATATCGTACATCGCAAAGGTGCTCGGGGATCTGGAAGGTGCCAGCGAGCCGCGATTCAAGCAGTACCGCGAGACAATCGTGCAGTATCTGCCGGAAACCGGACCGATCACCGACCACGGTGTAGCAAGTCTGATGCGAGCAGAGGCGGAGTTCCGTGTCGATGAGGGTGACTATGAAGGGGCCAGAATTCTGCTCGAGATGCTGGAGCCCTTTTACGCCAAATCCACGGATTTTGGGAGTATGACGGGTGCGCCATGGATATATCGACAGCTTGGATACATAAGTTGGAGACAGGGTGATATCGACGAGGCAATGATCTACGGGGAGAAATGCGTAGCGAAACTCACGGAAATGCGATCTATGCTTGGGGTGGACGAATTCCGAAGGAGGGTTGGCGGAGAGCGGTGGCAATACGCCTATTCTGGCCTTGTTGCCGGTGCACTTACCAAAGGAGAAAAGGCAAGGGCTCTTGATTATGCAGAACAGTATAAGGGGCGAGCGCTGCTGGAGCTTCTAGGCAGTACAGCCGTCGACGGCAAACGGAGTGCCGTCGAAAGAAACCAGGAGAAGGGGCAGACGATTCTTGCGCAGGTGGCGGATTTAGAAGAGCAGGTGCAGGGTGCAAGGTCGGGAGTTAATGCCGAAAACGTTAGGAGTCTGGAGCGGACTCTGAGCATCGAGCAAACGCAGTATGAGCGTCTAGCGGAGGAGATAAGCGCCGCCGAGTTTGAGGTAAAGAGCTTTGAGGACGTTCAGTCAATGACAACCGAACATTTACGGCCGGTCGTCGATGACTTCACTCTTGTTAGTTACGTCATTGGTTGGTGGGGACTCAGTGCGGTCGTGCTGTCGAAGGAGGGCGTAGAAGGCATCCTCACCGAGGACATGACCGAGAGGAAGCTCCGTCCACTGGTCGAGGCGTTCCGGCGTGAGATAGGTGTGAAATCGGATGCCTCAAGAGATCTGACGCTCGAGGTCGAGCAAAAGGAAGAAGTCCCGGAAGTGCCCGAAAAAGCACCTTCAGAAGAGCTGTACGAGCTCCTGATCGAGCCGGTTCTTCCTTACATTAAGACGAAACTCGTCTACATTTCCCCGGATAGCGTGCTGAACTATCTCCCGTTTGAGGCGCTCCAGAAAGACGGGCGGTATCTTATCGAAGATTTCGCCATCGCCTATGCACCGAGCGCAAGTGTGCTCAAGATATGTATGGATCGAGAACGCAACCGCCGCGAGAGCGTGCTTGCACTGGGCAACCCGAACCTGAAGAACCCCGCTTTCCGGCTCGTCCACGCTGAGAACGAGGTTAACTCGCTAGAAGGATTGTTTCCCAAGGTCGATGTGTACACTGGAGATGATGCAACCGAAGCCGTCGTACAACAGCACGGGGGTGAGTACGACATCCTACATTTCGCCTGCCACGGTGAGCTGAATCTGGACGAACCGATGTTGACATCGCTGAGGCTGGCTCCCGACGATGCGAACGACGGGTACCTGCATGCCGGCGAGGTGTTCGAGCACGATCTGTCGGCGTCGCTAGTGGTGCTGAGCGCGTGCAACAGCGCGTTGGGCGAGCTCACGAGCGGGAACGAGCTGATGGGTCTCACAAGAAGCTTCCTGTACGCAGGCGTGCCGTCGATCATAGCGAGTTTATGGACAGTTGACGACCGGTCGACGTCGTACCTGATGGAGCACTTTTACAGGAACCTCGGTGCGATGAACAAGGCGGACGCGTTGCGCGAGGCGAAGCTGGAGACGATGAAGAAGTATCCCGGCCCGTTCCACTGGGCGGCGTTCTGTCTGCAAGGCGATTATCGGTAACGCTCGGGAGGTTCAGCGTGAGAACGAGAACACTTGCTCCTTTGGTCAGTCTTGTCATAGGCATTGTGCTATGTTCCTTGCTCGCGCCGTTCGGTTGCGGCTCGCCATCAGGAAAACAGACTGAAGCCAGGTTGCGGTCCGCCGTGCAGAACGACCCCCACGATGCAGACGCGCGCATAGAGCTGGCAGGGCTCCTCGACGAGCGAGGTGCACGTGCCGAAGCGGTGGTCACGCTACAAGAGGGCTTAAAGCTCGATCCGAACAACGTACGTCTTGTCAAGTCTTTGGCACAAGCGTATACACGGTGGGGAGATGAAAACGATAGCCCGAAGAAGTACGAGGTGGCAGCGGGATATTGGCAGCAGGTGGTTGATAGTGGCGGCGTGGACGCTGAAACCATCAAGCTGCTTGGCTACGTTCAACGGCGGGCTGGGCAATACGCAAAGGCGATAGACTCGTTCGCGACAGCGCTCCGGCTAGAACCGCAAGATGCGTACAGCTTGAGCCAGCTGGGATTCGCGTACAAGGCGAGCGGCAAATACGAGAAGGCTCTCTCCGCGCTCACCGCGGCAGCCGAACAGTCGCCCCAAGATTATTTGATCTGGTGGTGGCTCGGGGACGCGCAGCGGCTGCTTGGAGATTACGAATCCGCACTGGCCAGCATGAAGAAAGCGTTCGAGTTCAGTCCAAGGGACAAGCGCGCTGAGTTGCAGGAGTATGTGCAGTTCACCCAGGGGCTTTTGCTGGGCCCGGCTAGTCGGCGTGGAAGCAGCTATCATCGCGTGCTCGCTGACAGACACGAGAACACCGGCCGGCCTGACAGGGCAATTGCCGAGTACAAGAAGACGCTTGAGCTGTTACCTCCTGAGGCGTATGAAATGATCGCGTGGTGTAACGGACAGATCCTCTACTGCTACTCCGAGACGAACCAAATGGAGAAGGCAATCGAACATGCCGAGCGTGCAATAGAGAACTATAAGAAGGCCGGTATTCCGTTCGCGCTCTCGCAGATGTATCAGGCTCTGGCAAGCGTCT
>Ga0180437_10003217_pt1 | contig 24636 bp, 18 predicted proteins | sample SS_ome_4_FD_132410 | JGI IMG/M metagenome (GOLD analysis project Ga0180437, IMG submission 132410) | Hypersaline lake sediment archaeal communities from the Salton Sea, California, USA - SS_3_D_1 metaG | ecosystem: Environmental > Aquatic > Non-marine Saline and Alkaline > Hypersaline >... | reverse complement strand
CAATTGCATCACCCATCATTCTTGCTCAAGGAGGTCGTTCTTTCTCCCCCCATCCCACCGTCTTGCGAAGTCAGAACGCTATCTACTGCTAGCACTTAGGGCGTGCGTCACCGGTTGCGCCCTACCGCCACTATAATCAGGTTCGTGTGGGCAATCGTTGCCAGGTTGCCAGCACGCTGGCGCTGGCTGGGCGTGTTGCCGCGGCGGCGAGCGTGAAGGTGTCGGTGAACAACGCGGTCGCGAACCGCGCGGCCGTCCGGATCGAAACGTATCGCCTTGTCGGTCAAGCGGACAAGTAAACCTAAACCGTGCTCTGCACAAAGCGTGGAGATTAATGAAGACGCTCCTCAAATACCTCGCGGCTGGCTGCGTGGCCGTCGCCGCGGTCTCGATTTTCGCCATGCCCACACAGGCGGCGCTGTTGATGGAGGACTCGTTTGACTACACCCTCGGCCAGTCGATCGTCGGCCAGAACGGCGGGACCGGCTGGGCGGGCAATGCCTGGACCCAGCGGTCGACCATCGGCCCCGCGTCAGGAACCATCATCAACGGCCTGACCCTTGGCGCCCTCGTGGTCGATGGCAACGCCGTGCAACTCACGCAGACGGGCAGGAACGAGGCCAGTGGCCAGGGCGTCACGATCTACGATCGGGAGATCGGTACCGCTCCGAGCACCGCGGGGACCGCTTCCACGTTGTGGACCAGTTTCCTGTATCAGCTCAATACCGATCAGAGTTCTCAGACCCACCAGTTCAAGGACCACGACGACAACGAGCTATTCCATCAGATGGAAAGTGACTCTAACACCAAATTCGGTGTCCACAACACGAACCAGGACACTGCCGCATCGCCGCTGGCCACAGACACGACGTACCTGTTCGTCAGCCGGTACACGAACGTCAACTCCGGCTCGACCAATGCCCAGGGCACGCTGTGGGTGCTCACCGCGTCGCAGTTCGATGATCTGGCCGCCGGCGGCATCAGCGACGCGGAGATGGACGCCCTGACCGCCAGCGATTACACGTTCAAGCTGACCGCCCCGCAGAACGGGGCAAACCAGGATCTCGACTTCGTTGTCGGCGAAGACGTCGGGATGTTGATTTCCGTGATCGGCGGAGCTAACACCACGCAGTACACGTTCGACGAGCTGCGCTTTGCCACGACGGCGGAAGCGGCGCTGCCGATCCCCGAGCCCGCGTCGCTGGCGCTGCTGGGGCTGGGCGTGCTGCTCATGTTGCCGCGGCGGCGGGCGTGAACAACTGAATCATGGACCTCAACCGCAATCTCTTACTCATGGCTTAGTAAGCAGTGGAGAAAACATCATGAAATGTATTACCCCCACGCGACTCGGACTCGCAACTGCCTGCTTGTGCCTCTGCTGTACAGCCTCAGCGAACGCCGCGACCGTCTGGTCGGCCAACGTGTACCGCGATAACAGCACCGTGACCGACAACCCCCTGGGGGCCTCTGAAACTGCCGGCGTTGTCGCGGAAGACAACTGGACCAACGTCGGATTCGCAAAGAATCAGTCCGGGGACATCACCGCCAACGTCGCTTCCAATGACAGCACCGGCGCGCTGAGCCTGGTGATCAAGACCGGCCAGTGGGATGGCTGGCATAGCAACCTGGACCACACCGATGGCGGCGATGAGAAGATGCTCGACACGTTTGTCAAACGCAGCAGCTTCAGTGTGGACATCACCGGCCTCGCCGCGGGCGCCTACGACTTTTACTACTACACGTTCGTCAACGACAACACGGGCAACGATATGTCGGTGACCCTCGACGCAACGACCTACTGGGGCGAGACGCACAGCCCGTCTACCTTCAGCAGCTACCAGCGGGCCACTGCGACGACGCAAGCGGCCGCCACCTCCGGGAACCACTATGTGCTGTTCGAGGATGTCACGGTCACCGGTACATCGGACGTGACCACCGCGAGTTTCAGCGTGTCGTCTCAGAGTTCCGCGCTTTCGGGCGTGCAGGTCGTGTTGGTCCCCGAGCCGGCGTCGCTGGCGCTGCTGGGGCTGGGCGTGCTGCTCATGGCGCCGCGGCGGCGGCGACACGTGTAAGGGGCCCTACGAAACCCACTCCGCAGATAGTCAACCTATAAAGGCATGGTGGACCAGATGAACAGACGCGCTTTTACACGAATCCTGCTTGGCTGCGCGGTCGCCGTAGCGATCCTCACCTTTTCCACGGCCTCCGCCCATGCAGCGCTGCTCAACGACCACTTCGACGACGCTGATCTCGCCACGGCCACCGGCTTGGGTGAGGTCAACGGTGGGTTCGCCTTGGAAACCAACGACCTGGGGGGCTCGCCGTCCGCGATCGACCCGGCAGCGAACTCCAACGCCGTGATCAACACCGGCTCGGCCGACAACGGCAACGCCGGCATCGTCAGCCTCAACACGGTGGACCTGGCGTCGGGCGCCTTCACCGCGACCTGGGTGGTCAGTTCCGTCTCCGGAACCCCCAAGAGCAACGGGATCGTCCTCGGGCTCCAGTCGGACAACGGCTTTATCAACCACGCTGACGGCGACCCGAACCTGCTAGTCCGCGTGTTCGGTGACAACGGCTCGCCCGATTTCTCGTTCGACCTCCGGGCCGACAACGGCGCCAGCACCCACGTCTACGAGGTGGGCTCGGCGAACGCATTCACCAACGCGTCGATCCTCGACGGGTTCACCGCGGATCTCGAGCTGACTTCGGCCGGAACCAACGGGTCCTACACACTGACGCTCACGGGCCTGGACAGCAGCCCGATCGTCCGCAGCGGCGACTTCGACGAGTCAGGGTTTGCGTACAGCGACCTGTTCGACAGCACGATGTATGCCAGCGCTTATGTGCAGCGAGGCACCGAGGAAGCCAAGACGCTGAACGTCGATCGCATCACCGTTATCCCCGAGCCCGCCTCGCTGGCGCTGCTGGGCATGGGCGTGTTGGGCCTGTTGATTGCGCGTCGCCGCCGCCTGCGATGACGGGGCTGAGCGTTGGAGGGGGACAGGCACATTGTTCGGACGGCCTCTGTTCCCATGCCCAACGTTCAAGGGCCGAAAAATGAGCCAGTCCCCGGCTTTGCCGCTCTGCGCGTGACGACCCCGCGGCCGATCTTCGTCGTTTACTTTCCATCGAGGTTTGTCCATGCTCGGATTCTACGCACGTGTCGCCGCCTTGCTCACCATCGCGGTCGTCGTGGGCGGCAGGTTTGCCGCGGCCGGGCCGCTGGAAGACGCCATCACAGATCAAGCCGCGGCCCGGGGCGTCGTACTGATTGCCGCCAAAGTGGAGCCGGCATCCGTGGTGCAGCTTGCCGAGGCGGCGCCGGTACTGGTGATGGTGGTCTCGGCGGACACGGGGGAGCGGGACCGGCTCGCGGCGGCGTTTGAGCAGGCGGGGGCGAATGGGCAGGTCACCGTGGCGGCGCTCACGTCCGATGGGAAGCTGCCGCTGGCGGACCACGTGGCGGCCACATCGGTGGTGGACCTTTCGGCGTTCGACGGGCTCGACCGGGCGGAGGTCGAGCGGGTGACCCGGCCGCTGGGCACGCTGATGATTAAGGGGGAAGACGGCTGGAGCAAGTCCGCCCGCGCCCGGCCCGAGGGCATGGACAACTGGCCGATGTACCACCACGACCCGCAGAACAGCGAACACTCGGCCGACACGATCGTGGGGCCGCCGCTGGGGCTGCAGTGGCAGGCCGGTCCGACCAACCGGCAGCACTACACGCTCATCTACGGGCAGACCACGCTGACCGAGGCGCCCGACCAGGGGCGCACCAGCAAGCAGGAGCACCTGCTGGCGCGTGACACGTGGACCGGGCTTCCGCTGTGGGAGAAGCCGTGGACTCCGATCAGCCGATTTGCGGTCGTGATGGATGAAGACTACGTCTACGTCCACCCGGTGCATAACAAGGGACACAAGCCCGGCCCACACACGGTGGCGCTGGATCGGGCCACCGGCGAGTTGGTCAAGACGTACGATCAGGGGATGGATTTCACGGTTACCGAAGAAGAGGCGGAAAAGGGCCGCGGTGTGTGGCGGAAACATACGAAGAGCCAAGACCTGCAGCTTCGTTTGATCGATGGCCTGCTGATCCAGGTGAATCCAGCCCGCATCGTGGTTCTCGACGCCGAGACCGGCGAGCGGAAGTGGTCGCGGGAGGTGAAAGAGGGCGTGGACTTTTCGCACCCGGTAACGGACGGCGAGGCGCTCATCGTCTCGCAGGGGCCCTACGTCCGCGCCTCGTCGTACACGCACTGGCCGATGAACAAGCCGACGTCCATCCACTGCTTCCGGCTGTCGGACGGCAAGCCGCTGTGGACCTTCGACTGGCCGGAGGACATGGGCGAGTTGCACAGCCTGTGGAACCTGCAGATTCAGGACGGCCTGCTGGCGGGGGCGGTGGCGATCAAGCCGAACCCCGGCGGGAAGATCCGTGATCCGCACGCCTGGGGCCTGATCCTGGATGCCCGTACCGGGGAGAAGAAGTGGTTCGGCCGGCAGAGCGTGGGGAAGCGGCATCGCGACGTCTGGCCGCCCAACACCGGCGCGGGCCACTCGATCGTCCGGATGCTGCTGCGGGGCGACCGTGCTTTCACGATGCACGGCACGCCGCTGGGGGTCTGGTCGCTGGATGCCCCGGACGAGGCGGAGGCGTTTGCCGATATCTTCGAGGGATCGACACGGCCGGTGTCCTGCAACGTCGTGCGGAGTACGCCGAACTGGTGGTATCTCGGGGTCAACGCCGTCCCCTTCGATGGGCACGGCAAGGGCTGGTTCAACCAGTCCGGGCGGTCGGAGTGCGACATCGGCGCGATTCCCGCGGGCGGATTGCTGTTCAGCCCGCCGAACACCTGCGGGTGTCAGGCCTACCTGCCGGGGCTCAAGGCGTACCACAGCCGTCGGCACGGCGAGCCGATGCCGAACGACCAGCGGTTGGAGAAGGGCACGGCGAAACCTGCCGACACGGCCGATGCCGCCGACGCCTGGCCGCAACTGCTGGGCGGACCCGACCGCCGCAACTGGGCCCACGCCCGCTATCCGCAGAAACTGAAGCAGATATGGACGTACAAGGCGGAGGGCAGCCCGCCGCCGGGCCTGCTCGAATCGCAGTGGGAGACCGACGGGTCGCTGTTCGGCCCGGTGACCCAGCCCGTCGTTGCCGGCGATGTGGTGGTCTTCGCCCGCGGACACCGGCAGGAGATTGTCGCCCTCGACGCGGCCACCGGCGAACTGCGTTGGCGGACAGCGGTCGACGGTCGGGTCGATACCGCGCCTTCGATCTTTGAGGGCCTCGTGCTGGCCGGGACCCGAACCGGCTGGGTGTACGCGCTGAACCTTAAGACCGGTGAACTGGTCTGGCGGTTCTTCGCAGCCCCACGGCAAGAGCGGATCGTGGTCAACGGCCAGCTCGAGTCGTTCTGGCCGGTCACCGGCTCGATCCCGGTTGATGAGCACGGGCTGATCGCCGTCGCGGGCCGGCACACCGATAACGATGGCGGGATGTGGTGGTGGCAGCTCGATCCGCAGACCGGGGCGATCCAGCGGAGCGGGCGACTCGGCCCGCCGGAGGGGCTGCACTTGGGCGCGAATCAGCCGCATAAGCTGCCGCTCGAACACAAGCCGATGCGCAACTCCGTTTCCATCATGACCGAGTCTCTTTTCCAACTCCCGTGCGTCACGCTCAAACGGGTTAACGGCGGGATCGGCGCCCCCACTCCCGCAGACGCCGCGGCGTACCCGAGTGCGGAGGATGTCATACCCCGCGACGAGATGCGAAGAGAAATCAGCATCGAGCGGCAGGTGATCCAGATGGGGCTGGGGCCGATCATCGGCGAGGGCCGCGTCAACGCCGGCGGCTTTAAGACGCCGTGGTTCGCCAACCTCCAGACCCGTCTAATCGCGGTCGACCCGGACCACCGCCGATTCGTCACGGTCGGGGGCGGGCGGTACGGCGGGCGGGGCGGCGCGGGAGGCGAACACGTCCAGACGTGGTCTCTCCGCGAGCAGCCGGTGATGGACAAGAACTACGAGTCTTGGGCCAAGCCGCTGTGGGACGAGCAGTGGCGGCATCGCAGGCTGCGGGGCTGGAGCGAAGAACCGGGAATTCCCGCGATGGCCGCTGCAGACAACGTGATCTACCTCGCCGGTTCCGTTACCCGCCGCGAGTGGTTCCGCAACCCCATGAACCACCGGCTGATTGTGCTCGACCTCGAAACCGCGGAGCAGCGACAGGAGCTGCCGCTGCCGGGGCACCCGCTGCAGGCGGGGATCGCGCTTTCGAATGGCCGAGTCTACGTCGCCACCGAGGACGGCAGCATCACCGCCTTCGACGGCGTGAAGTAGTCATTCTCCCCACAGGAATTCAGCATGTTCAAACCTGCCATTATCACCGGCCTCCTGGTCGCATTTTGTACCCCCGCGCTCGCGCAGCGCGTGCCCCCGCCCATCCCCAACAGCATCGAGCATCGTGACGTCCGTTACCTGCCCGACTGGCGCTACCCCGAGGAAGGCGAGACTCGGCGGACCTATCAGATGGGGATGGACATCGTTATCCCCGACAACGGCGAGGCGCCGCCCGAGGCCGGTTACCCCGTGCTCTTTGTGGTGCACGGCGGAGGTTGGTCGCAGGGCAGTAAAGATCAGAAGATCTACCGGGACATCATGGCGTACTTCGTCCAGAAGGGGTACGTCGCCGTCGGGTTCAACTACATCCTCCGGCCGCGCGAGAACATGCCGCAGGTGTTCTGGGACTTCGAGACCGCCATGCGGTTCATGCGGGTCCACGCGGACAAATACAACGTCGACCCTTCGCGGTTTGGGGCGACCGGAATCTCCGCCGGCGGCTGGCTGATCAGCACCGTCGGCCACAGCAGCGGCGACATTTATCTTTCGGATCACCAGAGCGGCCGGGATATCCTCTGGCTCGTGGACAATTACTGGGGCAAGGGCCGGGGCGGCTTCCTCCGCTCGGTGGCCAACCCCGATCCGATCTACCCCGAGGTTTACGGCCGGCTGCAGGCGATCTCGATGGACTTCCACTTCCGCATCCAACATTCAAGCGGCAACAGCCCCGCGTTCAATCAGTGGTTCGGCAAGTCGGGCAGGGTGCGGGACGTGACGCAAGAGGTTGCAAGCCGAGGTGAGTTCGACTACTCCCGAACCAACTGGACCCACCCCAGGTACCAGGGGCGACTCCACGGCCCGCCGCTGCTTAAGAAGATGGAAGATGGCCAGAACGCCGCCGCCGCCGAGGCGTTCGACGGCAAGCCCGCCGACCAGGCGATCGAGGCGATCTATCGCTTCTTCCAGCATCAGTTCTACACCGACCCGCGGACCCCGATGCCGGCACTCCGGCCGGTCAATCGGTTCTTCAAGGACGAGACCGAGATCAGCTTCGTGATGCCGAAGCTGCCCGGTGGCGCCACGCCGGTCATCCGCTATCAGGCCCTGCCCATCCAGAAGCAGGAGAAAAAGAACTGGCACGACAGCATCCCGCCGGTCACGGGCGATGAGTGGAAACAGTGGAAGGTCTACGACGGCCCCTTCAAACTGGACACCACCAGCGTCGTGCGGGCCGTCGCCACGGTGGACGGCCGGCGACCCAGCACCATCGCCGAGGGCCACTACTTCAAAAACGCGGTCGACACGCCGAGCGTCGTCGCGCCCAATGCGTTGGAACTGCCCAAGGGCAGGACCGGCGAAGGGTACAGCGTAACGTTTAAGGCTGACGCCAAGGACGTCCGCTGGTTTATGGCCGGCGACCTCGTGCCCTGGAATCTGCGCGGCGAGTATCAATACGCCAACAACATGGTGCTCGATTCGAAGACCGGCGTGTGGAGCGGCGCCCCCGTCATCCCCGGCCGGTACTGGGTTCAAGTCTGGGTTAAGCATGCTGACGCGATGATCGGCGAGCACCGCGATTACATCTGGGTCGTGGAGGGCGAGAACCTGAGCGATGACAACGACCTGTTCAAAACGGAGCCCGTGGATACCTTCACCGAATTGGTTTACCTGCCCAATACCAACATTCACGCCAATCGACTGATCGAGCCGCTGCTGGATCACGGCATCCGCGCCGCGGTCGATGGTGACGATGCCGGCGGGACGATCCTGGTCCCTGAAAAGCACACCACGAAAGCAAGACAGGTGATCACCCAGAAGCTTGAAGCGTGGAGATACCGAGGCGAGCCCGATTGGAAATGAAATTACTTGGGCACAACCGTTATCCCTGAAAGCAGGTAGGGCGGGTGGTTCTCGAAGCGCAGCGGAGAGTTTCACCCGCCGCCGACGCGACTACCCCGGCGCGAGAAGACCGTGGACCGCGGCGATCCGTGGTTCTTATTCCAAGTCAATCCGCATATCCATTCGGCCGGGTAACGGGGCTGAGAGCGTATCGACCATTTCTGCGGAGCAACTCAGCAGCAAGAAGCGTTCCGGCGTCGCCGTCGCCGGCAGGGCGAGAAGACGTGCGACCCATGACGGGACGGCGGGATCGGCCGATGCGACGCCTTCAAGCAGTAGCGTTATCGGGCGGCCGAGAAAGCGGAGTTCCGCCAGGCGGGCGACGATTCGCCGCCAAAACGTCTCCGGGGCATCGGCGACGGGAAAATCGGGCGGCGGCGCCAGGGCCGGGCCGCCGGGGTTTCCAAGTCCCGCCAGGATCGCGTCCAAGAACTGCGGACCGGAAAGGCCGCCAGCGTCGAGCGCGATCACGCGGCGGCCGGCTTCCCGGTGCAGTTCCGCCACCTGCCGCAGCAGTTTGGTCCGCTGCCGCGGATGGTTGCCGCAAACCAGGACCGCGGCCCGACGCTTCCGCGAAGCGCGTTGAATGCGGGCCAGGGCCGCGTCGAGGCAGTATTGACCCATCGGCGTCGCTCACCGCCGTGTTTGGTCCAGGGTGACGACTCGCACGGCCGAGACCATCGGCTTGGTTTCGCCGGCGGCGCCGGTGGCGCCCGGCTTGGTGATGACGGTGGTGGTTTCTCCACGGACGCCCACCCGCTGCCGCTCATAACGATGAAGGTTGACGCCGGGCGTGGCCGCCACCAGGGCCAGCACGTTGCCGTGTTCGTCGGTCACCGCGTAGGAAGGCAGCGGCGGGCCGCCGGCCCGCGGCTGCGGCTGGCGGTAGACGACGGGCATCAGCCAGCCGACGGCGTCGAAATGGCTGGTTTTGTGTTGCGTCGCGGGATCGGTCGCGGCGCCGTTGGGATACGTCGGCTGGCCCGACGACGATCCTGCGGCCGAAGCGCCCGTCGAACCGCCCAGGCCCGGCAGCGGGCTCAGCGGCGCCAGCAGCTTTTCGGTGATCGCCTTGAGCGGGTTGGGCGCCGGCGAGGCCGTGTGACTTACCCGCGGACCGGCGGCCGACGGCGAGGGCATCGCGGTTTGGCCGGGATAGGTGGCCGCCGGGTTGAAGCGGCTCGGCGGCTGCGGCGTCGGCATGTGCGGGGCGTTCGGCGCGGCGGCGGCGTTGGTTTCGGTGAGCATCGCCTGCCGGCGGTTTTGCAGGGAGAGAAACTGGTCGATCCGCTCGATCAGCCGTTGGGCGTGCCCGCGGTCGAGCGTGGACGTCGCCGCCTGGAATACCCCGACCGCCTGGGCCCGCAGTTCCGGCAGCCGCCACTGCGAGGGGTCGAGGGACACCATCCGCGTGAACGCCAGTTCCAGGTCCTCGCGCGAGGGCAGCGGCCCGGTGTACGCGGGCGCGCCGAAGCCGATGGGCGTGACGGTGGTGATGGGCGAGCCGCCGCCGCTTGGGACGGCCAGGGCGCCCGGAATGCCCGGCGCGGCGCTGCCCGGCGAGGCGACGACGCCGTCGTCCACAAGGCCCGTCTCCGGCATCGCCTTTGTGACTCCGCCGGCGGTGGCCCACGCCTGGTTGGCGATGTTCTTTCCGCCGCCTTTGGCCGTGATCAGTTGGCGGACCCGCGATGGCCCGGCCGGCCGCGGCTTCCACGCCTCTTCCTGCGATTGACGGCGGCGGTCCAAGGGCGAGAGTTCCATCGGTGGACCGCCAACCCCCGTCGGGCCGCGAATCTCCGTGGCGGGATTTGGATCGAGATTGCCGGGCGGGGCCAGTTCCAAATGCTGGGCCGGCGCGACCGACGAAAAATCGCTGTGCACTCCACTCCGCGGCGGGCCGGTCGATCTTGGTATGGGCCGCGTGGCGAACGCGCCGCTCCCCGGCCCCTCGGCGCTGCTATTTCGCGTTACGTCGCCGCTTCCGCCGCGCCGGGCCACCGCCGACTCTGGATGACTTCGGCTCACATGGCGGTTCGAAATCCAGCGGAACTCGCCCGAGGGCGGGGCGATCTTCAACCACAGCCGCTCTTGGCCGGTCTCCTCGTCCGCCACGTTCTGCATCCCCAGGATGTGCACCCGCTCTCCCTGGTCCAGCCGTACCTGCACCACGTCGCGGGCGTCGCCCAGGTCGCTGCCGACATAGGCGTAGGCGTCGGGGGAGGTGACCTCGGCCACGTCTTCCTGCTGCGTGGTCGCGACGAAGTCGCTGAGCACCCAGCAGTGGCTGCCGGCGGGCGGGCGGATGGCCAGCCACCCTCCTTCGTCCTGCCGGTAGACTTCGATCTCGGCCCCCCGCATCAGCCGTGTGGTGGGATAAAACGCCTGCCCGGGCCCGCTGCGGACGAGCGTGGCGTTGTCGGTGATAAACGCGCGATACGGAAATTCCGCCCCGGCGTCGCTGGCGGCGGCGAATCCGGCGAGGGCGGCTGCTAGCAGCAACCCTGCGACGCGCCCACTCGCCGGCAGGCGGCAAAAGCGGCGCGGCATCGCCGCCGGGCCGTCGGGTTGCATGGTCGGTCGTTCCAAGGAAGAAAAGCCAAAGGAGAAGGAGCAGGCGCAGCGTTGCGTCCGCCTGGGAGGGGACGCGGGGCAACACAAATAACGCATTCCCCCGAAACCCGCAAGCCGAATCCTGGCGCCCCCAACGGGCTGCAACGGGCTCTTCGAAGACGTTTTGCCAGGCGAGCGCCGCGGGGCGCCATCGCTCCGTGTAGTGTACGCGGAAGACGGGTTTTTATAGACTACGGAGAGGAGTGCGGCGGGAGACCGTCTCGAATCGTGGCCGATCCCATTCGCGACGCGGCTTTTCGAACTATCGGATTTTGTACGGCTCTGCCCCATCGTTGGACGAGTTGTCATGAAACTTCTTAACGAGATCCTCGTCGCCACGGACTTCGGCTCCTCTGCCGAGAACGCGGTGGAAACCGCCGTCTACGCCGCGAAGCAATTCGATTCGCGGCTCCACCTGCTGCACGTGAAGCCGCGCAGCGTAGAGGCCGGCGGGGCGCCTCGGGATATCGAGCAGGCCATTTTAAACCGATTGAACGAGACAGCGCAAAAACTGGAAGGCGAAGGCGTCCGCCGCGTGGAACCGGTCCTGGAAAGCGGTTTGGAGTTCGTGCAGATCGATCGGTACGCTCGGCGGCACGATGTCAACGCAATCATCATCGGCGCGGGCGAGCCAGGCGGCGCCGGGCAAGTCTACCTGGGGACAACGGCGGCGCGTCTGCGCCGCAAATCCTCGAAACCGGTGTGGATCGTCAAGCCGGGGATCAAGCCGCCGATCAGCCGGATACTCTGCCCCGTCGATTTTTCGAATGCGTCTGGCCGCGCGCTGAAGAACGCCATCCATCTGGCCCGCCGTTTTCAGGCACAATTGATGGTGCTCACGGTGGTTCAAACCATGCCTCGCGAGTACGAGTGGGCGGCGGGCACGGGCGCCGCGGGCGAGGAACAGCCGCCCTTTCAGGTTCCGGAGTTCGACGCGTTCCTGGCGTTGCAAGATTTCCACGCCGTGGACCACCAAAAGGTCATACGGCAAGGCAGGCCGCGCGAGGAAATCGTCAAGGTGGCCGTCGAAACAGGCGCCGAGTTGATCGTGATGGGTTCGGTCGGCCGGACGGGCATCTCGCGGATGTTGGTGGGTGGCGTGGCGCGACGGGTCGCCCAGGAAATGCCGTGCTCCATTATCACGGTTCGGTCGGAGGAGCCGATCCGACTGCGCATCGAAGAAGAGATCTCCGAGGTCGACGTCAACTTCTGCGCCTCGAAGAAGAAGGGAATGCGTTGCGATCGCCTCGAACAGGGGCAGGAGCTGCTCGCCGAGGGATTTCCCGAGCAGGCCGCCGAGCATTTTCGCGATTGCATCCGCGAATACGACCTTTGCCCCCACGCGTGGCAGTGTCTCGGCCAGGCGCGCGCACGCCTGGGAGATGCGGCGGGCGCCGAGGAGTGCGAAGCCCGGGCGAAGGAACTCGACCAGATTCTGTACTACAAAGAGATCGAAGCCGACGTCCGCGAGAACGACCCGCTTTTCCGCCATATTTTCGGCATGTAGCGCCGGCGAGGGCTGCGGGCGCCTGGTCAGCGCATGGCGAGTTTACAATTCCGCGTTGACTCGCTAATCTGGGCTTTCTTCAAAGCTGGATGTTGCGGCCCCTTCCCGGCTGGCGCAAGCGGACGGGTGACGGCGCCGCGCCAAGGATGTCGCCGGTGGCTTCGCGGATGCGATTCGCGGCCGACCGTGATTTCGTGGGACTGACATTGTTTTCATGAGGGAGGGACGGCATGGCCCACTCGTTGGAGTCGTTCATTACTACCCTGCGGGCGGACGGAGTCGAGGCGGGGCGACACGCCGCCGAGGCGATCCGTCGGGAGGCCGACGCAGAGGCCAGGCGACGCATTGAGGAGGCGGAAGCCAAGGCGCGAAGCATCGTTCAAGCGGCCAACGACGAGCGAGACCGGATTCTCGCCAATGCCCAAACCGAGTTGAAGCTCGCGGTTCGCGACACCGTGGCCGGTTTGCGCGAGGAACTGAGCAGGTCCGTCACCGTGCTTCTGAAGCGCGCGGTTGGCGAGAAGCTCGATGACACGGAGGTCGTCGCCACGCTGATTCTCGAAACCGTCCGCCAATACGTCGCGGCGGACGCCGTGGGCAAGCACACGATCGAAGTCAATGTTTCGGACGCGATGCGCAAGCGTCTGGTCGACTGGGCGATCAAGACGTTTCACGACCCGAAAGCAGAAATCAAGCCGTCTTTGGATTTGCGAGGGACGCTCTCCTCCGCCGGGTTCGAATACAGTATTTCCGGTGGAACTGTGGAAATCACCCCGGAGTCGGTCGGGCAGGCATTGGCTCGAATGGTCACGCCCGGCTTGCAGGATGCCTTTGCGTTCAACAGCGGAAGCGCATCGGCCGGATCGACCGAGGATTAATTGACATTGCGCGATTCGGGGAGGGAAGGGGTCGTATGCAAGTCGAAACTTACTATTACATCGCGGCGCTTCCCATGCTGGGGGATATCGGCAGCGATCCGCCGTTGGGTCTGACCGACATGTTAGCGCACGTGCAGGCCAGGCCGCGTTGGCGCCGACTGGTGGGAACGCTTCTGCTATTTGACGACCTGCTCCAAAGGGAAGCGTTTTTGGCCGGCGAAGTGGACTCGGTCGACCCGGCCGTGCTGACCCCGGTTCAGGCGCGTAATGAGGCCCCGTTGCCCGCGGATCTCGTGGCGACGGAGGAGCCGGCCCGCGAAGCGAACGTCGCAGTCGACGATTTGTGGGAGACGTATTTTCGGTTCGCCGCCAAGGTGGGCCACGAGATGGGCAGCGCGTTTCTCGATTCGTGGGTCCGTTTCGAGGTCAGCCTGCGGAATGCGCTGGCCGCGGCGCGGGCCCGGCGGCTGGGGTTGGAGGAGGCCGATTACCAGGTCGCGATCGATCTGTCCGCTTCCGAGGAGGATTTCACGGCGACGATGGACGAGTGGGCGGCCGCCCCGACACCGCTGGCGGGGCTTCGCGTCGTGATCCGCGCGCGGTGGTCGTGGATCGACGACCACGAATCCTGGTTCTCGTTTTCCGAGAACGAGCTGCTGGTGTACGCGGCCCGGCTCATGCTTCTTGAACAATGGCGCCGCTGCGCCGAAGAACGCGGCGTTGAAACGTCCAACCCCCATTCGCCGCCGCAACGGCGCCGCCAAACGTAAAGGAACTGGCAATTGAGAGCGAAGATCGTAGCCATCTACGGAAATCTGGTGATCGCCGAAGCGGAAGGCCGGATCGTGCAAAGCTCGGTCGGCTACTGTGTCCGTTCGGATGGAACACGATTGTTGAGCGAAGTGATTCGCGTCCGCGGCAGGCTCGCCGATTTGCAGGTGTTCGAGGAGACGCGCGGGCTGAGGGTGGGGGATGACGTCGAACTCCATGACGACATGCTCTCGGTGACCGTAGGACCGGGCCTGCTCGGCCAGATCTACGACGGGTTGCAGAACCCGCTGCCGGCGCTCGCCGAGCAGGCCGGGTTCTTCCTGCAACCGGGCGTGTACATCCATGGCCTTTCGACGACGAAGCAATGGGAGTTCACGCCGAAGGTGGAGCCGGGGGACGTGGTTCAGGCGGGCGATGCGCTCGGCGCCGTTCCGGAAGGGATGTTTGAACACCGCATCATGTGCCCGTTGAGTTGGCACGGCCGCTACACGGTCAAGCGCGTCGCCCCGGCCGGTTCCTACACGGTCGAAGAGGTCATCGCGGCGCTGACCGACGCGGAGGGAGGGGAGCGGCCCGTGACGATGCAGCAGAACTGGCCGGTGAAGCGTCCCCTGAACGTTTCGCGTCGCCGGCTTCTCCCCGACGAACCGCTGGTGACGCGGGTCCGGATCATCGATTCCATGTTTCCGATCGTCCGGGGCGGAACGTATTGCATTCCCGGCCCCTTTGGCGCCGGCAAGACGGTATTGCAGCAGATTACGGCCCGGCATGCCGAGATCGACATCGTGGTCATCGCGGCGTGCGGTGAACGGGCCGGCGAGATCGTCGAAACGCTCCGCGATTTTCCGGAGCTGACCGACCCCCGCACGGGCCGCAGCTTGATGGAGCGGACGATCATCATCGCGAACACGTCGGCGATGCCGGTCGCGGCTCGCGAGGCCTCCGTCTACACGGCGGCCTCGCTCGGCGAATACTATCGCCAGATGGGTCTGAACGTGCTGTTGCTCGCCGACTCTACGTCGCGGTGGGCGCAAGCGATGCGCGAGGTCTCCGGGCGGCTGGAAGAAATCCCCGGTGAAGAGGCCTTCCCCGCGTATCTCGAAAGCCGGATTGCGGCCTTTTACGAGCGTGCGGGCGCCGTCGAATTGCGGGACGGTTCCATCGGTTCGCTTACCATCGGCGGGACGGTCAGCCCGGCCGGAGGCAACTTCGAGGAGCCGGTGACCCAGGGGACGCTGAAGGTCGTCGGGGCGTTTCACGGATTGTCGCGGGCCCGCAGCGACGCCCGGCGCTATCCCGCGATCGACCCTCTCGACTCGTGGAGCAAGTACCGAGGGATTATCGACCAGGACGCGACCACCCGGATGCGGCGCCTGCTTGCCCATGGCGACGAAATTCGGCAGATGATGACGGTCGTGGGAGAGGAAGGGACCTCGATCGAGGATTTCACTCTCGCCCTGAAGGCCGATTTCTTCGACCGATGCTATCTGCAACAAAACGCGTTCGATGACGTCGACGGATCGACACCCGCAACGCGGCAGGAAGTCGTTTTCCGCAAGGTCGAGGAGATCGCCCAGCTCGACTTCGATTTCGAGAGCAAGGCGCAGGCCCGGGAGAAGATGGTGGAAGTGACGGACCTGTTTCGCAACTGGAATTACGCCGCTACCGACAGCGACGAGTATCGACGCTGGCTGACGGCGATTGACGAGTTCATCGCCTCGAAGGGACGCAACGCATGAGAAAATACTTCGACGCCATCAGCCGAATCGCGGGAAACGTCGTCACCGTGGACGCCGACGGCGTGGGCTACGAGGAACTGGCGGTCGTAAGTTCCGCGCAAGGGGAATCCCTGGCCCAGGTGATCCACCTGGAAAGGCAACAGGTGAGCTTGCAGGTCTTCGCCGGTTCGCAGGGCGTATCGAACAACGACCGCGTGCGATTTCTCAATCGCCCCATGCAGGTGAATTTTTCCGAGAACCTGCTGGGCCGCGTGCTGGACGGCTCGGGACGACCCCGCGACGGGCGTGGCGACGTGGCCGGCGAGGCGGTCGCGATCGGCGCCCCGCCGGTCAATCCCGTCATGCGCCGTATGCCGGACAAGATGGTCCACACCGGCATACCGATGATCGACATCTTCAACTCGCTGGTGGAGTCGCAGAAGATTCCGATCTTCTCGGTCGCCGGAGAGCCGTACAACGAACTGCTCGCCCGGATCGGCCTGCAAGCCAACGCCGATATCATCATCCTCGGTGGAATGGGCCTGCGGCACGACGACTACCTGACCTTCCGGCAGGCGTTCGAGGACGGAGGCGTATTGGGCCGCGCCACGCTCTTCATTCACACGGCGGCCGACCCCGTCGTCGAGTGCTTGATGGTGCCCGACCTCTGTCTTGCGGCGGGGGAGAAGTTCGCGTTAGAGGGAAAGCGGGTCCTCGTCCTTTTGAGTGATATGACGGCGTTCGCCGACGCGCTGAAGGAGATCGCCATCACCATGGAACAGATCCCGTCCAACCGCGGTTATCCCGGCGACCTCTACACCCAACTGGCGAGACGCTATGAGAAAGCGGTCGATTTCGACGGCGCCGGCTCGCTGACCGTGCTCGCCTGCGTCACCATGCCCGGCGACGACGTAACGCATCCCGTTCCCGACAACACGGGCTACATCACGGAAGGCCAGTTCTACTTGCGCAACGGCCGCATCGAGCCATTCGGTTCGCTTTCCCGCCTCAAGCAGCAGGTGAACGGCACGACGCGGGATGATCACCGCGCGATTATGGACGCGTGCATCCAGTTGTACGCCCTCTGCCGCGAAAGCCGCGAAAAGCGGGACATGGGTTTTCAGATGTCGGCGTGGGACAACAAACTCTTGAAATACGGCAAGCTGTTCGAAACGCAGATCATGGATTTGTCCGTCAATATTCCGCTGTTTGACGCCCTGGATCGCTGCTGGTCGATCCTTGCCGAGTGTTTCGAACCGGCGGAGACGGGAATCCGGCGATCGATCGTCGAGCAGCACTGGCGGAAGCCGGCCGAGATCGAGGCCGACGGATCCGCCAAAGAGGAAATCGCCGTCGGCGCCTGACGCGACTTCGCACGCCCCAACGAGATAGAAGCCGAAGCCTACGCCTGCGACGCAAACCACAATAAGATGACGCCACCAGGAGTGACGGGGAAATCGACCCGTGGTCAAGAAAGTCAAACTTACCCGCCCGGAACTGAAACGCTATCGCGACGCCTTGGCGCGCTATGAGCGGTTTCTGCCGACGTTGAAATTGAAGCAACAGCAGCTTCAGGTGTCGCTCCGCGAGGTGGCTGCGCAGCGCCGTAAGGCGGAGCGCGCCGTCGATGAGATCGTCGCCGCGATCAAGCAATACCGTCGCGTACTGGCCGACCGCGCCGGGATACCACTGGAAACGTGGTCCCGGCCGCTCGAGGTGAAAACGTCGCCGGCGAACATCGCCGGCGTCGAAATCCGGGTGTTTGAGGACGTTGTGTTTCCGCCCGCGCAGTACAGCCTGTTCGGCACGCCGCCCTGGGTCGACCAGGCGCTGATCGATCTTCGCGAGCAAAGTCGCCGAGAGGCGGTGGCGGAAGTGCTCCGGCAGGAGGAATCGCTGCTCCGATCGGAACTGGAACGCATCATCCAGCGGGTCAATTTGTTCGAGAAGGTGATGATCCCGAACGCCCGCGATGCGATCCGCAGAATCCGCATCCGGCTGGGTGACGAAATGACCGCCGCCGTAGGGCGCGCCAAGATCGCGAAGAATAAGCTGGCCGAAACGCTCTCCACGGAACCGCTGGATGAAGGGAACGAACCATGATCGTTCCGATGCGCAAAATCCTCGTGGTGGCCCGCAGCCAAGACCGCGCCCGCCTGCTCGACTCGCTTTGCGAACTGGGCGTGGTTCACGTCGTGCCCGTCAACCCGGAACGGGCCACCGTCGAAGAAACGATCGCTCGCCGCATTCAGGCCACGCAAAGAGCCCTGCAGGTGCTTTCGAACGTGGCCCCCGGCGGCAAGGTTCCCGACATGGCGCCGGTCGACGCCGCGCTGGAGATTCTTGATATCCAGCGGCGCGCCGCGGAAGGCCGCCACCGGCTGGCCGGCTTGTACCACCAGCTCCAGCAGATCGCCGTGTGGGGCGACATGCGGCTTGAGGACCTGGACGCGTTGGCGGAGGCGGGCGTGAACGTCCACTTCTACTCGATGCCGTCGAAGGTGGTCGCCGCTGCGGACGCCCAGTGCGTTTCCGTCGTCGCCGATTTTCCCAACCGTCAATCGCTCGTCGCTTTGGCCGGCCGCACGGATCAGGTCAAGGTTCCTCCCGAGGCCAAGGCCGTGCCGGCGCCGTCGCGGGATGCGCCTTCGATTCGCACTGAGGCCGCGGAAATCGAAGCGTCGCTCAAGCGCGACCAGCGGCGGCTTTCCGAGTTGGCGAATCTCGCGACGGCAATGAAGACTGAGCTGCTCCGGCTTCAACAAGAGGCGGAATATGCGGCCGCCCTCGGCGGCGCACAAAGCGACGAGCATCTGTTCGCGATGCAGGGGTGGACGACCGCGGACGCGGCGCCCTCCATCGGCGCCCAGTTGGCCGCCAGGCAGATCCCCGTCGCCCTGGAAATCCTGGAGCCCGCGAGCGACGAGCAACCCCCCACGCTCATCCGTTCGCCGGCCTGGGCGCGGCCGATCGAAAGCCTGTTTCAGATGCTGGGAACCGTGCCCGGATACCGGGAGTACGACGTCTCCGTGCCTTTCCTGATCGCGCTGCCCCTCTTCACGGCGGTGCTCATCAGCGACGCCGGCTACGGCGGACTGCTGCTGTTGGGTTTGGCGCTCGGGTACGGTCCCGCGTCGAAGGCGATCGGCCCGCGCTTCGTGCATTTGCTGATGCTCGTCGGCGCCGTGGCGATGATCTGGGGCGCCGTTACCAGCGCGTATTTCGGCTTCGCCCCGTACGAGCCGCTCATTTCGATCGACTTGAGCGAGAAGTCGCGCATTTGGATGATGCGATTGAGTTTCACCGTCGGCGCCATCCATCTGAGCCTCGCACAGGCCTGGCAGGCGGTTCGCCTCTATCCCGACCTCCGCTTCCTCAATAAGGTCGGCTGGGCCCTGTTCGTGTGGGGCATGTATGGCGTGGTCAACATGTTCGTGCTCAAGACGCCAATGCATTGGGGAACGGTCTGGCCTTACCTGCTCTTGACGGGCGGCGTCCTGGCCGTCGTCTTCGCCAGTCCCAATCGAAACCCGGCGAAAATGTTGGGGATGGGACTGGCCGAGTTCCCGCTTTCCATGCTTTCTGCCTTTTCCGACGTGATAAGCTACGTTCGCCTTATGGCCGTTGGGCTGGCCAGCAGCGTGCTGGCGACGAGTTTCAATGAGATGGCGCTTAGCGCGGCGTGGCCGCTCGCGGTCCTGATCCTCGTGTTCGGCCATGGCCTCAACATGGGCTTGGGGCTTATCGCGATGTTTGCGCACGGCGTTCGGCTCAACATGCTCGAGTTTTGCAACAACCTCGGCATGAAGTGGACCGGCTATCCCTACACCCCCTTTACCCGACGTCTGACCCCGGAGCATACGACATGACACAGGAATTCGCACTTTATGGTTTGGCAAATGGCTTTTCGGCGATTTTGGCCGAAGCCGACGCTTTATGGCGCTTCATGGGAGGGACGGGCAGCGTGATGAGTCTCGGGCTCGCCGCTCTGGGAAGCGCCCTGGGCATTGGGATCGCCGGGCAGGCGGCTGCCGGAGCCTGGGCCAAGGAAGCGCGGGCCGGCCGAAACCTGAGCTTCACCTACATCATTCTCGTGGGAATGCCGATCAGCCAAACGCTCTACGCCATGATCGTCATGAACAATCTGGGTGGCGTTCTCGGCAATGCGGACGTGGCGGTGAACAGCGCCGGATTGTTGTTCGGCATCGGTCTGGCCACGGGCGTCGCGGAAATGCTCTCCGCATGGATGCAGGGCATCGTCGGCGCCGCCGGCATTCGCGCCTTGAGCGACGGCGAGGGCCAGGGGCTCGCCTTCATCATTATCGCGATGGGCATCGTCGAGACCGTGGGCATCTTCGCGATGGTGTTCCTGCTCGGAATGATTCCGGCCGCGTGACGACCGGGCAAGACGATCGGCGCATTGCCGGGCGGTCGTCGTTTACGGCGCTCGCTTCCTCGTGTTGAAGGAACCTCGGCCATGATCCGCAGTGTTCTTTTGGCTCTTGATACCACGGCGGCAAGCGAGGTGGCTCAAGAGAAGGCGATTGCGCTGTGTCAGTACGTCGGGGAACGGTCCGGGGCGGACGTCTGCCCGGTTCAATTGACGGCCGTGGCCGTTACCGACACCGAAGATATCAAGCGGCCCATGGCCGTGTCGATCGGCGGGGGCGCGTACAAGGTCGAGCGGGACGAATTCCTGGTCGAGGACGCCCGCCGCAAAGTCGCGGAGATCCTTAAGCGTTTCGAGGCCCGCTGCCGCGAGGCGGGCATCCGCGCAACCACGGTACCGGGCGAGGGATGCCCCTTCAGACAGATCGAGCAGGCGGCTCGCAAGCACGATTTGATCATGATCGGCCGCGACACCAACTTCCACTTCGAAACGAGAGAGCGTTCGACCGATACGCTCAAACGAATCGTGCGAGATCACCCGCGGCCGATCATCGTTACCCCCTCCGAGGACCTGGGCGGACGGAGTATCGCCATCGCCTATGACGGCAGTCTGCAAGGATCGAGAGCCCTGCACCTTTGGATCCTGCTGGGTTTACGGCGGCCGGAGACGGAGATTCATGTGGTCAGCGTCGATCGGCGGCAGGCCGAAGCCCGCCGCCTTTGCGGCGAAGCGTTGACGCTGTTGCACCACCATGGCATTTCTGCGAAGGCCCACCCGGTCGCGTCGACCCACGGCGCCGTGTCGGCGCTGCAAGAACAGTTGCCTGCGCTTGAGCCGCGACTGGTGGTGATGGGCGCCTTCGGGACGGGAGGGCTTCGCGAACGCTTCTTCGGCGCCACGACGAACTGGATGATCAAGCACTGTCCGTACCCGCTGTTTCTGCATCAATAGCATCCCGAGCGCGTTGGAGGCGAATTGCCAGTATCGACGGGCGTGGGGGCCTGAACGCCGCCTCCCACGCCCACCGCCCTGAAGGGCTCAGGGCGCGCCACCCGTTGCCAACAATCAACAACCGCCGTCAGCGTTCTCGCGCGTACAACGCACACAGCCCCGCGGCCCGTTCGGCGATTTCTTGCCGCAGTTCCGGCGGGGCAAGCACTTCCGCCGGGTCGCCAGCGCCTCGACCAGCAGGCGATACACCGCTTCCTTTTGATGGTGCTGCACGCCGGATCACAGCCGCACCTTCACGGCGCCGGTCACGTTTCGCAGGTAGTCGCGCACGGCCGCCGGCAGGCTGTTGGCCAGTAAGACGGCGGCGTCGCGGGCCGGGCCATAGAAGGGAAGGTCATCGCCCAACTCGTGGCACAAAATGAGCGTTTGCAGCGCCTCTTCCGGGCTGAGCGACGTGGGCGAAAGAAAATACGTGTCGGGGATGGAATAGTGGCCCCGCTCGTCGTCGTATTTTAGCGGGACCCCGGCGTTGAGGTCGCGGAAGACCGTGCGGCGGCTCACGCCGAGATCCTCGGCCAGCGAATTCGCGTTGTGCCCCTTACCTCCCTGAAGCATCCCCACCAATTTGAGCAGTCGTAATACGCGAGACAGCTTGCTCATAGTTGGCGGGTTCTACCAGTTTCAGGGGCAAAGCGTCGAGGGGCGCTGGCGCGTGCCGGGCCGGCGTGATTCGGGCGGCGGGTTTCTTTTCGGCCGCCGGCTGCCGGGATGCGACCTGCGGCGAGGGCTCGACCGATTGCATCACCATTTCCACGCCCTTCCAATTGAACTTGCCGCCGCCCGATTTGGCAATCGCCGGGTGGTTTGCGGCGGCTCTTGGCGTGGGCGCCGCCCGCGCGTCTTCGTAACCGTTGATGGCGCTGGGCGGGAGGGGCGCCGGGGTGGGCGTGCCGCCGCCGGCCGGGTCGGCGAAGGCGGGCTGGGCATGAATCCCCTGGAACTGCGCCGTCTCGCCCCGGCTGATGACCTTGGGCCGGGTGTGGCCCCACGGGTTGTAGATGCTGGCGTCGCGGCGGCGGGCATGGCCGAGGGCGTCCCAGTAAGCCTTGTTCGGCCAGGGGCCTTCCGCCAGCATGACCTTGTCGTATTCCAGCAGCGAGCCCTTGCGGAAGTGAACGCCGGCGATCGCCTTGTTGTAATTCACGAGGGCCTGGTAGTAGGCGATTTCCGCATCGCTGCGACGCTGCTGGGCGTCGAGCAGCACGTCGAGCGTGACCGTGCCGGCCTCATAGGCGGCCTCGACGGCCTGCACCTGTTTCTCTGCGGCCACCCGCCAGTTGAAGTTCGTCTGGGCGAGCGAATATTGGGCCTCCAGGTACCGCACCGCGTCGGAAAGCAGATGCGTCGCTTCAAGCTGCATGTCTTCGAACCGGGCCCGCTCCCGCGCCAGGGCGAGTTGGAAGTACCGCACGCCCGCGAGTTGGCGGCGAAAGCCGATCGGCATTTGGAACTGGAAGCCCAACTGCCATTCCGCATAATCGCCGCCCAAAAGTTGTTCCCAGGCCTGCGACCCCTCGGTGGGGAAGTCGATCCCCGTGCCGTCGGCGCGGATAAGCTGATCGCCCTGTCCCAGCCAGCGATACAGGGCGGCCGCGTCGAGCCTGGGCAGCAGGTCGTTGCGGGCCACGATCAGTTCCATTTCGCGCCGCTTGATTTGCCACCGCTGGCGACGGAGTTCGGGCGTGCGGTCGAGGGCCTCGCAGAGAATCGAGCCCCAATCGAAATTGACCTTGGCGATGGTCGGTTCGTCGGCGGGACGGATCAGACGGCCGTCGGTCGCCGCCAGGCCCATCAGGTAACGTAGGCGTGTTTCCGCAGTGAACAAATCGCTGAGGGCCGCCTCCACCTGAACGCGAAAACGGAAGTACTGTTGCCGGGCCTGGGCTTCCTGCTCGGCTTCCCCGCCGCTGGCCCCCGCCTTCTCCAACTCCTTGATGCGTTTCCAGGTGACCAGCGAGGCGTCGCGGCCGATCTTGGCGGCTTGCAGGCTGCGATATTGAAAATAGAGGTCCCAGTAGGCCCGTTCGACGTCCGACACCAGGTTGCGGACACCGAGTTCGAATTCGGCAAGGCTCGTATCCGTGTTGATGCGGGCCAGGACGACATTCATCCGATTGACTTGCGTGCCGGCGCCTTGAAGCAGCGGATGGCGGACCTCCGCTTCGATGTTCGCCTGCCACACGGACGGGTTGCCGCCAATGGGCGGCGGCGCCTGCAACAGGTCGTTGTAGATGCCCTGGGTTCGCAGGAAAAACTCGCTGCCGGTGGCGGCCCGCTTGGCGAGTTGAATCTCGTAGTTGGCGTTGTTGCCCGCGTTGACATTAGGAAAAATTTCGTTCGGCTGCGTGTTGCGCAGGCTGTCGAGACGTCCCCAAGTGAATCCCGCTTGCAGTTGCGCGTCGAACGCCGACAACGCCGCTTCCACGCCTTGCGGATGATCGGCGCCGACGGCCCCCGGCGCCTGGGGATTCTGGCCCTGGTTGTTGAATCCGCCCACGGCCACGCCGCCCGATCGCCCGACCGATCCCGGGCTCGATTCCACCATCGCGGGATCGTACACGGTCGGGAGCGCCTGGGCGCTGCGGAGGAGTTGCTCCGGTGAGGAATTCACGATCGACCCGCTGACCAGCGCCGAGCCGCTAACGGGAGAGCCGCCGAGGTTTCGCAGCACCTTGCTGTTGTGCAGGGCCAGGCAGATGGACTCCTCCAGCGACAGCTCCCAAATCTCGTCGAACTTCCGGTTCATCAACGAAAGGGGCTCCAACGTGCAGGCCGCCTCGTTGAAATCGCCTTCCCGCGTGTCGGGCTCCTCGATCTCGGTCGCCATATCCAAGTAATGCGAGAGATCGCCGTCCTCGTGGAAGTAAAACGGCTGGGTGGGATGGCAGCCCGTGGCCGCCATGACCGCCAGCATCAAGACCGAGGCGCCGGTGCGGATACGCCGTTTCATGAGTTTGCCTTGCCTGCAAGTCGGCTGGAGAGCGAAAAGGCCGCCATTACCTGGGTTTTCGTCCGCAGTTGTGGCGGAATGCTCGCCGTCCGACCCGTATCCGGGGAGGGAGGGGTTCTCGCAACGCACTGCTAGCAATCCGAAGGCGCAACGGCGTCGCGGTGGAATCAGCACAGCCAGTATCGGCGACGTAACCGGCAAACTTTGAAGAAACTGCGAAACCGGTAAAAGGACCCCATCTTGACAGCGCGTGGCCGAGAAGAAAATCCGAAGCACGAATATCGAAATCCAAAACAAATCCGAAATTCGAAATTGAAATGCCCAAAATGTCCGCGGCGTATCTGCGGGGCTTGGGCATCCGTTTCGGATTTCCGTTTTCCGTGCTTCGACTTTTTTTCGGATTTCGAGATTCGGATTTCGGATTTTCTCTTAGCCCAAGTTCCACACTTGCCTCTACAAAACGCCTTGTTTTCTCGAGTGGGCGGTGAAATTTTTCCACTACATCCGGGGCTCAACTTTTAGTTGTCGCGGCAGGCGGAGGCCGAGGCGGT
>Ga0180437_10003215_pt1 | contig 24645 bp, 22 predicted proteins | sample SS_ome_4_FD_132410 | JGI IMG/M metagenome (GOLD analysis project Ga0180437, IMG submission 132410) | Hypersaline lake sediment archaeal communities from the Salton Sea, California, USA - SS_3_D_1 metaG | ecosystem: Environmental > Aquatic > Non-marine Saline and Alkaline > Hypersaline >... | reverse complement strand
GGCGTCGGTATGGCGAAAAGCTGGGCTGAGTCTCGGCAAGCTGAGTGAACACTAAATAATACGAGCTCATCAAGACTCGGGCGTACGAGGGCTCCAAGTCGCTACGGTGGGCGATGATGGAGACTGACCTTGTACATCTCCGGTATTATACTCTGGTGATCTGGTTCTACCCTCGGGTGGCGGAGAGGAGGGGTCCGAAAACGGCCCGGGTTGCAGCTGCCTGGAAGCTGCTCACGCTCTGCTCGCGCGACGGAAAATGGATCGCGTGCGCGTTTATTTCTGTTTGAGGTTCTCGGCTATCTCTATGCTTGTCTCGATCATCTGCTTGGCTTCGTCTCCTCTCAGGATGTCTTTGCCTGCTGGAGCGAAGGGATGCGACATTATCATCAACTGCACATCGAACTCGAGCAACTTCTTCAGGGAGTCTATGTAGATGTTCTTATCCATCCTGATGAGGTTCTCCCGGGTTCCGCAGACACTATCCCCGGTCAGCAAGGTTTTACTGACCTTATCATAGAGACAGACGGCTCCGGGTCTATGTCCTGGAGTGTGTATGACCTCGAAGGCTCTATTTCCAAGTGTAACGTTGTCCCCGAGCTTGATGTCTGATGTTGGCACCGCCTCCATTTCAAGCTCATGTATGGCAATTAGCGCGCCCGTTCGCTCTTTGAACACCGTGTTGCCCCTGATGTGGTCGCCGTCTCTGTGAGTGTTGACGATCATAGACACCTCATCAAGGCGTCTACCCTGTTTCTTGATAAGTGGGAACACATGGTCCTCAGGTGTGTTCTCGAAACCCGTGTCCACCACTCCTATACTATCATCTCCAAATACTAGGACAACGTTGCATGTCCAGCCCGGCCTCATCTCTTGACGTACAACGAAAATATCATCTACAACCATTTCACTCAAATTGTCTCACCATTATGAAGAAGACCCCTAGAGATAAAAAAATAGACCCATACACATCTATAGGCCCACAACAACCCTTTAATCACCAATAAAAAACACGGAGCGCGGCGCGCGCACAAGATTGGGGGTAACTTTTCCTTAGAACCGTTCGCGCGCGCGGTTCGTGTTAGAAATATATGGATCTTTTACAGGTCTCCGCTTCCATTCTGGTTGCAGAGGTACAATGATTCCTTCCTTCATGACCCATAGAACTTCCTTAAAAACGCTGATGTCCTCAAGGGGATCCCTATCTACCATGATGAGGTCCGCATATTTCCCTGGTTCAATAGTACCAAAATCATCCTCCTTCCCAATAGCCTCGGCACCAATTCGTGTGGCTGACTCTATAACCTCCATATTAGACATACCGTAGCGAGTCATACACTCCATCTCCTCTGGAAGCATGGCAAACGGAGTATCAATGGATACATCGTCAGTCCCAGCACCTATCCTAACACCTTTAGCTAGAACCAGCTTCATTGTCTTAGGAAGCTGTTCAACACATTTCGTAAACCACAGTTCCGTCTCCTCTAGCTCCTTAGGGTCAAGATTCCAGACATCCTTACCTTCTCCCTTCCTCTTGGTGATATATTCAAGTACCGAGTTCTTCATCATGAGGGTTGGAACTAGAATAATCCCCTTTTCAGCCATCAACTCAGCCGAACGCTCATCGACAGGACTACCGTGCTCGATTGTATCTACTCCCGCCTCAGCAGCCATCCGGACGCTTTCAAAGTTAGCGGCGTGTATAGCCACCTTCTTCCCCAACCGGTGCGCCTCATCAACACCCGCCTCTATCTCTTCCTGACTGAATTCAGGACAGTCCGTTCTATGCGAGCTAAGGAGCTTGATGAAGTCGACGCCTGCCTTAACCTCAGCTCGCACTGCCTTTCGGACTTCCCATGGCGTATCGACCTCATGCACCACCCCACGTTGCTCTGAACCGTGTCCTCCAGTTATACAGATTCCCTTCCCAGCGACAAACATTCGAGGGCCAAGCAACTGCCCTCGCTCTATGGCTGTCCTCATAGCCAAGTCGAGGTGTTCTACATTACATACGTCGCGTAGGGTGGTTATCCCAGTCTGGAGAGCGGAACGTAGGTTGCTCATGGCAATTACTGCAGCATAAGACATCATGTTACCTTTGATAGGGTATGGAACGTAAGCTTCGTGGAAAATATGTACGTGTAGGTCTATCAGTCCTATGAGGAGCCACATTCCCTCACCATTTATAATTTCATAATCAGGGAGAACATCCATTTCGCTTCGATGACCAGCGCTCTCAATTCTCTTTCCATCTACGACGACCATAGAGTCCTTAACAGGCTTACCTCCTAATCCATCAATCATTGTTGCTCCAACGATAGCCAGCTTCTGTCTCATGTCAATAGCACGGATATACAAATCGAAATGTAAACTCAAAAAATTATGCACATGAGAATTACGCGATGGCGTACGAAGTACACTTATAATCGCGCGCGCGATAGAAAGGACCGGAATCTCTACTGCCGTTTGAAAAAAAAATCTCTGCGAAGAATGTGCGCGCAAGCCTACTTCGCGCGCTATAAACATAAATTCTAGTGTTTTATGCCTCGATTAATTTCATTAATGATTTAGCTTTCGATATTCCATCCCATGCGTCCTTGGCGTATGCATCTGCACCAATTTTTTGTGCGATATTTTCGTTCATCGCACTTCCTCCTACCAATATTTTGACTCGATTACGGATATCGGAACTTTTCAATTTTTTAATTGTCTTTTCAACAAAAGGTTCTGTTACGCTTAGGAGAGCAGAAAGTGCTACTATGTCAGCTTCATGCGCAACTGCCTTTTCCGTAACTGTATCTGCATCAACATCTACTCCTAGGTCAATTACCTCAAAACCTGCAGATCTTAACATGGAGATGGCTATGTTTTTGCCAATATCATGGAGGTCTCCTTCAACTGTAGCGATAACAACTTTTCCTTCGGTTGTGATGGTATCGGTCGTGATAACTGGATCTATAATCGCCATTGCCTCTTTCATTATATAACCTGCGAAGATAAGCTCTGAAAGAAATGCTTCCCTCCTAGCGAATCTTTCTCCAATGTATATCATTCCAGGACTTAATCCTTGTTTTATTATGTCTTGTGGAGAAATTGACATATCTAAAGCTATGTTGACCTTTTCCAATACTGATTCTAATTCCATTTTAATGATTGACTCCGACAACGTTTTCAAGATTCGATTTTGATCGTTCATTTCAATCCCTTGCCTCTACCTTACCACACGGATACTTACCGTACTTTCTTGCCTCTTTGATGTAAGTTAAAATGTTCTCATATTTGCAGTTGGGGTGAAATGAGTTGCTCTCACCTATGATGAAGCCTCCGCCCTTGGCACCCTGGTCGATTGCTCTTCTAACATCTCTACGAACATCTTCCTCAGTGCCATATGGAATCACCCAAGTTATGTCTACATTCCCCTTCAAGTAAATCCTATTTCCAAACTGTCTTTTAACAACTGCAAGATCCATACATTGGGGCTCTATTGGATTTAAACCATCAAAACTGCAGAAATCGAGGAATCTCTCGAGAACAGGCATTATATCTCCATCAGTGTGCTTAAGGTATGGTATACCACGCTTATGACAAATATCTACAACCTTTTTTATTGGAGGCCAGAAATATCTCTCCATAATTTCAGGAGGCCAGAATGGACCGTCTGCCCCTGAGATATCATCTGTTTCTGCGATGACATCGACTCCTCTATCAATAATATTTTTAGCAATTTCAGTTTGAACATCACCAACCATGTTAACTAGCTTTTCAACAAATCTTGGCTTAGTGTATAAATTTATACTAAATTTATCTAGCCCACCTGTCATCAAGTAGGGAAACATTCCCGCCAGATGGATATAACCGACCACGGGGTAGTCACCTTTCTGGGCATCTTTAATCACAAAATCAACAAGATCATAGTTTATCTCATTAGGATCAGGAGGAATAAATTCGTCGAGATCCTCCTCGGTTTTAATGATTCCATCGATCCAATAATTGGTACCGACTTTCTCATGAAGTCTGTATACCTTCCCCCACCAATCAACAAAAGTATACTTGTCAAGATAGCGAGGTTGGTATCCCTCTGGCCAAAGCCAATAGTCTGAGATCTTCATTGTGTCGATTCCAAGTTTTCTTACAGCTTCGTTGGAGAGTCTCTGATTCCACTCTAAGACTTCAAAATCGGTCATTTTTGACTCTTTTTCGACTGGGACGCCTCCTCCTATGTAGCTTTTTGCAGATTCAAATCTCTTTCCTGTGGCTTTCTCAATGAACTTAGCATCTAATCCAGCAGAAATTGGGACTCTGTCTGGTTCCTCATGTTTGATAGTCATTAAGTATCGTTCTTTTGGAGTCATCAAATAACATACACCATACAAGAAGCGCGCGTTTATAGTATTTATGTGCGCTCTATCTCGCGCATGTGGGTCTTGCATGCAAGTATGATGTTTTCCCCATTTTCAATGAAATCATTATGTGTGTTCGCGCGCGCCTCGTGTGCTTCTTAAATGGTACCATTGTTTGAGAGGAGGCATAGGATCTACGAGGAAGAGGTCCCCGAGGTCATTGAGGGCCTGAAGTTGAGGTTGTTTAAACTATTGGAGGAAAAGACGGAACCGGAGAAGGCGGAGTTGGGCTTTCGAGTCCTCTGTCGACTTATGAGAGATAAACCTAGAAGACCCAATTATCCACGATTTTCTTGGGATCTACACAATTTTGTTGATGATTATAGAAAATAAAATTTTATAGTTTAGACATCACGCGAGTCATAATAGTAATTGTATCTTAAAGGCCCTCTAGGAGTACTCTAATTGAGGGGACTCCTCAAAATAACTTAATACTGTCTTGAGGATTCTAAATCCATCTCTGATTGGTCGCAGCTTTTTTTTGCCCTCACGTCTACGTCTATAGCTGATGGGAGTCTCCTTGACCGTGTATCCGCGGGAGAGGAACTCCATTGTGAGCTCTGCTTCTATCTCGAATCCCTCACTGGCAAGGGATATGTCTCTGAGGCACTCCTCTCTCAAGGCGCAGTAACCTGATAGCGCGTCGGTGACTCTGTACTCTTTGGAAACGTTGATTAGGGCGTTGAAGAACCGGTTGCCGAGCCTGTTCAGCGGGGTCATCGAGACACTCTCCATCTCCCCGAGGAACCTGGAGCCGATCACCATGTCTGCCTCGTCGTCCACCAAGGGTGCTACGAAGCCATCGACCTCGCTGGGGTCGTAGGTGCCATCTCCGTCGATGAAGACGAAGATATCGGCTTCCAAGCATTCCAAGGCTTCCTTTATGGCAGCCCCTTTACCTCTGGTTCTCTGAATTATTACATCGACGCCTGTGGCCTTCGCATTATCGACGGTGTCGTCGGTGGAGTTGCCGTCGATCACGGTGACTTTGACATCTAGGCCTACGAGTTGGTTCCTGAATTCTGTGAGCACTCGTTGGATGTTCTCTCCCTCGTTTAAGGTCAGAACTACAATCTTGACTTCCATCGCCTATTTGCACCGTCTTCCCATCCTTCGGATTCTTTATAAAGTATCTCTCTTGCGCCTAAACAGGATCTTAATCCCCTCATTTTTACTATACATATTCTTGGATTAAATCAAACTATTCGCATCGAAGTGGTTTATATTATTCATCTTATGTTTTACACAGAAATCTATACGTATTTAATATCATTTTATCCGCGTATATACGGGTTATTGTGATGTGATGCTTTTGGACACTCCCAAATTTAATAAATGTTGGGAGAGGTTAACAGTTGATTGCCAATATGTTCACCAGTAGCTTCCTCTCGGAGATGAGGAGAAAGGCGCTGCGAAAGGGTGTCTGGTACAAGGCCCTTGACGCGTTGGAGAGGGGGATACTCAGTCTGGCGAGCCGGGTGGTTGAGAGAGTTGAGAGCGCTGTACTTGGCGTTGAGTTAGTGAAGATCTTGAGCAAGCTCAGGGATTCGATGATGAGCGGCTTCGTCCGGCGGGTGAAGGAGTTCGGTCTTTGGAGGGCAAGGGAGGTTGCAGCGCAGGCTGTGGGTTGGGGGCATAAGTCTTCTGCAGCTTGGGCCTCAAACCTAAATTTCGCTAGGTATTTAACGTTGATGGATTATAACTGGCCCTCGGGATTTGGAGTATAGACATCATTAATGAGTAAAGGCACTGTCGTAGCCTGCATTCCGGCTCTCAACGAGGAGCGGAACATAGGCGCTGTAATCGTACGGACCAAGAAGTTCGCCGATAAAATTATTGTGTGCGACGACGGATCCTCTGATCTCACTGGTGAAATAGCTGAGGGTCTTGATGCCACGGTTATCAGGCATGGTAGGAATCTAGGATACGGTGCCGCTCTGCGGAGCCTATTCTCAGAGGCCTTGAGGAATGGAGCAGACTTTATAGTCACCCTTGATGCTGACGGGCAGCACGACCCATCGGAGATCCCCAGATTGTTGGAGGCCCTTTCAGATGATGGCGTGGACATGGTCATTGGTTCTAGGTTTATTGATGGTGGGGAATCGGATGCTCCCGCCTGGAGGGAGCAGGGCATCAAGATTATAACGGGGATGGTCTCGAACGGCGAGAACAGCGTTACTGATGCTCAATCTGGTTTCAGGGCTTACACGAGTAAAGCATTGCAGTCGATACCGATCACTGAGGAAGGTATGGGCGCCAGCACCGAGATACTCTTGAGAGCTCAGGAGGGAGGGCTGAGGATCGCCGAGGTACCCATCAGTGTCGAGTACTCGGGAGATTCACCGTCACAGAACCCGATAGTTCACGGTTTTGATGTTGCTTTGAGCACTTTCAAGCATCTGTCGCTCAGGAGGCCTCTGCTGTTCTATGGGTTGCCTGGTTTCATCCTGCTCTGTCTTGCGGCCGCCTTCTGGGTTTGGACCCTGAGGATATTTGCAGCAAACCGTACGATTAGTACGAACGTTGCTATCATCGCCCTGAGTGGCACCATAGTCGGTGGGATGTTGATGACCACGGCCATCATACTGTGGGCCATCATCAGCGTGATTCGTCAGAGCAATAACCATAATTGAGTAACACAACGCACCAATAGTTATGAATATTTTAACAATTGATGTGGAAGAAATATTTCACATAGAATATTCTAAACATGTGAAAAGAAACGATCTTTCCTATAGAACATCACAAAATATATTCGAGATTCTTGATTTACTTGATAGATATAATATAATTTCTACTTTTTTTGTAGTTGGAAAAGTCGCTGAAAAATGCATAGACGTAATGAAGGAGAATTATAAAAGAGGTCATGAAATAGCCTTCCATTCGTATGATCATAGACCCCTTTGGGAAAAAACTCCGAGGCAATTAAGAAAAGAAATCTTAATGTTTAATCAATTTTTAAATTCTATTAACGTTGAAAAATGTATTGGTTTTAGAGCTCCATCATTTTCTCTGAATAACGAGACAAAATGGGCATTAGGTATTCTCGAAAAAATGGGAATGTGGTATGATTCAAGCATTTTTCCTGTAAAAACGCCATTATATGGTTTATCTAATGCGCCTATAGGTCCATATAAGCCATCCCATAAAAATATATTAAAAGAAGACACCGAAACACACCTCTGGGAGTTCCCTCTTCTTGTATATTCTGAGATAGGTTTGCGAATTCCGGCTGGAGGAGGGTTCTACTTACGTTTATTACCATTATCCATGATTAAAACTGCAATTCAAAAAAATATGAATAGGGGCTATCCTTCTGTACTATATATACACAACTGGGAACTTGATAAAAAAACACCTAAATTAAATTTAGGATATATTAAATCCTTTATAACTTACCACAACATTAAAAAAAGCATTATCAAATTGGAATATTTATTATCAAAATATCCTTTTACTAATTTTAAAAATTACTTAGAAAATGCAATGGAAACTGAAAAAGTCAATTAATATTACGACTAAATGATGATATCAGAAATAACGATTTTTGTATAAAATAATTCCTATTTTTAATGAGCTTTAGATTGTAATGAAGCCAGGGGTTATTGTTTTGTGTGGAGTATCTTCAAAAATGTTTTCACCTACAGCTTTAGGAGTTATTAAATGTCTGAATCAAGAAAACATCCCAACATTATTAATAACGCCAGATATAAATGATCCTGCAAGATACTCAAGAAACATTAATCACTTTCTTATCGACGATCCTAAAGATTTCTCCAATAGATATCTGCAGAAGCTTCTCTGGATAGGAAAGAAATTCAGAGACTATGTTTTAATGCCTACATCAGATGAAACTGTAAAATTAGTTTCTGATCATCGCGATCTATTATGTGAGTATCTTAAGGTACCTATGCCAAAAAAAGAAGTCATAAATATATGTTTGAATAAGTCAAAAACTTATGAAATAGCTAAAAAAAATAATATTCCATTTCCACTAACGTTGAAGTGTAATAACTTGCATGAACTTGAAATGGCCTCTAATAGGATATCTTACCCTGGTTTATTGAAACCTTCTACACCTACTGAAAGGAAGTTTTACTCGAAAAAGGTACTTGAATTTGATTCGCCTCGACAATTGATCTCTTTTGGTAAGTATTTAATTAAGCGAGGTTGTTCCCCCCTTGTTCAAGAAAAAATTATTGGACCACCTTCAAACCTATACAGTCTAGGAACTGTAATTAGTTCCGATAATAATCAAATAGTTAAATTTACAGGTCGAAAAATTAGGCAAATATCCTATGAGTTTGGAGTTGGAACATTTTGTGAGAGCATTTGGGTACCAGAAGTCGCAGAGCTCGGAGAGAAATTACTTAATTCAATTAATTATTACGGTATAGCTCAAGTGGAGTTCAAATTTGATTGTCGTGATCAAGAGTACAAATTGATGGAGATTAATGCTAGACCTTGGTTTTGGATAAGTTTGACAGCTTCCTGTGGGATGAATTTACCCTATATAGCATACAAGTACGCCATTGGAGAAGATATTTCGATTGACAGTTTCTTAGAGAAAGTTCATTGGCAGTGGCTAGCAGGAGATCTGGGTCTTTTATTAACACAGTTGATTGCTAGGAATCCAAACTTTTCATTTAAAGACTATTTCCAAAGCTATTTAAAAAAACGTGTATATGCGACCTTCTCAAAAAATGATATAAAACCGTTTATAAAAGAAATATCTCAATCAATTATAAACCTTGGAGATAACCTTCGATATCTAAACTAGGACTAGCATAAAATGTCTAAGATGAATGTATTAATCTTGGCACAATATTTCCCACCTGATATGGGAGGAGCGAGTACAAGAACTTACAATGTGGCTAAAGGTCTGCATAAAAAAGGTTGCAATATAAAAGTAGTGACCGGTTTTCCTCATTACCCTCATGGTAAAATTCCAAAGATTTATCAGGGTAAAGCGTTTAAAATGGAAGAGAGAAAAATTGGAGAGATTGTAAGGGTATGGCTTCCAGCATTACCACATAATAAAATTATAAATAGAATTGTTCTACACTTTTGCTTTATTTTCTCTTCTCTCTTTGCACTTCCCTTCATAGGGGAAGTTGATGTCATATGGGCTGCAAATCCCAATCTCTTTTCAATTTATCCAGCAATATTATATTGCATGTTTAAAAATGCACCCATCATTCGAAATGTCGATGATTTATGGCCTGAAAGTTTCTATATAAGAGGATTAGTAAAATCAAAAATCTTGCGAAATATACTCGATTTTACAGCTTGGTTATCCTATGTTATACCTGTAGCAATTACACCCATTAGCCCAAGTTATAAACAAAGAATAATTGAAAAATACAATATAGCAAAAAATAAGATTCATATTATTGAAGTCGGGATTGACATTGATGAGATATCTCAATTTAATAAAACGGATAATGATATTTTTATCGTGATGTACTCAGGCATCTTAGGTGTTGGATATGATTTTAACTGCGTATTAAAAGCAGCTAAAAAACTTGAAGATTATAAATCTATCAAATTTGTTATCAGAGGAATTGGTGAGCTTGAACATAAAATAAGAAAAACGATATCTGAATATGACATAAAAAATCTTGAATTAGATGCAAATTATGTTTCAAAAACAAAACTAGCTCAGATTTTATCTTCAGCAGATCTATTTTTACTCCCAATGAGCATAAGAAGCAATGCAGATGAAGGACTACCAACAAAAGTCTTCGAGTATCAAGCATTTGGGAAACCGATAATATGTTGTTCTCAAGGTCAATCCGCAAAATATATACGCTCTACAGATTCGGGTCTAGTAGTAAAACCAGAAGATCACAAAGCATTAGCAGAAGCTATTTTAAGGCTTTATAGAGATAACAAATCAAGGCAAAGGCTAGGAAAGAATGGGGCATACTATGTTTCTCAAAACATGACCTCAGAAAAGATCGGAGAACGAATGTTCAGGGTATTTTCTGAAGTTATTTGTTTGAAAATGCACTAATTAAATGAAGTTGTTGGATGGAAAAAAGGTTACGTAATTTGCTTCCATGCTTGAATGAATGATATTCGCCTATTAACCATAATAAATGCGTTATAAGTATGAAAAATAAACGCAACTTTAAACATATATTCTTGATTACAGTCGATGCCTTGAGAGCTGATCATGTTGGATGCATTGGAGGGGGAAATCTAACTCCAAATATTGATAAAATGGCTAGAACCAGTCTTCTTTTTACTAGAGCTTTTTCGAATGGACCAGGCACAAACCAATCATTTCCAGCCATAATGACTTCAACATACTTTTTAATGCATAAAGGTTTCTACATCATCCCACAGTATAAAACTCTAGCCGAAGTAGTACAGGAAAACAGCTTTAAAACTGCTGGATTTCATTCAAATCCCTTCCTCTCGAAAACGTTTGGTTGGGATCGAGGCTTTGATGAGTTCTATGATTTTATGGATGAAATTAAGTCACCTTCGGCTTTTATTACTAGTAAACAAGAGGAGGGGGTTAAGAATGAATTATTTCGATTTGTGGCTTCCCGTTTAGCGGGAAATCGAAATTTAAGGCTGAGGCAATTAATTAAAAAAATATACTACAAATATTCTGGATTGGAAATGCCTTATTTGGAAGGAAAAGAACTTAATAAACAAGTTTTTAGATGGATCAATAGAAATTTGGAAGATAGATTCTTTGTTTGGATGCATTATATGGACCCTCATTACCCTTATATTCCTCCTAAAGAATATTGTAAAGAATTTTTAACAAGAAAAGAGGCATTTGAATTTTGCACCTCTATAAACTGGAAAAATGTTTCAGATGATGAAATAGAGACTTTGATAGGACTATACGGAGGTGAAGTGAGATACACTGATTATTGTATTGGGGAGTTCATTGAATTTCTTGAAGGAAAAGGACTCTTGAAAAATTCAATAATTTTCCTCACAGCAGATCATGGTGAAGCATTCATGGAACACGATAGATATGGTCATAAACCCGATATTTTATATAATGAGGTTTTACATATTCCATTATTAATACATGGTCTGAATTATTTTCTTGAATATAACTTACCTGTCCAATTATTGGATTTGTCGCCTACAATATTAGATGTTTTAAAAATTCCAAAACCGAAAACATTTCTAGGTGATAGTCTAATTACACTTGTTGAGAAAAGGAAAATAAATACACCAATTTTTTCTGAAAGTGCTGAACCTGATCTAATAAACTTAAAATATTATGTGGAAAAAAAGTTTATTTCGTGTATTAAAGATGAATGGAAGCTTATAATCAATGAATTATTAAATACAAAAGAATTATATAATATAAAACAAGATTTTAACGAAAATAATAATTTAATTATTAAAGAACAGACCATTTATCTAGAAATAAAAAAGACCATAGAAAAACACATTCAAATTGAGAAGAATATTGAAAATTCTTATAGTTAGTCCAATTTCTATTTTTCCTAACACAAGAGGTTCTACAAACCGTATTCTAGAACTCGCAAAAAGTCTTGTGAAGGCGGGGGCAGAGGTGTTTATTTTACATGCTGGTCATTCAGGATCCATAATAGAGGGGATTAGTTTTTTTGGATATACTTCATTCGCTGACCTGCTTGGACCTAAAAATATTATAGGGCGATTTCTTGATCGAAATATTAGTTCATTCAATATTTTCAGTATCAGGCATATGTATAGTATTGTTAAGAAAATTCAACCGGATATTATCCAATTTGAATTTCCAACTATCTTGGGTACTCCTTTTAATATATGGTCTAGGATTCCTAATGCTGTCAAGGTACTAGATGAGCACAATGTCGAATCGTTAACAGCTAAATCCTCTAGTTCAGTACCACAAATTTCTCCAATTAAAACTGGAATTGAGAAGAGAGCTGTTGAGATGGCAGATTTGGTTTTATCGGTATCAGAAGCCGACAAGACCACTTTAGTTCATTTATATAGTATTCCTGAAAATCGAGTTACTGTAATACCGAATGGAGTCAACTTCAAGAAATTTTCAAGTATAAATAAGTATGAAGCCAGAAAAAAACTAGGAATTGAAGAATCAACAAAAATCATGTTTTTTCATGGAACGATGAGCTGGAAACCTAACCGTGAGGCTGTAGATATAATCCTCTCACATATCTGCCCTAAAGTAAGGTCACACTGCTCTAAAGCCATGTTTTTTATAGCTGGGGAAGATTCAGAGACACTATATAGTCACTATTCAGAATTTGATAAGGGCATATGCATATTAGGATTTGTCGATAACCTTGTGGATTATATTATAGCATCGGATATTTGTATTGTACCTCTCATTAGTGGTGGGGGTACCTCACTTAAAATGTTGGAGTATATGGCGGCAGGAAAACCGATTGTTACTACCAATGTTGGGTCTCGAGGGTTTCCTATTGTTGATGGAGAACACGCATTAATACGGAATGAATTAAAGAATAATTTTTCTGAAGCTATTATTAATATATTAGAAACTCCTGAAGATGAATGGATTGGACATCAGGCAAGAGATTTTTCTTTTAAGTACGATTGGGAAAAAATAGGAAAAAAATTGTATACTATCTATTCTACTATGTGATAATTATTTTAAGTATCTCAGTTATGTCGAGTAATGATAATAGATCAGGATTTATACCTTCCTTATAAGGATACATTGGTAATATGTATAAATTAATTTTTGGTTGGTAATAAAAAGAATATTATATTGGAAAATAGTAACATGTTCTGTTGCTCACACGAGGTTGTCCTTGAATAAAGGCGGTTTTATTAGTCATTTACTTTTTTATCTTATCAACATAAGTAGTGATTTTTTTATAAATATTTAGACAAAATAACTATAATTTTATCATTAATGATTTGAAGTGGGTGTTTAATTATTTGTTTAAAGTTAGTTCTTTAGAAGATGTTTATGTATGTTATATGATCATATCATTTTTGATATTTAGTATATAAGAAGGTTATATTATAACTATTTATAATAGTATATTTAGCTACCACGTAAAAAGCGTACTTGGACGGTTAAATATTCATAGGTCAAAAGACAAACAAGATATATGTATTTTTTCATCAAGACGTAGTGGTACTACTTTTTTAATGCAAATGATATATTCACAACCTCATATAAAATATATATATGAGCCATTAGAGATAAATAGATATAACCCTTATAGAAATATGATTCCAATCATACCTTTAAATAAAAAACATTCAAAAAGACAATTATTAATGTTGAAAAAATATTTTAATGAAATAGTATTACAAGGTAAGTTAAGAGGATATTCTCAATGGAATTTTTTTAATAAAAATTATAATTTCATTACCGAAAGATATGTTGTAAAATTATTAAATGCTCTTCCATTAATAGACTGGTTCGCAAATAACTTTGATATAAAGATAATATATTTAATAAGACATCCCATTCCAACATCGTTATCCATAATGCGTAAAAATTGGAAAAACACAAATAATAAATATTTATACAATCCCGATTTTATAAATAAATATCTCACTGAAGAAATGTTAGAATGTTCAAATAAAATAATGAAGAAAGGTAATAATATGAATAAGTTTATACTAGAATGGTGTCTTAAACATTTATATCCATTATCTGTTTGTAATAAAAGAGATTGGCTCACTATAACATATGAAGAACTGTTACTAAAACCAAGAAAAATGATAGATCTTATTTGCGAATATTTAGATTTACCAGATCGAGAAAAAATGTTAAAATCTATGCTTAAACCTTCAAAGAGGGCTGATAATCATTCAAAGAAGGATATAATTATGAAGGGATCTTCATATCTAGTATATAGATGGAAAAAAGATATTAAAGTAGAAATTGAGTGCGAAGCTATGAGTATTCTAGAAACATTTGGAATCGATTCTTATAACCAAGGTAGCATAATGCCTTCTGAAAAATTCTTACATTTTGGTTCTTTGGGGTAGTAACAGATTTTTTTTAATTCCATTATTACAGCAGTGAAAAACAAGTTCTATTCTAAAAACACATTATATATGTTTAATATGGTTACCATATTATGTTTTTATCTATTGTAAGTTTATTACTGATTGTTCTACCAGGATACAGTTTGTTTCATATTAGTTGGATTTGCAACAAAACTAATTTTAATAATATGGAGAAATTTTTATTTGGATTTACAATTTGGATTTTTTATATAGTATCTACAATTATGATAATGAATATAATTTTTCCTAATTATTTAAACTATATTTATTGGTTTAATTATCTTTTAGGATTTATTTTAGTTGGGTATTTCTTTTATATTAAAATTCCTAGATTTTTACTTAATTTGTCGAAAAATTATAAAATAAAACTCAATTTAATGAATATAACACGTGGAGGATCTCTTCTTTTCCTTTTATTTATGATTACCTTTCTATTTATTATCACTTTTTACACTCCAATTATTTACCAATATGATGCGTTAGCATGGTATTTACCTGAGGGAAGACAGTTTATTAAAAGATCATCTTATTTATCTGGGACTTGGCCCACATTTGGAGACACTATGCCAGTAATGCCAATTATTTACTCTTGGTTCTATTATTTATCAGATACCCCTCTCATAAGATTGATACCATTTTCTTTTCTCTTTTTAATTATACTTCTTGTGTATACATTGGGAATAAAGTTATCTCCAACAAACATTTATGTAGCTCATATATCCGTAATTTCACTAGTCTCAATGACCTCTCTTCAATGGTATATGGCAAAAACATCTCTTTATCTCGATATTGGTTTTATATTTTTAGCAGCTACTTCTTTATATGCGTTATTACTCACTTTAGAAAATAAATCGACACAAGTTAATTTCCTTATTTTAGGAATAAATTTATCTATTTTAACGCTTTCTAAGGAGTTTGGCATATTTCAAGCATGGTTTATAATCGTATTTCTTTTTTTTTCAAGGTTTAAAGAGATTATTAATAATCGTATTAAAAGTTGGATTTTAAGTATATCTTTATTATTACCCTTCCTAATGTACTACTTGATTTTCAAAATTATATTTTCCTTTTATAATATTGATACTTCAGGAAATATTATGCCTTTTCGATTTTTTATCGTAATTACTTTTTTATTTCTTTTTAAATTTACTTTCACTAAAATAAATTTCGAAGTAATTAAATTTAGTCTATTTAATGTAATATTATTTATAATTCCTTTATTTGTTCCAATAATATTTATAATAAACAATTTATATGTAATTGGAGTCCCTTTCGGGACTTTAAAAGAACCATATGTACAAAGTTTATTAAAATTAGGTATAATATTTGGTTATTGGAAACCACCACTTATTTCACTTCATTCGGTTCTTGATATATTCTTCACTCATACAATCATGAATATAAATCTTGTACCTTTTATAATATTTATCATAGTTATATTAATTCCCACATTTTTGAAGAAAATAAATTGGATTTCAAATTTGCTAGCTTTATGGTTCTTTTATTCACTATTCATTTTTTATTTCATTAGTTATGGCACTTTAAACGGAGGCATGGTTAGACGTATTTTACCCATGGCAATTCCAATGTCTCTTATGGTAGGTAAAGGTGTACACTATTTAGTGTCCTATAAAAAGTGGTCCAATAAGGTAAATCTCATTACTTACATGTCTGCAAATTCTTTATCTCTAGCCTATCTTTGGTTCATAAAATTCGACATTACGAAATGGTGGTTTAAAAATCTAAATTCACTAATCCAGAATAATAAATGGATTAGTTATATAGAATTTTTCATATATACAATTCCGTGGTTTCTGTTAATTATCTTGATGAAGAAAAGTAATAGTCGTTTCAGTCGATTGAAGCGTTCTGGTAAAAAGGTTTGGTTTATGATAAATATAATACTTATTTTAATCTCTGTCATAATTTCTATAGCAATATTTAGTCAGTCGGCTAGGCACGTTATTTCATGGAATCCTGCATACTATGATGAGGCCGATTCAGTGAAACATTATGAAAATCATTTTTTTATACCTATACTTGAGTTTTATAATTCCCGATTAAGTGAAGATGAGTCAGTAACAATAGGCTTCGGTGTTTCTCCATTTGAATATCTATTAAAACGTTCTTTCATCGATTTAAATCATCCCCGGAACTGGCTTCTATATTTGCCCCTCTTTAAATTAAATTCTACAGATGAACTTCTCAACTATCTAGAAGAATTGGATGCGCGTTATTTCCTAATTCCAACTGAAAAATATGTATTTAGGGATAAATACGATTCCGCGTTGAAAAACTCAACTTTATTCAATCTAATAGAAACCTCTAAAGTTTTCACTAGAACTGATGGTCAGATGTACCTTTTTAAAAGGCTTGCTGAGTTTAACCCTTTTGTACTTTATGTTCTTGAACGACTTCCATATTAGATTCCGATAGATATAGAATTTAGGGAATATTATGTCTGTTCTAGACTCTGATTATGGCGCGCGCGAAATAGCCTTTACGAATATTCCACAAAGGCATTTCATTATTCCAGTTTTCTGTTTCCTTGTTTCGAGTGTTGTTTGGAAATTCCTTGTTGCATTTACACATCGATTCCCTTTAAAACCCTGATTAGTATAAATCATATAGGGTGTAATTACACTTAAAATGGAAAGATGAAAATACTATGATTAAAGTCTTAACTTCTTGGGAGGACCTTGGTAAGTCTATTGGTTTATTACACAAGGAAAAATGCGGTTATCATAAAGCTGCAATGAAAAATTGGGATTTAGCTCAAATAAGTAAATTATTGTCTTCTATGAGAAAAAACATTCGAATATTGGATATGGGATGTAGGGGGGGTCAGGTTTTACAATTTTGTCATAAAAAAGGATATAGAAATATGATTGGTATTGATTTAAATATATCAATACTTGATAGATTAAGACAACTACTATATATATTTACTGAGGGAAGATTTCCCTACCGATTAAGGAATATGAATCTTATTCATACCTCTTATCCTAATGGGTATTTTGATTTTATTATATGTTTATCGGTTATTGAACATGGTGTTGATGTTGAGAAAATGCTTAAAGAAAGTTCTAGGATATTAAACTCAAAAGGAACACTTTTCATAACGACCGATTATTGGGAACCTAAAATTGTTACTAAAAAAAATCTTAAACCATTTAATTTGAATTGGAAAATTTTTTCAAAAAATGAAATAAAAAACTTACTAAAAATCGCTAAAAAATATGGCTTGACCTGTCATGACGATTATATTCCACAAACAACTGATAAATTTATTTATTTTTTAAATGAGTCATATACATTTATATCAATAACTTTATATAAAGAATGATGAAGATAAATATTCAGGAATTGTATATTATAGACTGTGATAAATACCTAGAAATTCTATTTACATTAACCATTATTGTACTAAATATCATTTTTCCTTCCTCCATTTTCTTTTACCAGAATTTTTAACTCATTTTTAAAAAGACAATAAATCCAAATAATAAATAGTAATTTGGTATATATTATTAAACGATCAAATTGAAGGCGCTCATCACCGGTATCACGGGACAAGACGGCTCCTATCTCACCGAGTATCTACTCTCGAAAAATTATGAAGTACACGGTATAATACGTAGAGCAAGTACATTCAACACCGACAGAATAGACCATATCTACCAAGACCCACATGAAGAAGACGTAACCCTCTACCTTCACTATGGAAACCTCTCAGACATGGGACAACTTTCCAATATAATATACAACATCAAACCAGACGAGATCTATAACTTGGGCGCACAATCCCATGTCGGCGTAAGCTTCCAAATCCCAGAATACACTGGAAACATCACCGGCTTAGGTACCACACGAATATTGGAATCAATACTCAGAAGCGGAAACAACATTAAATTCTACCAAGCATCAAGCTCCGAAATTTTCGGAGACACCCCACCACCACAAGGCTTAGTTTCCACTTTCCAGCCAAGAAGCCCCTACGCGGCAGCTAAACTATACGCCCACTACATGACCAATATCTACCGAGAAGGCCACGGCGTCTTCGCCTGCAACGGTATACTCTTCAACCACGAATCACCCAGACGAGGAGAAACCTTCGTAACAAGAAAAATTACACGAGCATTAGCAAACATCATAGCTAAAAAACAAGAATACCTTTACCTAGGAAATCTAGAAGCTAAAAGAGATTGGGGTTACGCACCAGAATATGTTGAAGCTATGTGGAAGATTCTCCAGAAGGAAAAACCAGATGACTACGTAATAGGCACTGGAGAAACCCATACAGTAAGGGACTTCCTTGAGATAGCGTTCTCATATGTAGACAAGGACTACCAAGATTATGTCAAGATAGATCCACGATACTTCAGACCCCTCGATGTAGAAGAACTAGTATGCGACCCCGAAGACACAATAAGAAAGCTCGACTGGAGACCTAAGATATCCTTCAAGGAGTTAGTAAAAATAATGGTCGACGCTGATATGGAAGCAATTTGTTTAAAATCATCTGGAGAAGGAGAGGAAATATTAAAGAAAAAATATCCAGATAAATGGTGGGGAGTACCATAGACAAAGATTTCTGGAAAAAGAAGAAAATCCTAGTTACAGGCGGAGCAGGGTTCCTGGGATCACATCTGACAGAAAATCTCATCTCACATAGAGGCGTAGATCCAAAAAACATCAGAATACCACGAAGCTCTGAATACGACTTAAGAAAATACGAGAACTGTGAGAAAGTACTTAAAGATATGGACATAGCAATCCACCTTGCAGCCAAGGTGGGTGGGATAGGTTATAACAAATTATTCCCGGGAGTCCTATTCTATGACAACGCAATAATGGGAATCCAAATGATTGAGGCAGCCAGAAAGGCTAATGTCGAAAAGTTGGTAATCATCGGAACAGTCTGCGCGTACCCAAAATTAGTCCCAATTCCTTTCAAGGAGGATGACCTATGGAATGGATACCCTGAGGAAACAAATGCTCCCTATGGAATCGCTAAGAAGATTCTTCTAACACAAGCACAGGCATATAGAAGGCAGTACAATTTAAACTCAATCTTCCTCCTACCCGTAAACCTCTATGGGCCCAAAGATAACTTCCACCCAGAATACTCCCATGTAATTCCCGCCCTTATCCGAAAAATGGTGGAAGCGAAAAGAAATGGAGAAAAGGAAGTCGTCATTTGGGGAACAGGAAAGGCCTCAAGGGAATTCCTATATGTCGAGGATGCCGCCGAAGGCATTATAAAAGCTTCTGAACTCTACAACAAATCTGAGCCAATAAATCTTGGAACTGGAAATGAAATCACTATAAAAGATCTCGCTTGCCTTATTGCTGAAATAACAGAATTCAAGGGAAATCTTGTCTGGGACACCTTAAAACCGGATGGTCAACCCAGGAGATGTCTAGACACGGAGAAGGCAATAAGAGAGTTCGGCTTTGAAGCCCAAACAAAACTAGAGGAAGGTTTAGAGAAAACCATCGATTGGTATAAGAAACATATTTTATAAAAATAATAATACTATAACAAAGTTCTTCATATAATACCTCAGGTTATCTGCTCTAAGATTTAGGAGCATGCACCTAGTAGAAAATAATAAAGAGAGAATGATAATAAGATGAAAAAATAAGTTATAAAACATTTCAAAGAAATAGTTGAAGAATATTCAAATAAAAGGGAATCAATACCTTTTCTTAATTCCCTTTCGCGCGCGCAGGCAGGGGAGAGCAGTTGAGACAGAAGCCAGGCCAATCTTCGAAGACTACTTCGAGGAGCTCAACGATTTTTTCCTCGTCGTGTGGACGATAGGGGCGGAAAATTAAATCTTGCGTCAAATTATCCCCATTTTTTGATTGTGACTATATCGCAACAACCCTGTTTTAACATTTACACGAGCTAGATTCGGCGCAAGCATTGTAGGAGTTATACTCGCACGCGCGTGTTACTGTTCAAGTTGATATATCAATATACTCTTATGATAGCGCGATGGTGTAAGTCAATTTATGAAGCCCTTTCGGTTTGGGTTGGTTGCCTTCAGCGACCCATGGTACTCTCCGACCCAGGGAAACTGGAGGCTTGCTGTTAAACATATCGAAGAGCTTGGCTTCTCTACAATTTTTATCCCAGACCATTTTCGCCCCCAATGGGAACCAGTAGCCACAATGGCGGCGGTTGCAGCCGTCACAGAAAAACTCAATGTAGGGACATCGGTTTTCGACGTCGACTATCGTCACCCGATCGTGTTGGCACAGGCATCAGCAACTATTCACCTACTGTCAAACGGCAGACACGAATTCGGCATTGGAGCGGGATGGCTTAAAAGCGAATACGAGAAAGCGGGTATACCATTCGATCCAGCTTGGAAACGGATACAGAGACTAGAGGAAGCTGTAAAGATCATCAAGAGTTTATGGACGAATGAAATCACGTCTTTTGAAGGAAAACACTACATAATAAAGGATCTCCACAGAATATCTCCACCTCTCAAAGATAGACCTCGTCTGCTTATTGGAGGTGGAGGTAAGGCTATGATGCGACTTGCAGGTAGACACGCTGACATAGTGAATATCTCCGCCAGTGTGCCTAAAGGCTTCTACGATAGAGATGTTGTCCGATCCTCAAGTTCAAGTAAGTTAAGAGAGAAATTGGAGTGGATTCATGATTCTGCTGCTAGGGTTGGTCGTAATTGTGACGAGTTGGAGATCAGTTTATGGTCTCCAAGGATAAAGATCACAGATGACCCAGATGCCTTGTATAAGCCAATTGCCGAACGTTACGATATTTCAATAGAGGATGTTCGTGACTGGACTTATCTCTTGTATGGCTCAGGTCAAGATATCCGGGAGAAACTAAAACGATTGAACGAGGATTACTGTATAAACTACATCCTTGTGGCAGGGAGATCAATTTATGAGATTGAGAGATTCGCCAAAGAAGTCATAAGACCACTTTTAAAAATAAAATAAAGTTACAATCCTATAATGTAAAAACATGCTTAAGCGCTAGTTCAAATTTCTGCGCGCGATAGGAACCTCTGCAAATAATAAAATGAAGAGTGTGAGTAGATGAAGGCGTATATTCGCGCACTTGTCGCGAAAATTATTTCACGATAAGTATGGGCTTTGTGCATGAATTAACTACGCTACGACTTGTGCTACCCAGAACCCAGCCTCTTATTCCTCCCAATCCTCGGCTACCCATAACGATCAAGTCGACATCCTCGTTTCTAGCAATGTCCACGATAACGTCTGAAGGGCGCCCTTCCTCAAGTCTAGTCTCAAACTTAATGTCTGGATAATGATTTTTTACGATAGAGCTGACCTCATTCAAAACTTGTTTTTTTGATTCTCTTAAAAATTCCCTATAATGGGTGATATATTCATGCTGACCCATGTATGTGACAGATGATATTGGGGGAACCACTGAAACGACTAAGACCTCCGCGTTCCATTTAGCTGAATGCTCTAATGCCTGTTCGAGGGCGTTTTTTGAAGATTCAGATCCATCCACAGCAACAAGTATTTTTGTAATCAATTTGTGTCAAATAGCTCTTTCTTTGGAAGGAATATAAACATCTCCCATATTTGCACGCGAAAAAAACTGGTCGAAGCCATGATTCTCACGCGAGCATTCAAGCGTGATCTCTGATGAGGTACATGCGCGCGCGTTTTAAGCTTTAGTTAATTGTTGAATGAATGACGAGTTTTCCCGTGTAGGTCTCGCGACGCCAACTAAGTTAACGCCGATTGAAAACAGTTCATCGACATCTCGCTGAGATCTTACATATCCGCTTGCCAAGAGAATGCAGTTGTTCCTCTTCACTCCGTGAAAGAATTCAATGTCGGGTCTCTTGTTCTCCTCGTCTGCGATGTTGAAGTGGATTCCGAAGAGATCATGTTCACTGATTTGGTCCAAGATGGGTGTGTAGTCCTCGATGAATCCAGCCCTGAACTTCACTATTATTGGGACGTCCAGCTCGGTGAAGGCCTCGACCCAAGTATAGAGCTCCCGTCGGTTCTCTGGGAGCACCATCGCCCTCAGTCTCCCCTTCTCCAGATAAGGTCGGTATCCCCCGTGAAGGTTCAGCTCGACGATGTCTCCTCCTGCGTTGTGAAAGCATTCCGCGGCTTCAAGCCCCCACTCGAGCTTGGGCGTCGCCAGGTTGAGGCAGGTTGCTGCATCGAGTTGTGTCAGATGTTTCAGCTCATCCTCGAAGAAGGCGGTGCACTCTGTTGTGTGGGGTGGAAGGAACCATCTCTCCTTGCCGTATTCAGATGGTTCGGCCAAGTAGGCTCCAAGCTGAGTCATTGCACATCCTCGACTCCTCTCAGCGCAGTATTTGCCATCCGTTACGCCCATCATGGAGGAGAGGAATAACCCTCGTGATAGCCTGTTCCTCAGCTCTTTGAATCTCATGTGTTAATCAACACCATATAGATAGGATTAATTAAAAGACCATTTTAATTCCTCTGCGAGAATACGCATGAAAGTATTACGCGGGCACTTGGTTACTTGTCCGCTCGTTTTGATTTTTATTTTACCAAGTATCTTGCATGTTTGGGTAACATCTTTGAAGGTAATTGCGATCCAATCTAGCCCCAATCTGGATGGCCTGACATCGAGCCTCGCGCAGTCTGTCCTGGAAGGCGTTAAAGCGGAAGGCGGTACAACGGAGCTAATTCACCTGAATGAACAGAATTTGAAACATTGCATTGCCTGTGAAAATGGCTGGGGAATATGCAGAACAGAGGGAATCTGCATATTAGAGGATGATCTCGAAAGCATAAGGGAGAAGTTAGCTGATTCTGATGCCTATGTGTTCGCGACACCTGTCTATTTCGGTGACTTGAGTGAGTCAGCCAAGGTCTTCTTTGACCGTCTGCGTCGGGTTGAAAGGGGTAAGGATTTCGGGAGTTTCAAAGGGAAGAAGACTATAGGCATAGCATCAGCGGGTGGAGGCGGAGGAGGAGCTGTTAGAGCCCTCTATGCCCTTGAGAAATATTTCAGGAAGCTCAACTTCGATGTGTTCGATCTAGTGTCAGTCACCAAGTTCTCGAAAGACCACAAGCTGGAGATGCTTGAGAAAGCGGGTAGGCATCTCGCATCCGAATGATCGCGCAATGAATGTTTAGGTGGCTCGCGTCTCAAGCGCGTGCGCAATTTCAATGAACGCCTTCGGCAATAGATTGAATGATCACGTGTAAAAACGTCGTTCGAAAGGCTCGCACAGAACCTAGTAATTTGTTTTACTGTCGTTGTGGATAACATAGAGATGCGAGAACTCTGAATTATCAGTGGCTCCGTGCCAGTGGCTCTCCCCCGCGGGGATCATGACTATGTCGCCGACATTAACCACCTGCTCATCCTCCTCGGTGGCCACTATTCCCCTGCCCTTCACGACGTAGAGAATCTGGTCGTGGGTATGGGTGTGGAAATGGTTACGCACTCCCGGGGGGAAAGTGACTACCGCAGCCCGGTAGTTCTCCGATCCGACATCCCTGTCGAGGAGAGGCGTGATCTCGACGGTGCCAGTGAATATGCCTCCGGTTCTCTTCGTCTTTCTGACCTTGCTTCCCTCAATCACCTTCAATGCTCTTCACGATTATTACATCTCTAAAACTTGGTAAAAAAAGAATGCCTTTGATACTGTATTTACTGACACTGCGTGGGTCACGCGAAGATTTTATCCATATCACGAATTAAAAAGGGCAGGCGCAGGTAGAAAATGCTTAAAATCGAATTGATGAAATCCGTATCGTGTGATCTGGATTGGTGGATAAAATCAAGCTCGAGGAGATGACCTCCCCAGAGATCGGGTACGCGATAGACTCGGGCTTCGACACCCTGGTCTTCGCCGTCGGGAGCAACGAGCAGCACGGACCTGTCTTGGCGGTCTCCACGGACGCTATATTCGGCGACGATCTGGCCTACCTTGTCGCGAAGAGGCTGGGCAACGCGCTGAAGGGACCAACGGTAAACGTGGGATGCTCCGAGCATCACATGAGGTTCCCGGGGACCATCACCCTCTGGAAGAAGACGCTGCAGGCGGTGATCAGGGACTACTGCGACAGCCTAGCGAGGCACGGCTTCAGGCGGATCGTCATCCTCCCCTCCCACGGGGGCAACTTCGGGCCCCTCGCCGAGATCGAGGAGGACCTGCAGAAAGCGCATCCCGGTGTCAAGATCGTCGCCTACACGGATCTCCAGCGGTTCGTGGAGATACTTCAGGGG
>Ga0180437_10003212_pt1 | contig 24660 bp, 15 predicted proteins | sample SS_ome_4_FD_132410 | JGI IMG/M metagenome (GOLD analysis project Ga0180437, IMG submission 132410) | Hypersaline lake sediment archaeal communities from the Salton Sea, California, USA - SS_3_D_1 metaG | ecosystem: Environmental > Aquatic > Non-marine Saline and Alkaline > Hypersaline >... | reverse complement strand
CAGCCCCTCTGTCACCGAAATCTTTCCTCCATCCCGCACCGCCGATCACCGCGGACCGTACCCGCTCGGGGCACATAGTAAGCAGCTTGACCGTGATGAACCCGCCCAGCGAATAGCCGGCAACGTGGGCTTTATCGATCTCGAGATAGTCGAGCAACCGCACGATATCCTTCACCATCTCAGTGCCGTACATCTTGGGATCGTGCGGTTTGTCGCTCTTGCCGTGACCGCGGTTGTCGATAGCGATAACCTTGTACCGTTCCGACAGAGGACCGAGCAGACCGCGCCCGCCCCACTCGGACTTGTAATCCATGGTGAACCCGTGAACAAGCACTATGGGTTCGCCTTCACCCATGATAGCGTAATGGATCTTGACACCGTTGGAATCGAAATACCGCCCTTCCGGCTCCGACGCGACCTCCGCATGTAGCGGAAGAACCACAAGAACGCACAACACTAGAGCTAGAACGAGTCTTCTCTTCATGATTATCCTCCTTTGATGTTCAGCCGGATGCAACGCACGCAATAGTAGCATGGAGTCGCCCGGGTTTCAAGATAAGCGGGGCGAATTGCCGTGGTTACTCACCTCTCGCCGAATCGTTGCAAGGCATACTTCGTGACATTGCGTACGGCGACGTATTTGTCTCTCATAGCAGCACGAAGTTGAGGTAAGGCTGGCCGGGCTTTTTCGCCGATCTGTCCCAGCGCGGTAGCGGCGTGAAGGCGAACGGTATCCGAATCGTGTTCTAACGCCTGGACGAGCACCGGCAAGGCTGCTTCTTCCTGACCCCAATCGCATAACGCTTGAGCGGCGGCGATACGAACGACCGGCGACGGGTCGTCGAGCAGTTTAGCGACGGCATCTTTCGCCCGTTCGACGGTCCGGTCCTCTTTGCAGTTGACGCGCAGCCCGACGACGGCCCAGTACCGCACGGAACCGTATTCGTCGCCCAACGCGCCGAAATACTCGGGGATAGCTTTCTCACCCTGCCGGTCGAGCGCTTTGATCGCGCGTAACCGGTCGAGCAGATCCGTCCGGTCAATCACATCCCGCCAATGCAGAACGTCGGTTCGCGGTTGAACGGGCGCCGTCAGCTTATCGCCAAACTTGAACTCTATCCGGTCGCTATCACGGAATCCGAGCCGGCAAGCCGTCGCCCTCAGTACCTCACCGCGCCGAAGTCTGACCGGTTCGGTGTACAGCTTCCATCCTGTCCTACCGGCGGGACCTATCTTGTACGCGATCGACGCGCCTGGCGTAGCGCACGTGATGGTAATGAGGGCGGTCTCGTCGCCGGTGGCTGAGAACACCGGCGTTTCAGTTCTTTCCCACTCACCGCTTGGCCGTTTCATCTCGTCGAACTCAGGTTCCGGTATCAGGCCGACGTCGCGCGTCCGTCGCATCCATTCCTGATGCGTTGCGCGCAACCGTTCGAGCACGTCCCTGTATTGCGCATCGCCGGCAAGATTCTTGATCTCGTGCGGATCTCCGACCGTATCGTAAAGTTCCTCGACAGGTTTGGTCTCGAGGAAGTAAAGGGTTTGAGGTCCGACGAGTTTTCCCTCCGCATTAAGTCGCCGCATCTCCTTCATGGTGGGCATCATGTTCATGTAATCGATATTCTGGCCGTAGGTGACGTGCGGCATGTAGTTGCGTATGTATTTGAACCGCTTGTCGCGCACCGCACGTATGATATCGTACGTCTCGTCCATCCGGTCGCGTATAGCATAGACGTACTCTCTCGGCTGGGCCTTCTGGCTGCCGAGAAATGCCCGGCCCTGCATGTAGTCCGGTACCTTAACGCCCGCAAGCGATAACATCGTCGGCGCAAAATCTATGAACGAGACAAGATCGTCGTTAACGCTCCCGGGGCGGACAGCGTCCGGATTGTCCGACATTGCAGGCGTCCGCAGCTTCTCCGGCACGCGCACGATCAGCGGCACGTGTATGCCGGAATCGTAAATCCACCTTTTCGCCCGCGGCAGACCCCGTCCGTGATCGCCCCAGAACCACACGATCGTGTCGTCCGCCAGACCGTCTTCTTCAAGCTGTCTGAGCATACCGCCTGCCTGTTTGTCCATCAACGTTACGACATCGTAATATTGAGCCCAATCCTTGCGCACAATCGGCGTGTCCGGATAGTAAGGCGGCAACGTGGCCTTGGCCGGATCGTGTTTCTCGTGCGGTTCCAGGGTATGGAGCGGAGCCCGCACCCCTTCCATACTGCTGCGCACCTGGCTCTCGTGGCAGACCGTGAAGTTGAAAACAGCGAAGAACGGTTGCCCGTCGGCCCGACCACGCCAATGCGCTTTACGACTGTTCTCGTCCCACGCGGTCATCGGTGCGGCGAACTGGTAATCGGTCTTCGCGTTGTTCGTGCAGTAGTAACCGGCCGCGCGGAGATACTCGGTGAAACATTTCACGTACGGCGGCGGCACACCTTCGCACCGCATTTGATGTGTGCCGATGGTCGTCGGGTACGTGCCGGTGATTATCCCCGACCGCGCCGGTGCGCAAACGCCCGCATGCGCGAACGCGTTGTTGTATCGCACACCGTGTGCCGCGAACCGATCAAGGTTGGGAGTCACGGCATAACTGTCGCCGTAACAGCCGAGGTCGGGACTGGTATCCTCACAGCTTATCCAGAGTATGTTGGGCCGCTTTTGCGTCCGTGCCTCGCCCGCTCCAACCGATCCGGTCGGCAGCCCCGTTGCAGCGGCAGCGCTGGCCATTATCTGCAGAAAACTACGCCTGTTTACATCGCAACTGATCGGTTTCATTCGACCTCTCCTCCCAATTTCTGCAGTACGGACCATGTCCGCGCAGTTACGGCATGCGGAGGTCATGGTATCCATATGACGTCGATCAAGTCAACCCGCTCGAACGAAACGGCTGTCTCGCCGCGCGCGGATGTGCTATCATGACACAGGCGTAATTCACGAGCAGATGCAAACGTATGGAGGTGGCACTATGATCACGGGAAAGATGGTGAAGATACGATTCAGACGACATTTCCCCGACCAGAAACAGTGGGTGTTCATGGGGAAAGTGTTGGAGTTCACGGAGAATTGGGTGACTGTCGAGGGCAAGGCAATTGTCCTTTTCAAAGGGCGGCCCGAGCCGGTGGACATAGATAAGGAACCTCGGATTTTGATGGTCCCGAGGGGTAACATCGCCCATATAAGGCTGCTCCCGGACGATTTTGACATAACCAAGATCAAAACCAGTATCAAGGGATTGCGAACGTATGTCAAAGTTCCGAATGCTCCCGACACATCCATCGGCGAATAGTATGGATAAAGACGACCGGCCAATGGAGATTCATCGCGAGATCGTCGAATCCATCGACAGCGGTTGCCGGTTCGCCCTGGCTTTGATCCTGAAGGCCGAGGGTTCCACTCCTCGAGAGGCCGGGGTCAAAGCTATAATCGACGATACGGGCAAGATCCGGGGCACGATCGGCGGCGGTGACGTTGAGGCGGAAGCTCAGCACCGTGCGATTGAGGCGTGCGAGTCGGGGCGTCCCGTCGTGTTTGACATCAATCTGCATGAATCCGTCGATGCGGGGCCCATCTGCGGTGGGTCGATGCGCATTCTGATCGACCCGACGGCTGCCAAGGATCGGGAATTCTACGCTCGCGCGGCGGAAGCACTCGAGCGCCGGCAACGCGGCGTACTGCTCACCACGGTACGCATCGGTGCCGAGACGGATGTGACGGTGGAGTGGTATCCGGAAGAGAGGGATAAGAATGGGGTACAGTCCACGCGCTCGCGAACAGACTCGCTTGGTACAGTCCCCATTTTTCCAGATGCAGAGACCATCCGATCATGTCTTGCCCGCGAGAGAGCGCGGCTTTTTGTGGCGGACTCGTCGGGGCCGGACGTTTCGACTGAGGCGTTGGTTCAGCCGATTATTCCGAGACCGGTGCTGCTGATTGTGGGTGGAGGACACGTCGGCCAGGCGCTGGCGCGTCAGGCGGTCCTCATCGGGTTCGACGTCGCGGTGGTAGACGACCGGCCGGAGTTCGCCAACCCGGCGCGATTCCCGAAAGGGGTGACGACGCGGTGCGCCGATATCGCAAGAACAGTGGCCGACTTCCCGATTTGCAAAGACACCTACGTCGTGATCGTTACTAGGGCGCATAAACACGATGAGGAAGCACTCAAGGCCTGTATCCACGCGCCCGCCGCGTATATCGGCATGATCGGCAGCAAACGTAAGGTGGAGCTGATCCGAAAGAACATAATCGAATCCGGCGTCGCGACCGAAGAGGAGCTCGACCGGGTTTTCGCTCCGATCGGACTGGATATCGGCGCGGTGACCGTGCCGGAAATTGCGACGAGTATCGTAGCTCAATTGACAGCCGTCAGGCGGAGAGGCGACGGGCCGGCCGCCGCCGGGATGATGAGCGGATGATCTGCGCTATTGTTCTTGCGGCAGGCGAATCGCGCCGGATGGGCGTCCAGAAACTTCTCCTGCCGTTCGGTTCCACGACGGTAATAGGGCATATCGTGGATCAGCTTGTGGCGAGCGCCGTCGAGCAGGTCATCGTGGTTGTCGGACACGAAGCGGATCGGATAGTTGAAGAACTGGCCGATCGTCCCGTCGAAATCGTGACCAATCCCGACCACAAGACCGGCATGTTGTCTTCCGTGAGATGCGGTCTCCGTGTGGTGCCGCAACAGGCCGACGCGGTTATGGTTGCGCTCGGCGACCAGCCGGCGATAACCTCCGGGCTCGTCGACGAGATGGTTGAGGCGTTCAGAACGACCGGCAAGCGGATTCTCGTGCCGGTGTATCAAGGCAGACGCGGACATCCTCTGCTGTTCGCCAAGCATTATCGGGACGAGATTCTGACGGACTTCGATGACGTTGGGCTTCGTGGACTTCTCCGCGCGCATCCGGACGATGTATTTGAGCTGAACGTGGCGAATCCGGCGGTGCTTTCGGACATAGACCGTCCTGAAGACTACCAGCGCGAACTCGACTCCCTTGACGAAAACACCGAATAGAACGATACCTCGCAGGACCGCTGCTTCGCTTGGTGGGACAGACATTCCTGTCTGTTACTCGTCTCTTGCACCTGCCGAGCCGCAGGAGCCGTTCGCGTATCTGTCTGGCGCCTTGAAATTTTAGGCCTGGCACGCCCGGCCTCCCTGAATAACTCAAGGCAGCGGCGCTGTCCACCGATGGGCGGTGGGTCCGTCGCCTATCATCGGGAAGGATGATATCCGCAATCGAGCGGCCCCCATCGGGATCAACGTGACGGTTTCGACATGTTCGTCCGACTTCACGGGACTCGGCTGGAGTTTTCCGACGAGCCCCCTCCGGCCCTTCTTCCACGCGGGAATCTTCTTGGTTTTCGCGCGAAGCTCAATCGGCGCGTCATCGGCCTCGAACGGTTGATCCGTCTTAGGCCACGGTTTGCGCACGACCTCGAACGACCCGGCCGGATCGTCCCGGTCAACTATCAACCCGTAATTCCACGGTGTGCCCGGATGAATCTCCCATGCCGGCCATTTCTCGGTTCCGCCACGCTGCACGTACACCTCCTCGATCTTCAACGAATACGTCAACGGTCCGCGGTCCACCGATACGCTGTTGTTGTTTTCCGTCCAGACCCGCAGACGCGTTTCCATCGGCAGAATCAGGCTGACACGGTCGCCGGTGGACCATTCTCCGTCGATCACTATGTAGCTCAGAGGTTTCGCCTGCACCTTCTCGGCTTTCCCGTTGATCTGCACCTGCGGATCGTCACACCAGCCCGGTACGCGCAGGTACAGGGGGAATCTTACCGACTTCGACATCGACAAACTCAGCTCGATCTGTTCGTCAAACGGATAATTCGTCTTCTCAACGACGGTTACTTCCGTTCCGTCGCCGACTTTCGCGGTCACCTCGCATGGCGCGTACAGGACAGCGGCGAGACCGTTGCCCGGCGTTGCCAGCCAGAGATTCTCGGCATAATACGGCCAGCCGTGTCCTGAATTGTGCTGACAGCATCTGTGCAGGTGCGGGTTCATATGCAGCATCGGACCTTTGTTCTGCACACCCGGCGATTTGTTGTGACGGTCCGACAGAACCATGTTTGGGGCGGTAAGATAACGCAGCGCTTTCAGATCCGGTGTCATAGACGCAGGGAACGAGTTGAACGTAACGTCCTCGCACCGATCGGCCCAGATCGGGTTGCCCGAGATCCGCAACAGGGTCTCGTGCGACAACATCATCTCGACCATACCGCACGTCTCGACCGCCTGACGCGGATCCTTGTAAAGCGGCCGACAGTTCTCGTCGCCGCAAAACATCCCGCCCGGTACCTGCCCGAACTTATCCCTGATGGTACGCCAGTTCCGTTCGGCGGCGTTGAGATGTTTGGCGTCTTTCGACTGCATGTAGTACGTTGCCGGTTCGCCGAACCCCTGCGACATGTTAACGTTGTGCCAGTTGATCACGTCGCTGGACCAGTCGGCCGTGTTGCGATGGACTTTCTCGGCCAGATCGAGTAGCCACGCGTCCCCTGTCCGGTTGTAAAGCCAGTAAACGCTGTACAGCTGATCGCCGCCGCGCATCTTAGGCCAGAAACCTACCAGGAACTCCTTCTCCGGCACGTTCAGGAGATATCTGAAATAGTTCGTCATCAGTTTGATGACACGTTCGTCGCCGGTGTATTCATGGTAGTCCTGGAGACAGAAAAGCATGATCATGTTCGGCCAGAGATCGGCTCGGCCTGTGAGATTCGTGGCGGTGCCTTCACGGCCCTCGCCCGGGCCGAACCAACCGTCCGGCTTCTGGCTGTTGAGCGTGCTCTCGATCCATATCTTCGACTCGGCGATCATCCGTTCGTTTCCGAGCACGTACGCCGTGTTGCTGAAACCCTTGAGCCAATACGGCACCTCTTCCCAGCCGTTTTCGCCCTTGCCGTCCTTGCTCAACCAGGCGTTGTTCTCTTTTCGAAGAAAGGAGCTGATCTCGGTGAGATGGCCGATAAAACCGTCAGCTTGGAGTTCGAGCTGTCTTCGGACCCAACCCTGCGGGTCGATCGAACCGATGGGCAGTTTGACGAACGGGCTCGGAACGAGTGGTTCGCGGTTGCCGACATAGAAATCGTTGGCGGAACTTGTGTCCGGCGTCTCGACGACACGAATAGCGTGATCCGTGCGGCTGGTAAAGTTCAAGGCGGCGGCCATGGCGTTACCTGGCAGCGCTATTGCGATCAATGAGCCGATGATGAGTCTTGTATAGGGAATCATCCATGTGTCTCCTCTCGTTTGTCCGCACTTTCAGAGAAAGGGTACACCGGGACTGTTGAAAAAGTCCATGGAGACGACTGCATGTCATCATGAACGAGGCGAGAACTCCGGTTTTTTCAGCCTTTTCGGAAAAGCAGATCCTTCGCTCACGCTCAGGATGACAGGTAGGGGCAGACCTGCGTGTCTGCCCGTCAAATGCGGGCGAACACATAGGTTCGCCCTTACAGCCCCCGTTTTCAGAAAAAGGGTCCAGACACGTCTGCGCTTGTGTCAGTCCGCCTCGGCCCCCGTCGTCATTGCGAGGAGCGCAGCGACGCGGCAATCTGGTTTGGAGGCACGGTGTTCAAACCGAGATTGCTTCGCTTACGCTCGCAACGACGAGCAAAAGTGCCCTCCAGAAAGCTCGAAACCTGCAGCTGATTGGTTCGGCGACTTCTTGGGCCACCGCACAACACCTAACATTGGTTCATTTGTCGGGGCTATACGCCGGGTTAGGTATGGGAAGTTTCGCGCCGACGGATGCGAGCCAGGCGGTCAACTTTGCATCGAGTTCCCGCACTTTTTCGGGCATCTCAGCGGACAGTTCGTTATTCTCGGAAAGATCGTTCCTGAGATTGAACAGTTCGAAACGTTTTCCCTCGTACCGTCTGATAAGTTTCCAATCGCCGGCACGGACAATGCTGTACGGAACGACGTCCTCGACCCGATAGTGCGGGAAGTGCCAGTACAGAGCGTCGCGTTTGAGCGAGCCGGTTTGCGTCAAAAGCGGCATGATGCTTTCGCCGTCGATAGCCCGGTCGGTCGGCGGTTCAACGCCGGCAGCTTCGCAGATTGTAGGGAAGTAATCGACGCTGGTCACCGGCACGTTGCATTCCCAGCCGGCCCCGACCACGGCCGGCCAACGCACGATCGTCGGCTCGCGTATGCCTCCCTCGTAAGGATACCCTTTGCCGGACCGCAGCGGCGCGTTGTCCGTCGGACCTAATAACCCGCCATTGTCCGACGTGAAGATAACGAGCGTGTTGTCCGCGATCTTCGTCTCGTCGAGCGCGGCCATTATGCTGCCGACAGCCTGGTCGACGCTGTGGACCATCGCGGCGTACGTCGGATCCTTCTGGTTGGTCGGCGGCTTCGCTTTGTACTTCTCGATCAGATCCTTCTTAGCCTGGATTGGCGTGTGCACCGCGTAATGCGCCATGTACAGGAAGAAGGACCGGTCGCTGTGGTTCTTGATGAAGCGGACCGCCTCGTCGGCTTCCCGGTCGGTAAGGTACTCGCCATTCTTGCGCGGCTCGAGCGTTGGGATGCGCCCTTGACGTTTGGTGGCGTACGGGTCGAAATATCTAGGCGGCTGGCCGAAATCGCATCCGCCGATGTTGAAATCAAACCCTTGCCTGTCCGGATACCACGCGTCCGGACCCAGGTGCCACTTGCCGACATGGCAGGTGACGTACCCGGCCGGTTTCAGCGCTTCGGCTATGGTGATTTCGTCAAGTTCCATCCAAAACGGGTTGGGCGGACACAACAGTTTCTTATTCTTGTCGCCCACATATTCGGTCGGGCTTGTCTCGTTTGGGTTCGTCCTGTTGCCTTTGAAGTCCTGGAAATGAATCCAGTCGGTCACGCCGAGTCGCGCCGGATAGCGCCCGGTCATCACCGCCGCACGTGTCGGCGAACATACCGCGCATGCCGCATAACCATTGGTGAACTTGACGCCCTGGCTCGCCAGCCGGTCGATATTGGGCGTCTCGTAGTACCTGCTGCCGTAACAGCCGGCGTCAGTCCAACCAAGGTCATCAACCAGTATGAAGATTACGTTAGGCCTGGCTGCACCCATCTCGGCCGCCGATCGTCGAGTAAGGTTCAGACATCCCGGCAGTGCCAACGCCGCGGCTCCCTTACCAGCGGTCTGAAGGAAATCGCGCCGGCCCAACTTCTTATTCATGTCGTTCTCCCCGTCTGATGGTCTGGCTCAGGTCTATCTCGAAACTTTTCCCGGCGACCGTGTGTGCGCTCTCAGATCGCGATCAAACTCGCGCGCCATGTCAGCCAGACGTTCGACGATCTCCGGATTATTGGCGGAGACGTCGTGTTGTTCACCAATATCTCGTTCCAGATCAAACAGTGCCTGGCCGATCCTCCTCCGTATGTAACGGCCTGGCTCACCGCCCGTACCGGCCTCCTCGAGGCTGCCATATTCGTGCGGAAGATGCAGCTTCCAGTTCCCGCTGCGCACGGCTTCGAGCCGGCGGCTGCCGTAAAAGAAGAACGCGTCGTGAGGCGATTTTGCGCCCGGCTGACCGGATATCAGCGGCCAGATGTCCTTCCCGTCGATCACGCGGTCGGTCGGCACTCTGCCGCCTGCGAGTCCGGCAAATGTAGGCAGCAGATCGAACATGGCGCCGATCTCGCTGCACACCGCGTCGGCGGGTATCTTGCCCGGCCAGCGCATGACCGTCGGCTCACGCTGGCCGCCGTCGAACGTAGTGCCTTTGCCCTCGCGCAGCGGCTTGGCCGACCCGGCGTGGTCGCCATAGCTCAGCCACGGCCCGTTATCCGAGCTGTACACGACCAGCGTTTTCTCGTCGATTCCCAACCGCTTCAGTGCCGCCAGGATCTGGCCGACCGACCAGTCGAGCTCCATTATGACGTCGCCGTACAGACCCTGTTTCGACTTGCCTTTAAACCTGTCCGACACGTGCAGCGGTACGTGCGGCATGCTGTGCGGAACGTACACGAAGAACGGTCGGTCCTTGTTCTCCTCGATAAACTTGACCGCCCTTTCGGTGTACCACCGCGTCAACTGTGTCTGGTCGGGGTTCAACTCGACGACCCGTTCGCCCTCTATCAGCGGCAAATCTGGGAACGACTTGTTGGTCGGATGGCCCGGCCACATATCGTTGGAATACGGCAAACCGAAATAGTCGTCGAACCCGTGGCGCGGCGGTAGAAACTCCGGGTGATGTCCCAGATGCCACTTGCCGTAACAGGCTGTGGCGTACCCCTGCGCCTTGAGTACCTCCGCTATCGTTATCTCGTCGCTGTTGATGCCGATCTGGGCGTTCGGGCCGATGACGTTCGGCAGGCTCACCCGTTGCGCGTAGCAGCCGGTCATCAGAGCCGCGCGCGATGGCGTGCATACGGGTGCCGCCGAATAAAAGTCAATGAACCTCATGCCCTCGGCGGCCATGCGGTCAAGGTTCGGCGTCTCGATCAGTGGAGCGTTGAAACAGCCCATGTCCTGGTAGCCTTGATCGTCCGCAAAGATGATGACGAAATTCGGCTTTTCAGCGGCGGGTACGGCTGTGAAACGTTGAATTGCGTTCAAACAGCCCGGAGAAGCCAGTGCCGCCGCGCCAAGACCCGCGGTTTTCAGAAAAGTTCGTCGGTTACAACTCGGTGAAGCCATTTTAGTTCCTCCTCACGCGATGGACTGCGCAAACAAACGTCGCCGCTCAACACACACAGGCCGACCAACCGATCTCACTCTCCGATGATACCCAGCGGCGGGCGTGTTTTCCACGCGCCGCGCGTGAAATCCGGGAAGTCCATAGGACTGCTCTTATCTGCGACCGATCGTTCGCTCAGTTCGGACACCGCGCTCAATGCCGCCGCGTCGTAAACGTCCATATCCATCGGTTCGCCCTTCAACAGGCACTCGATCAGCCTGAAATCCTCGAGATAGTCCATACCACCGTGACCAGCGCCGCGCGCGTCACCGCCTCGGGTCTTCCAAAGGGGATGTTCGTATTCTTCTCGGTAACGGGTCAGAGGTTCCCATCGGTCATCCTGGCTTCTGCCCTCAATGTAGATCTTCTCCTCCGGATACTTCCGCGCAAGCCCTTTGGTGCCTTGCACGAGTACGTCGCGGCTGTAAGGCCGGGGTGTATCCGTATCGTGCTTGACGATTATGGTCAGTCCCTTTTTCGTCTGGATCAGCGACGTGTTCATATCGCCGAGAGCGTACTTTCGGGTGGCCCGGGGGTCGTTGGCACCGAACCGTTCTGCCGCATGAAGGTTCAACCCTCTCGACGGGCTGCTCATTGAGACCAGGTAATCGAACTGGTCGCCGCGATTGATGTCCATACATTGCGCCACGGGTCCCAATCCGTGCGTCGGATAAAGGTTGCCGTTGCGTCGAATGGAATGGTCCAGACGCCATAAACCTTCGCCCTCGTTGGAAAACTTGAGCGCACGCAAGTCGTGCAGGTAGCCGCACTCGGCGTGCAGCAGCTCTCCGAGGACCCCTTTACGCACCATGTTGAGTATCTGCATTTCGGCGCGGTCGTAACAGCAGTTTTCCATCCCGACGCAGTGTTTCTTGGTCCTCTCGGCGGTCTCCACCAGCTGCCAACATTCGTCGAGGGTCACCGCGGCAGGTATCTCGGTGGCGGCGTGTTTCCCTTTTTCCATAGCGTCCAGACACATGGGGACATGCCACCTCCAGGGCGTGGCGATGAAAACCAGGTCGAGATCGTCGCGATCGCACATGCGTTTGAAATCGGTCTCGCTGCGGGAGTAACCCTCCGGTTTCGGCTGGCCGGCGGCTTCCACCCATTCCTGTATCCGCTCGACCTTGCTCTGCACGATGTCGCACACGGCCTTAACCTCGACATTATCGATGCGCAGAAAGTTTCTCACATGGTTCGAGCCCTGTCCTCCCACGCCGATGAACCCCATACGCACTTTCTCCATGGGAGAAGTCCTGAATAGAGCTGCGGCGGCCGACGGTTGAGCAGCGGCGGTCGCCAGCCTGCCGGTCACGGCCACCCCGGCGCCTACAGCGGCACTCCTTCTAAGAAAATCTCTGCGGTTAATCCTGTTATTCATGACAACACCTCCATAAGTGGTTATCTCACCGGACCGCAACACGTTTAACGTTACAGGTCATTGCACCGTTCGGGTAACACGGTCATTATAGCAGAAAACAGCAGCGAAATCGGCGTGTCCCTATAGATACCCTATCCCATCCCGAACATCCGCTCCTTGAGGTCCAGGTAGTAGATGTAGTCGTCCGGGTTGACGTCGGGCGGACAACGGTGGTCGCAGAACGGTATGAACCCGCCGCGTTCAACCAACGGGACGAGACTTTCCATGTATGCCTTGATGGCCTCGCGACCCTTTAGCAACTCCAGCTTGTCGAAGCCGCCCATGATCCGCAGGTCCGTCCCGTATTCCGCCAGCAGCTCGGCGGGATGGACGCAGCTGTTAACCTCGTAAGGGAACAGGCAGTTGATCCCCGCTCCGAGGAATCCCGGTAGCAACGGTCGTACGTCGCCGTCACAGTCCGTGTACCAGATGTCAACCCCGGCCTTGTTGAGTTTTTTGCCTATGCGTGCGTATCTCGGCACGATGACATTGGTGAAAAAATCGAGCGAGACGATCGGGCCGTTCTTGAAACAGATATCCTCCCAGCCTGAGGCAAAGTCCACGTCGATATGGGGCAGAATCTGGTCCAGCGCGTCCTCGACGAGCAAACAGCACGTCTCGACCATATCCTCAACCATGTCCGGATAGTCGTGACACGCGTAGATGAGCCCCTCGAACGTCAGCACGTCGCGTATCTTGCCGATCATGGACCCGCAATCGACGCCCAGCGGATAGTCGCGCGACGGCGGATGCGAGTTCTTGAGCGCATCGATAGCGATCTTACGGGCAGGATCGTCCGGCCGGAACCGTTCCTCCTTGCACCTTTTCCAGTCATCCGGCGTGACGACGGAAGCTTTGATAAAATGCGGGATTGTATCATGACCGTCCGTCGGGACTTCCGCGAGGAGCCCGTCCTGGTTCATGACGATTCTTGTCGTTTCACGCTCCTCAACAACGTCCGTGGTGAAGATTGGGTTCATCCAGGTGTGGCCGCAGCATCCTCGTATGATATCGAACGCGAAGAAGACGTCAGCATCTTCGTTGCTCCTGATCCCGTTCTCAGCGAAGATGGGCCACTGGGTGAAATTATCGTTCCAGTAGCCAAACTCCATGTTGAAACAACGGTCGACCGGTCTGTAGTGCATCTGGTTGTTGAACCGCTCGCGGTCGGTCATTGTCGATTTCCACTTCTCGCGACACGGGGTCACGGTCACAGCAATCCTCCTTCCCGAATGAGGCGCTACACCAGCGCCGCTCATTCATATTCCCACTTGAGAATCCAGGGATCTTTCGTACGTTCCTGGAACGCTTTCAGTTTGCCCTTGAGTTCATCTAAGATCTTTGCATAGTCCGGATCGTCGGCCAGATTCTTGACCTCGTCCGGATCGTTTTCGAGATCGTACAGTTCGAATTTCGGCCGGTGGATGTAAGCCTCGATCGCACGCTTGCCGTAATGCGTTTCACCGCTCTTCAACACGCCCTGCCACGTTCTGGACGCCCACAGGTCGGACGCGAACGGGTAATCGAGTCCGTGCGCGATGTTCCAGATCAGTTTGTAGCGGCGGGTGCGTAAGACCCGCATCGGGTAGTACATCGTGATCTCGTGGAACGTGTGTGATGCGTAGATTTCGTCCCATCCGTCGGGATTCTCCCGGTCGAGCACCGAGAGGAACGAACGGCCGTGGAAGTCCGGCTCCCCGGGCGTCGCACCAGTAAAATCGAGTATTGTCGGCGTAATGTCGGCCCAGTTAATCATAGCGTTGCACACGACGCCGCGCCGTTTCTGGTAAGGATTACGAACCACGCACGGTAATCGCATACCGGGGTCGTACAGCGTCGTCTTGGCTCCCGGGAAAGCTATGCCGTTGTCGGAAATGTAGATGATCATCGTGTCGTCCCACCGACCGGTCTGTTTGAGAATCTCGATCAGTCGCACCAGCCCGCTGTCCGCGCGCTGGACGGATCCGTAGTACTCCGCCAGCTCCTGACGACACTCGGGCGTGTCCGGCAGGTACGGTGGAACGATAACGTCCTTCGGATCGACGGGATCGGAACCTTCGCGACGGAACGGTCGATGCGGTTCCGTCGTGCAGAAGTACAGGAAGAACGGCCGGCTGTCCCCGGCGGTAATGAGCGGTTTGCAGGCGTCGGCCATTCGCGCCGGAGAAGCACCTTTAATGTACTCGTCGAAATGATAGACCTCTTCCGGCGCGACGTGGTACTTGCCGGCGGAAAGCGTCCGGTACCCGGCGCCGCTGAGCAGCACGGGTAGGCTTTTCACATCGGGAAACGAGACGAAATGGTGGTAACTGTGCGCGTGACCGTACTGACCGGTGGCGTGGTTGTGCAGGCCGGTCAGGATCACGGACCGGCTCGCACTGCACGTGGCGCACGTGCAGAACGAGTTCGTGAAACGGGTGCCCTCGCGTGCCAGCGTGTCGAGACCGGGCGTCTTGATTACCGGGTTGCCGTAACAACCCGCGTCGTCTGTGCCCTGATCGTCGACGACGTACAACAGCACGCTCGATTTTCGCGCCGGGTTCGCATCGCCGAAGACGGCTCGCGGCATCGTCGTCGCAGCGGCTGCTCCGGCCATCATCTGAAGGAAATTGCGTCGGTCTAAACCGTATCCGATACGTCCCATTCGACCTCACCCCCAAGGTTTCCGTTAGTCACCCCAACCGACGATGCATAGTACACATGCTGTAACCGCGAAGTCAACCGTTCTGCCGATCGAAACCGTGATTCCACCACAAAGACACCAAGGCACCAAAAAGCAATTAGGGGCTTGGTTTCCTTTGTGTCTTGGTGACTTGGTGGTGGATTCTCGCAAGATCCGGTTCCTGTTAAGCCACCCAAGAACCTCGCCGCGAGCATCGCGCGCCGTTGACAGTTTGGCTAATGTGGCTATATAATAAATGGATCGCCGCCTTCGCGGGTTGAACGTAGCTACACGATTGTCAGGGTCACTCTACGGTCAGCGCGTGAAGGCACGGGTGCTGTCAGTAACGAAGTTCGCCTCGACTTCCTCCGTGGGAGTCCGCCGGGGTCCTCGCCGTGAGTGCGGAAAAGAAACGTTTGTCGCAGACTTCCAACGCTGCATCAGCCATATTTCTGGGCGGCGTGCGCGTCAACAACCTGAAAAACCTTGACGTCGAGGTGCCACGCAACAAGCTTGTTGTCGTGACTGGTGTGAGCGGCGCGGGCAAATCCAGCCTCGTGATGGATGCGATCTGCGCCGAGGGACAAAGGGTTTATCTGGAATCGCTCAACCCTTACTCGCGCCAGTTTGTCGGCAAGATGATCAATCCGGACGTTGATTTCGCGGTCGGCATACCCCCGACAATCAGCATTAAGAAGGTGGCGGACTCGCAGCGGTGGCGCTCGACGGTCGGAACCGTCACCGAAATTTACACCTATTTGCGCCTTGTGTTTGCGAAAATCGGGGTGGCTGAGTGCCGCAGGTGCGGACGCAAGATGGAAAGCGCGAGCCCCGAACGGATAGCGGACGAACTCGCACAGGAGTATCCGGACGAGCTAGCGCTCGTAACGTTCAGGGTGGGCGAACGCGCGGGCGCGTCTGTGCTGCAAACGCTTGTAAAGGAAGGGTTTACACGTGCCATGGTGGATGGCACGGTTGTGCGCTTGGAGGAGATCGACGGGTCGAAAGAGGTTAGCGAGCTGTACATCGTTGTTGATCGCCTCGCCCCGGGGCAACGCGCGCGGAAGAGGTTGGTTGATTCGCTCGAGATCGCCTACCGAGAGGGAGACGGCGAGCTGCAGGTTCACGTTTCGGGAGGTCCGGTTTTGCGGTACAGCGCGCGTGCGGACTGTCCTTACTGCGGGACGGAGCCCGTCAATCTGAGCCCGGCGCTGTTTTCTTTCAACAGTTCGGTAGGGACGTGTCCGCAATGCCGAGGATCCGGTGCGGTTGCGGAGGTTGACCTGGAAGCGGTGATACCGGACGACCGGAAGAGCATCGGAGACGGCGCGATCGCCCCCTGGCAGCATCCGCAGTATCGTTGGCCGCTCAACGAGTTACGGGTCATCGCGCACAAATACGGTCTGTCGCTGCACACCCCACATAAACGGCTCAGCCGGAAACACAAGGAGCTAATACTTCAAGGCGAGACCTATTTCCCGGGGGTCTACAGGTTCTTCGAGATGCTCGAGCGCAAGAAGCATAAACATGGAGTGGCCGAGTTTCTGGATGTGTACCGAAAGAACGTCGAGTGTCCCGCTTGCGAAGGAGGCAGATTGAACCCTCAGGCACTCAGTGTCAAGGTGGACGGGCGCAACCTCCCAGAGCTGTGTGCCGAATCGCTGTCCGCGTTGAAAAAGCGGTTGACGCAACTTGCGTTGAACGACCGCGAGAAGACTATAGCCGGCGGGGCGCTCGAACAGGCCGCACGACGTGTGGACTGTCTGATCGGTATGGGGCTGGGCTATCTCACGCTTGACAGGAGTTTCTCGACCCTTTCGGAAGGCGAGGTTCAGCGCATAAACCTGGCGGGTTTTCTCGCAGCGGATCTTGCAGGTAGCTTGTACGCGCTCGACGAGCCGACCGTAGGTCTTCACCCGTGGGATCGTACGCGGCTGCACGTCGCGCTTGAGGAGCTGAGAGATCGCGGTAACACGGTTATCGTAATAGAGCACGATCCGAATATGCTTGCGCGAGCCGACCAGATTATTGAGCTTGGACCCGGCGCCGGACGGGACGGCGGCGAGGTAGTGTTTCAGGGAAGCTACAACCAGATCGTCTCATGCAGACGATCTCGTACCGGCAAGCACCTCTCGAGGGACGTGACGATGCCGCGGCGCGAATCGCGGTCGCCAACCGGCTACCTGAAAATCGTCAAGGCCAACAAACACAACCTGCGCAATGTTACCGTCAAAGTCCCGCTGGGCATGTTGGTGTGTATCACGGGCGTTTCGGGCTCCGGGAAGAGCGTTCTCCTGCGCGACGTTGTGTTCGCGGCTCTGAACGGCGAGGCCGACAGGCTGCCGCCCGAACGCAGGGGGTATGTCGCCGTCGAAGGGGCGGAGTACGTCGAACGGGTGATATTCGCGGAGCACGGCTCCATGAGTCAGTCACCGAGACCGATAGTCGTGTCGTACGTCGGAGTCTACCCTGCGATCAGAGCGCTGTTCGCGGGTGTTGCTCTTGCTCGGTTCAAGGGTTACCGCAGCAACCATTTCTCGTTCAATGCCAAGGTGGGTCGGTGTCATGGTTGCAACGGTCTCGGGCACGTAGAGGTATCCATGAGTCTGGTGCCGGACGTGCGTACGGTATGTCCTGCCTGCGAGGGGAAGCGGTTCAAGGAGGAGGTGCTCGAGGTTCGGTTCGGGGGCAGGAACATCGCGGATGTGTTGAGTATGAGCGTGGACGAAGCGGCGGAGTTTTTCGTCGATTCGCCGCGTATTGGATCCGGTCTGCGCGTTCTTAAGGAGGTGGGGCTGGGGTACATGCAGCTCGGCCAGCCGCTGGCCACTCTTTCGCGAGGCGAGGCTCAGCGGCTCAAGCTCGCGTCGTGTATGATCAAGGGTGCCGGTCGCAACAGCCTGTTTCTGTTCGACGAACCCACGGCGGGGCTTCACTTCGAGGACGTGCGGGAGTTGATCAAGTGCTTTAACAAACTGATGAAGAAGGGCAACTCCGTCATCGTGGCGGAACACAACCTTGAGCTTGTACGACAGGCGGACTACGTCATAGATCTAGGACCAGGAGCGGGACGTAAAGGCGGCAGAGTTGTCGCACGAGGGACGCCTGAGCACATTGTTCGGTGCAAATCTTCGAGGACAGGTGCTGCTCTTGAGGCGTATCTTAATGGAGGTGTCGGTTCTCGGAAAGGTGTGAAAACCTCGTGAGCGCTGAGACGAAACGAAAGGGACAGGGCAAAGGGAAGCGAGCGTCGAGACCGGCGGCTGCTGCGGCCTCGTCTCTGATCGTTGACGCGGCCAGGGAGACCATGCGAGTCGAAATCAGCGGGGCCGAAGGAAACGAGGTCTTTTTCGTCGGCAGAACCGACGCGCATGGGGTGGTAACAGAGGTCACGGTGGCGGCTAGAGGAAACCCGGGTGCGGTGTCCGCTTTTCTGGGCAGGGCTTCTTCGGGCGACGTCGTGATCCATAACCATCCGTCCGGCCCTCTCGCGCCGTCCGATGCCGACGTCGAGTTTTCGAGCATGTTCGGCGGCATGAGCGTCGGCTCGTACATAGTCGATAACGCCGTGGAACGCGTCTACGTTGTTGTGCCGGTTTTCGCAAGGATCGAGACGAAAAAGATCGATTCTGAACGAGCCGCGGCGGTGCTTCGGCCGGGAGGCGCGATCGAGAAAGGTCTATCCTCGTACGAGTTCAGGGTCCAGCAGGTTGATATGATGGAGGCGGTTGCAGACGCGTTCAACAGCGACCGGATTGCCGTTATCGAAGCGGCGACGGGCACCGGCAAGACTGTGGCCTATCTTATCCCCGCCATCACGTGGGCGACCTCGAACGGCGAGCGGGTCGTGGTGTCCACGAACACCATTAACCTTCAGGAACAGCTCATTCATAAAGATATACCAATGTTGCGGCGCGTGCTGGGCATCAAGTTTGAAGCAATTCTGATGAAAGGACGGGGCAACTACGTTTGCCTCAGAAAGCTGGATAAAGTACGAAGCGATATCGATCTGTTCTCCACCGATGCGGACAAGAGAGTGCTGGCAGACATCGTGGCTTGGGCTCGCAAGTCAAAGGATGGCGACAGGTCGCAGCTCAGTTTTGTGCCGCCGGATGAGATATGGGAGAAGGTATCGTCGGAAGCGGATTTTTGTTTGCGCGCCAAGTGCGCGCAATTCAAGAGCTGTTTCGTTAACCGAGCACGGCGGCAGGCCTCTCAGTCGAACATCATCGTGGCCAACCACCACCTGTTGTTCGCGGATATCGCTTTGCGAAAACAGCTCGGCAGCTACTCGGACCTTGCGGTGCTGCCGCCGTACCAGCGGCTAGTAATAGACGAGGCGCACAACGTCGAGGACGTGGCGACGTCTTACCTTGGCGAGCAGATCACGCGGACCGGTCTCGCGAGAATAGTCGGGCGGCTGCACCGGTACGAGCGAGGGAGAGGTCCTGCGGTCGAGAAGGGTATCCTGCCGTTTCTTCGTGCCAAGATAATGCGCGCGACCAACGCTTTCACGGCCAAGCAGATCGAGAAACTAATCTCGTCAATTGACGGAACGGTGATACCGTTGCTGGAGGGGTTAGTGGCGTTATCTGATGCCGTTTTCGACGCTATCTTCGAGTTTGTCCGGCACCGTTCGCCGGAAACCGGGTCGGAGAAGAAGCTTCGGCTGACGGAAGAGGTGCGTACGAGCGAGGATATGCAGAGCGTTGACGCGGACTACGTGAAGCGGCTTGCAGAGGAACTTGTTGCGGCGGCAAAGGCGCTGGGATCCGTGGCGGCGGCGCTGTCCAGGGCGAAGAGTAAAGACGAGAAGGAGGATTTCTCGATCGACCGAGAGGAGCTGAACGCTTACGGCATGAAGTTCCGTACGATAGCCGGTTTCATATCGCAGGTGTTCGGTGAGGCGGCCTCCGAGGATACCGTTCAGTGGATCGAGACGAGGAACGGCTCGAGGCGAATTGTCAGGTTGTGCTCGGCGCCCTTGGAGATTTCGTCCGCGCTGGCGGAGACGGTTTACCCGCATATCAAGACTGTAGTGATGACGTCAGCCACTCTTTCGGTAGCGGGCAGACTGGACTTCCTGAAGCGCCGGCTTGGTCTCGATTGCGTCGAGACCGGCAGATTGAGCGAGACCATCCTGGAGTCTCCGTTCAACTATGAAGAACAGGCCGTGATCGGCATCCCGTCGGACATCGCAGATCCGTCCTCGTCAGAGTACATCGATCAGGCTGTTGATACGATCATGGAATGTCTGCGCGTGACGCGGGGCAGAGCGTTCGTTCTGTTCACGTCGTTCGGCGCGCTTAACTACGCTTTCAAGAAGCTCCATGACCCGCTGATGGATGAGGGCATAATGTCGATGAAACAGGGGTCCGCCCCACGACATAAGCTTATCGAGATGTTCAGGAAGGACGTTAATTCCGTCCTGTTTGCCACCGACAGTTTCTGGGAAGGGGTAGACGTTGAGGGTGAGGCGTTGGAGTGCGTGATTCTGGCGAAACTCCCGTTTCGAGTACCCACGGAACCGGTTCTGGAAGCCAGAGCGGAGAAGATCGAGAGGGACGGAGGCAACCCGTTCGTCGAGTACACGGTACCGCAAGCGGTAATACGGTTCAGGCAGGGGTTTGGCAGGTTGATTCGAAGGCGGACGGACCGCGGTGCAATAATCATACTTGACAGCAGGGTGTTGACGCGCTCTTACGGCAGCGCGTTTCTTCGGTCGCTTCCCGACGCGCGATTTGTTTCCGAAGGAAAGAGTGAGGTGCTCGCAGCGCTTCGCGAGTTCTTTGAGGAGGAAGACGTGACGCTGGATTGAGCGCGCGGGCGCTCGATTTTCGGGCAACGGAAATGGGCGTGTGAACGACCGACGACTTCATCGGCAATTGTATGTGGTAGAGGCGCGTGATACAATTACTGTGAGTTGGTTGCCGGCTTTGTAATCGGAGGGTGAGGAAATGGGCCGGCGAAGGGGAAAGTCGAGATGGCATCTTCCGGGTCGGACAGCGGCGAGCCACGGGGCGCAAAGGACGAGTTTCCCGTGCCAGTAAAGCTGTCTTCTTTTCTTGACGAGCGACTGATCTTGTACGGGATGAAGGCGCGAACCAAAAGAGAGGCGATCGAGGAGCTTAGCTCTATCGTCGCCGAGATGGAGCCCGAGCTGGATAAGGGGGGAATTGTCAAGTCAGTGCTCGCGCGCGAGCGGGACTGTACGACCGCGATGGGGAGAGGATGCGCGTTCCCGCACGGGAAGCTGGCCGGATTAGATCGAGTAATCGTCGCTCTTGGAAGATGTGAGGCAGGGATAGATTTCGACGCGCTGGACGGTAAACCAGTCAACCTTATCGTGCTTTTCGTGACGGGTAAGGTGATTTCGTTGGAATACCTGGCGGCCCTGGCGGCTTTTGCGTCGCTTAGCCGCGATCCGAAGAAACTCTCGGCGATATTGAGTGCGAAGACCGCTCGGGAAATCATGAAAGCCGCGGACGAGCTTGACGTGACTTTTCACGGCTGAGCCGGTCTGGTCCGCGTTATTCCTTCTAGGACGCGGACGTTATGCGAGAGCCGTGAGCGTGGGGGAGACGTATGCGTGAAGTGTTGATTGACATTGGGGTAAACGGTGCTTTCCTCACACGCAGATGGGAGACTCCGGAAACCTTTATGGCGCTCACGCGGGAGACGGGTTACACTTATCACGAGTTTTGCGGCGACGTGATCGACCCGTTTTTCAGCGGTGACGAATCGTATCAGAGAGAGACCGCCGAGCGCGTGCGCTGTGCCGCCCAAGAGTATGGCGTGGTGATAACCGACTATTACACCGGCACGGCGACGCACCGGTTCCACGGCCTCTCGCACAGCGATGCCAGTGTGCGTGCGCGCATGCGCGAGTGGATAGAGCGAGCCATGGATATCGCGCTGGCGCTCGGTACGGACAGAATTGGCGGACACTGGGATGCGATACCGGTCGAGCGGCTGGGCGACGAGGAGCTGGTGAAGGATTCTTTGAGAAACATCTACCGCGAGTTCCGCGAGATAGCGGTGGCCGCAAAGGAGAAGGGGATAGCCGCTGTAGCCAACGAGCAGATGTACATCCCGAGCGAGATACCGTGGACCATGGCGGGAGCGGAGGAGTTTCTCGTCGAGGTCAACTCGCACAGTGCGGGATGTCCCGTTTATCTGACGGTCGATACCGGCCATCAAGCGGGAGTTCATTATGGGGGCTCCGGCGATGACTTGCAGTATGTCAAATGGCTGGAGAAGTTCGCGTCCGTGTGCGAGACGGTTCACATCCAGCAGACAACCCCGGACGCCAGCGCGCACTGGCCGTTCACCGAAGAGTACAACCGGCGCGGACACGTGCGGATCGATAAAGTGCTGGACGCCATCGAGATGTCGCACCGCGAGCACTCGGAGCGGCCGTTTGCTAAGGTTCTTGCTCCGGTTTCGCGGACGATTCTGGCGCTGGAATTGATACCCGCTTCGACTACAACGGAAGAGGCTGTTCTTAACGCCCTCAGGGAAAGCTGTGCGTATCTAAGACGGTTTATCCCTGAGGGAGGGATTACACTCAGATTCGATTGAGAAGTAGATGCTGAAAAACGATCAGGTAGAGGCGGTTCGCGAACCGCCCGTGCCGGTCGCGCCGAACAGGAGGAAGCATGGGGAAAGCTGCACAACCAAAGAAGAAGACGGCGAAGAGGACGCCCAAGAAGGTCTCAAAGAAACCATCGAGGAAGAAATCGGACGACAGGATTGGTGAGCTTCTAGCGGACGGAGAAGTCACCGCTGACGGCCTTCTTACGTTGCTGCGCCGGATGTGCGAGATCCGGTTTTTCGAGGAGAAGGTGTTCGACCTTCTGGGACGCAACATCATAAAGGGAGCGTCGCACCTTTATGCCGGCGAGGAAGCGGTTGCGGTCGGCGCGGTCGCGGCGATCGAGAAGAGCGACCTGATCACGAGCACTCACCGGGGTCACGGGCACTGTCACGCGATAGGTGATCTCCACGCGGAGTCGGCCGACGATAAGCAGGAGCACCTCAACAAGATGATGGCGGAACTCTGCGGAAAAGCCACCGGGTACTGTCGGGGTCGCGGCGGTTCGATGCATATCGCGGACGTCGAGGAAGGCAATCTCGGCGCGACGGGCATCGTTGGAGGGAACATACCGGTCGCGGTCGGCGCGGCGCTCGCATGTAAGATGCGTAACACCGGTCAGGTGGTGCTCTGTTTTTTCGGTGACGGCGCGTCGAACACCGGCGGATTCCACGAGGCGTTGAACATGGCCGCAACATGGGACCTGCCAGTGGTCTTCATTTGCGAGAACAATTTGTACGGGATGTCCGTACCCTTCGACAAGGCGACGAAAATACCCGAGGTGTTCCAGCGTGCATTTGCATACGGGTTTGAAGGCGTTCCCGCGGACGGAATGGACGTGCTCGAGGTGATGGACGCTGTCAAACGTGCCGTTGCGAGGGCACGCGAGGGAGGCGGGCCTACGCTCATTGAGTGCAAGACGTACAGGTGGTACGGCCACTCGCGGAGCGACCCGCGGGCGTACCGCACTCGGGAAGAAGAGAAGCAGTGGAAGGACAGGTGCCCGATCGAGACGTTCAAGAAGCACCTGATCGCGGCGGGCGTCGCGTCAAAGAAGGAGGTGGACGACGTCGAGCGGAAGGCCGCCCAGGCAATTGAGACGGCTACCGAGTTCGCGCTCTCCAGTCCCGACCCGCCTGTGGAGGAGCTGTATGACGGGCTGTACGTTGAAGAGAAGCCGTCGAGAGAGGAGATCGAGAAGGAGCGGCGACTGCGCGAACGCGTGCGAACGGACACCAACGTGCGTGAGATCACCTTCTGGCAGGCGCTGGTCGAGGCGGCCGCCGAGGAGATGGAACGGGATGAGCGGGTTTTCGTCATGGGCGAGGATGTCGGTCTGTACGGCGGCGCGTACGGTGCCACCAGAGGTCTCTTCGAGCGGTTCGGCGGCGAGCGGGTGCGCGACACCGCGATATCGGAGGCGGCAATAGCCGGCGGGTGCGTCGGCGCCGCCATGGCCGGCATGAGACCCATCGGCGAGATCATGTACATAGATTTCACGCCGATCGGGATGGACCAGCTCGCGAACCAGGGTGCCAAGAACAGGTACATGTTCGGCGGCAAGACCAAGGTGCCGCTCGTGATGAGAACCGAGGGAGGTGCCGGTCGGTGCATAGCGGCACATCATTCGCAGAGTCTGGAAGCGCTCTGGATGCATTTTCCGGGAATATACGTGGTGATGCCCGCCACACCGTATGATGCGAAAGGGCTACTGAAATCGGCGGTCCGGAGCGATAACCCGATACTGTTCATCGAGCACAAGATGCTGTACGGGACCAAGGGAAGGGTGCCGGAGGAAGAGTACACGATACCGATCGGTGTCGCCGACGTCAAACGCGTCGGTAAAGATGTGACCGTCCTGGCGTACTCGCGAATGCTTCTCCGGGCGCTCGAAGCGGCTGAAGAGCTTGCGAAAGAGGGCATCGAAGCGGAGGTGATCGATCCGCGCACGTTGAAACCGTTGGATACGCGGGCCATAGTCGACTCGGTGAAGAAGACCGGCCGGTTCGTCGTGGTGTCCGAGGGGTACAGGATGAACGGGTTCGCGGCGGAGGCGATAGCGACCGTCAACGAGCTGGCGTTCGACTATCTTGACGCGCCGATGGTGCGCGTTGCGGCCGCGGACGTCCCCGTCCCAATGAGCGAAGTTCTCGAGGACGAGGCGATACCGAACGTCTCCAACATAATCGCCGGTGTAAAAAACATACTCTGAGTGGGCGAGCGGAAACCGCTGATTTGACCCCAGGCAACATGGCTGCGCTCAGCTGGTAAACCGGGCGGTAT
>Ga0180437_10003210_pt1 | contig 24669 bp, 16 predicted proteins | sample SS_ome_4_FD_132410 | JGI IMG/M metagenome (GOLD analysis project Ga0180437, IMG submission 132410) | Hypersaline lake sediment archaeal communities from the Salton Sea, California, USA - SS_3_D_1 metaG | ecosystem: Environmental > Aquatic > Non-marine Saline and Alkaline > Hypersaline >... | reverse complement strand
GCCGAGTATGGGCTGCTTCGGGATGAGCGGTTTCATTCGGCCGTACTGGAGACCTTGAAGCTGCTCAAAGCCTATCGCCAGCAGGTACCGCTTTACATTAATGCGCTGGTGATAGTGAATAAAAAAACGATTGGTACTATTGAAAAAAGAGTCGCGGCGTTGTACCAGTTGCGAATGTTTGACAAGATTCAAATCCAGGAGATGTTACCCATTGGGGGCGCGGCGCACCTCAAAGACGCGGCTTTAACAAGTGCCACCGATCTGGTTCCGCTGGTGCGGCTGGAAAAAGAATATCGTCATAAAATTGCATTTGCCACGCCGTTGTGGCGGATTAAAAATCAAAAACGAGGTTGCCAATTGGGTTTTAAAGACCTGGTGATTGGTCCGCAAGGGCAATTGGCGGGATGTTCGCTGCTCTTTTGTGTGAATCACGTGGTGGGAAATATTCGCGAATACGAATCCGTTGCTCAGGCGTGGGAAACGGCCTTTCAAATCTTCCGTGAGAAAGCACTGCGTCCGGTGGCAGCGGATTGTCGTCAGTGTGCTTTTTACCAGTATGATTTATGCTGGGGCGGTTGTCTGGCCCGGATGCTCATTTTCGGGCCGGAAATGGAGATAAAACGCTCCTGCGGTATGCAAAATGGCATTGATTCGTGGCAACAATTCGAAAAATACGATCAGATGCCAGAAAAGCCCGGTTCGTTTTTAGCGTGTGATTTTAATTATGATTAAAAATGAAAAAATCATTTGTGAATTATACTGTATAAAAAGTTTTCGTATTCACTTCTGCGCCATCAATAACCAGGACAATTCCGTTAAAGGCGCCCGCCGCGTAATTTTAAAACCCGCATCACTAACAACTTTCTCCAGTGAGCGCATCGTTAATATTTCTCGGTTGGGATCAAAGACCAGTGAATTCAGTGTAAACAGGGCTCCGAAAAGCGATTTTAAATGATCCGGATCAGAATAGTAACCGCGAATGAGTAAAAGCCCATTTTGCCGCAGACAGTTCCAGGCATTTTTAAGTACCGGGGTGGCGGTTGCCAGATCATAAATCACATCGGATAAAAGCACCACATCGATATTTTCCCCAAATGAATCTTGCGTAATATCTGCTTCACATAAAGTAATCCGCTCCCTCACTGCGCAACTAGCGAGCATTTCCGCGGTGACCGCTAATGTTTCAGCCTGATCTAGAATTTTAGCCTGTAAATGCGGATATTGCTGGCAGAGGGTAGTTGAATATATTCCGGAGCCACCGCCGGCATCAATCATTTGTTTGCAGGCGGAAAGATCGACGGCATTTTTTAATGCTGCTGCCTCGCCGAGCATTCCTAAATTGTGCATTCCCTTAATGTATGTCCGATAATCAGCGGCCGTTTTGTCTGGCACCTCTGCTTCGCCCGCGTGCCCGACCATAATTTCATGAAGTTCATTCCACGTTTTAAACTCAATAAATTGTAATTCGATAAGGTCACCCACATAAAGCGGCGCTCCTTCTACCAGATAAACCCGGCTGAAATGGGAATTCTGGTATTGGTGATGGTGCTGTTCAAGCAGTCTCAGACAGACACACGCCTCGAACAGGGGCTTGAGCAGAGGGACAATCGCACCGCAACGGAAGGCAATTTCCTCAACGGTCAGCAACTGGTCACCGAGCCGCGTGAATACTTTCAATCGATTGGCGGTAAAGACAACCTGACTGGCCCACGGGGCAACAATGAGATTGTAAATTGAATTGTTCATAAGTGATATTGACCTTTATTTTGATGTTGATTAACACGTTGTATTTGAGCGGAGAACTACCGGCGTACACTGGTGAGCTGACCAGAATTTATCTGAATAGCTACCCGAGGTTTACGACTCACTGTAGAGATAAAGTTTAAATTTTAAATATTGAAGATGTTAAAAAAATCCGGAAAAAGCAAGTCAAAAAGCCTATGTTTTCAAAATTCTCTCAATTTTCCATGTCACCACATAAATTGATAAAATCGATTTTTTGGAGAGCATAATTCTATCTCAAAGAATTATTTAGTAAATAATAGTCAGATATAAATTTTTTCACCATTTCTAATTTTATACTTTTTAATTAAATTGAAGAATTAATAAAAAATACTAAATACAAAATAAGCCAATATATAACAGAAAAGAGCTGATATAGAAAATAATCGAGATATAATTCTTTCTAATTTATATTAATATTCAATAGCCTTAAATATTAAGAAAGTTACATTACCAAAACATTGCCATTCTTTTAAAAATAAATAAAATCAAAAATTGTACTTGACATTTTTGAAAAATAAATATATCATATATAACATAATAGTAATATGTTCCAAAAATATACTATAAAGAAAGAGAATAGCAAAAGCCTGACAAAAAAATATAAAAACTTTTAAAAATTATAAACGTATGTAGATTTAAAAGTTCTAAATGACAGTAAATAATAAAATTAATTGGTTTAAATATCTATGTTGATATTTAATCATATCCGAGGGTTGCGGAAGCGTTTTATTGGCTAAATTTGTCAATTGACTTTTTAACCTAAACAGGTACTATTAAAAATAAAAACTGGTTTGGAGGTACGGAGAAAAAAAATTTTAATCTCATTCATTTAATAATTTCGATCGCAACGGTGCTATTAAACTCTTGATTAGAGTTTCTTATCCCCTATTTTAAAAACTTGAAGGAGGAATTTGATATGCAAACGGTACTTGCCGATCAAGAATCTATATCTGATATATCAGCAGTATATGATAGAACGGTGGATTGTTATCAAAGCGCTAATACAATCATTCGTGGTGATTCGGGTGATGAAATCTTTTATCATTTTGCGACAAATACAGATGAACGTCGAAAAATTGACCTGGTGATGGAGAAATATCCAGCCCGTATTACCACCTTTCTGAAAAGGCTGATTCACCAATCTGATGCCCTGAAGCGACAATATCTTCCCTCTCCCCGGGAATTAGTGACCAAAGGGACGCCAACCCCCTTTGAAGAGGGCAAGGAATCATCGACAACTTACGGTCTGGAGCGGCTTTATCGGGATCGGGTTTTAATTACTCCCCACTTTGACTGTCCGGCCTATTGTCGCTTTTGTTATAAAAAGAGTCGTGTTATGCGTGGCAAGCGCGGGATGACCTGTGATGAAATCGACCTGGTCGCGCATGAAGTGGGATTAATGGCCGATGTGCGGGGAGTCTTGATTACAGGTGGTGATCCGCTCATGAACCGTGAAAAGCTATTTTATCTGCTGGACCGAATCATAGAATTAAGGAATATCTTTGAAATTCGCGTAGGGACGCGCTTTCTATTGACTCGACCGGAGGTGTTTACCGATGAGTTTTGTGATCGGTTAGCTTCCTATATTCGCCCCAATTTCAGAGACCCCTCGAAAAGTAAATATTTAGCGGTTAATGTTCATTTTAATCATCCAGATGAACTTGTTCCTGAAGCCATTGAAGCGGCGCATAAATTAACTAGCCGGGGAATTATGCTGCGCAATCAGGCGGTATTATTAAAAGGAATTAACGATAATGTTGACACGATTAAACATTTGTTCTCACTGCTGATTCGGAATAATATGATTCCTTATTATTTTAACCACTGCATGCCAGTGGAAGGGAGTGATCACCTGCGCTGCTCGGTACAAAAGGGACAGGATATTTACCGTTATTTGTGCACTGAATCTTCCACTATTATTCCGAATTATGTATATGCTCCTTCTGGCGGAAAAGTGCACGTGGGGCCGGACACAACATTTCATTACATCCAGCAAAATGGCGCCCGTTTAATTGAAGTAACCATGTTGTATAAAGCTGAAGAGTTCCGCCGTCTCACCCGGAAATCACTTCCCCCCCTGCACGAAGAAACTGAAGAGGGTTTTATTCGGGGGTGGTATATTGATGGGGAGGATGATTAAATGAGGTTACCTAAAAATTAACCATTTTATGAGAGAAGGTAATTTATGAAACAAAAAAATTTTAATCAGAACCAAAATTCGGATCCTGAATATTATTCGCTTAAATTTTACATTGCCTTGCAAGGTAATAAAAAACCTTTTGAATATATCTATATTGGAAAACTAATTGAGGAGATGGGTTTTGACAGGATATATGTTTATGATGATTTAATGTATCGACCCGCCTGGCCCATTCTAAATTTAATTGCTCTGCATACAAATAAAATTGAACTGGGGCCCTGTCTCGTCAATGGATTTTATTGTCACCCAGCCATAATTGCCGAAAATATTGTCTTTTTGGATGAGGTTGCAGGTGGTCGAGCGGTTTTAGGACTGGGACGGGGTGCTTTTTTTGATTTTCTCAATATGGATAATTCAGAATATAAAACCCGAATAGGCTGTGAGGAAACAATTCAATTGGTAAAGAGATTTCTTTCAAAAAGCAATATTCCTTTTAAAGGTGAGTATTTTGCAGCGACTGAAAATGCTATTTTAAGATGGGATCCACCGCGAGATGACATTCCAATGATTTTGGGTTCGTGGAATGAAAAAATGGCATTTCTCGCCGGCCAACATTGTAACGAATTACAGGTGGCCGGCGTATGGAATTTATCTTTTATACAACAGCTTTATATTCAACTTCTTAAAGGTGCTGTAATCGGGAATCAAGGAAAAGAACCTCGCTTTTCTTTGGGAGGGATGTCTTGTATTTCAAAGGATGAACAATTAGCTTATCAAAAAGCAAAAGAGACACTTGCGGTTTACCTGCCTTATTTTGCAAATCTTATTGAAAAAAATGGATTTAACACAAATGGTGAAAAATTTACCCAACTTAATTATTATTCCAAACGAGGACAATATAATAAAGCTTCATCCTTTGTTTCAGATGACATGGTTAAAATGTTTTCTCTTTCGGGTACTCCGGAACAAGTACTAGAAAAATTAAGCAATGTAATTACTACACTTGATATATCAGGTATATTGTTCTCTCCTCCTTATGGTACAGCCAATTCTTTTGAAGAAAATTTACAATTTATCAGTGAAGAGGTTGTTTATAAACTCAAATCGAAATTTAGCTCCGAAATAAAATCATCATCATTGGCATCAACACGGGAACGAATTAATCTAGATCAACAAACTCCAAAATCAATGAAGGGAGGAAAAACCATGAGTAGTACGAAGTACGAATACGATGCTATCGTTATTGGCGGTGGCTTGGGGGGACTTACCTGTGCACTTACCTTAATTCGGAAAGGCAAAAAAGTTCGCTTGTTCGAAAGGATCAATACGATTGGTGGATGTCAGGGTTATTATGAACGAAAGGGATTTCACTTTGAACCCAATCTCCACTCAGTGGCTGAAGCTGGGGAGGATGGACTTGTAATGAAAACGTTGGGTTCTTTAGGATTAAAAAAAATACCAACCTTTGTAAAACTTGACCCGGCAGCTTGTTTTATTTTTCCTGATCAAAAATTTACACTCCCGGCTAATTTAGATAATTATTTAAATTTGCTTAAAAAAGACTTTCCTAATGAAAGAGCAGGCATTGAGAATATTTTTAAAACAATGAATGAAATCTATGATGGACTCGTGAAACATGGAGGCAATGCACCTATCATTCAACAATATGGTGGAAAAGTCTTTCAACAGTTACTTGATGAATTTGTATCAGATAAGCAACTTCAAGCAATCATCGCAGGATTTTGGGGTTGGGGTTTTCCACCCCCGCGAGTTTCAGCTTTATTATTCTCTACCTTAACTTACTCTCTATGTGGGAAGGGCAACTATCTTCCACAAGGTGGAATCGGCAGTATTATTGAACTTTTTGAAAAAGAAATTCTTGAAGGTGGTGGTGAAATCTCACTGAACAGTCCCGTAAAGCAGGTACTGATTGAAAAAGGAAGAGCTTATGGTGTTCTCCTGGAAAGCGGTGAACAAATTGAAGCCCAGGCAATCATTTCAAATGCTGATGCAAACAAAACTTTCTTTAAGATGTTGGGTGAAAAGTATTTACCAACTGATTATGTTTCGAATTTGAAAAAATTAAAGCCAGCCCTTTCTGCTTTTAACGTAATGCTTGGAATAAAAGCTGAAGATTCATTCCTAGAAGGTTTGGCAGGAAATAATATGGTTTATGCTGGGAATGATTTTGACAGCCAATATGAGGCTATCTTGAATGGTGATCTTGAAAATTCCCCCTATTGTATTACCATCCCTACATTAGTAACGCCTTCACTTGCTCCTGCTGGTCATCATATTCTTACTCTTTATACACCAATGCCTTATCGATTGGAAGGAGTTTCGGTCTGGAAAAAGAAAAAGGAAGAATTCCGAGAACGATTTATTGATCTTGCAGAAAAAGTCCTTCCTGGTCTCCAACAAAGAATTGTAGTTATTGATACTTCGACACCCGATACTTTGGTCCGTTATACAGGAAATACAGAAGGAGCAATTGCTGGATGGGATTTTACTCCGCAAACGGATATGGCACGGCCCCAAAATAAAACACCGATTGAAGGATTGTATTTAGCTGGTCATTGGACTTTTCCCGGGCCGGGTACTCATAGTGCAATTCCTTCAGGTTGTATCACAGCCTCAATGATCCCTTAATTAAATTATTTGATTATGTCAACGAAACAAATTGAAGGTGCGTTTTTCTTTTTAATTGCCTTCCAAGAACGCACCTTATTGATTTAAAACAGATTTACTGTTAAAATAAAATTTTTAAATCATTCATTCATGTCATTGTATAAAATAGTTACACCCATCGGGTAATGTCTCAAAATGAAGCAGAATTTCCAACCCTTTCTCTTCAAATAGGCTTACTAAAAACTCAATTTTTCTTACCTTATGTATAAAAAAAACTACAATACGGTTTTTAAATCTAAAACATCACTTTTTAGTTTTTAAAATTTATGTTTTTAATACCTTCATTAACCTCTTTATTTTTAAATGGAAAAACACTATTGAGATAAAGAGAATATTCGGAATAAACTTTGCATACAGTTTCAAAAAAAAGCTATTCCAACCTGAAATACGAGACATCCGATTTTAAAATTTCAAATTTAAAATTATTAGAAAAAGCGATTTACATCGTTTTCGATTTATAAAAATGTTTCGGCATAATATGCATTAATACAGTGAGACTAAATTCTATTCTTAATTAATTTAAAATTTATGAGGGGAATGATGAAAATTCATAATGACAAAATAATCAAGCTTATCACCAAATGGAGTAAAACACCATTCTCAAAGGAAGATCACTATAATTCCTTTCCAGAAAAAAGTGCACCATTTATTGAGCACGTTGCGCCTAAGGCCCTTAGATTTGATATCATGAATGGGGAAGCCTGGTTAAAGCGCGATATGCAATTAATTTTTTCAAAACCAATTTTATGGGCCACGATTCACGGAGAATTGATTCGTTTGATGGGTTATGATGGTGCCAAAGCAGTGCTCTATAAGGCGGGATTTGTATATGGCTATGAAGATGCTAAGAATTATTTAGAATATATGGCCAAATCTTTGGATCAGCCAACGCCTTACTTTAATGATATTCTATATGCCAGTATGGGATGGGGAGTCTGGCATACGATAAGATTTGATGTCGAAAAAGGGCAACTTCAATTACGTGGCTGGAATCGTTCAGACGTAGCAACATTTGTAAAAATGTACGGGAAATTAAACCAACCTGGCTGTTTCATTCTTCAGGGATTTATTGCCGGTATTTGTTGTACCATGTATCAGCGTAAAATACATATTGTTGAAGAGAAATGTGTGGCGAAAGGAGATGAATATTGTGAATATTATGGCTTTCCTGAAGACGAAATCGGAAAAGCTAATATTGCCGATAAATTGCAACTCCCTTTACAGAATTTAAGAAGCATAGCTGGAATTCAAGCGTGTGCTGTTGTGAGTCCAGAAGGTGATATTCTTGGTAGTGCTTTTCAATCCGATATAAAAGTAGATTCAGTTTCTACGATGACAGCTACGATTTTATCTGTCGCCAAGCGGGCAGGTGAAGAACTTGTGCAAGGAAAATTTAATAATGTTTTTATTGATTCGGCAGAGGGTAATCTTGCTTTAACGAATATTGGCACGGAAGCCGTCTTAGTTGTTTTGGCTTCGAAAAAAATTCCTATTGGCAATGTGATGTTGAAACTTAAGCGAACCGCTCAGGAAATATTAAGTAAAAAATTATTATCAAATCCTGATTCAAATTCATTAGAACAAGATTCTTGATTATATTAAATTGATAACCAAAATTTTAAAATGTTATTTAATCCTAAAATCGGCAAGTGAGTAGGTTTAAAAGGTTCAAGGCTACTTTTTATAGTATGATATCCCTTATAAAAATTTACTAATTTTTATTACAAATCAAATAACCCAAATTACTAAAAATAATTTCTTACTTGCCGATATAGATTAATAAAAAAATAGCCTGAATAGTGAGATTCATATATCTATGATTTTTGGGGTATAAACGTCATCAATTGTTAAACCAATTAAGTGTGAGTGCTCAAAATGGAAATAAGCATCGAAGGCATAATAAGTTTCATGGGTCAGGAAGAGCAGGCAGCTCTTTCGATTATCGATATGATCGATGAAAGTATGATAGATGTAGCAAATAGAAAAACATTTAGTGAGTTGTATCAAATAACCGAAAAAAATATCAAAATTTTTGAACGTTTGAATCAGGAGCTATCTGAAAGTGAACGCAGTATCCAGATAACGACCGTTGAATTAGATGATTTTAAAACACCGCTTCCGAAAAAGAAAAGTGATAATTATGATACAATTCTGCTTTTTCTCTCTAAAGCAATCGACAGTTTTATTCAATTAGCCAATATTGTTAACCGTTCGGCGAAGGATGCCATTTTAAAGGAAACAATGCAGGTACTTATCAAAGAGAAAGAACGGATTAAAGTACGAATCGATAAGATTTATGATAAAAATGTTCTTGGGATATAAGTATTGGCGGTGCAAAAATCTAAATTTATAAATCTAGCAAGATGCTTAAAACAAATTCTATTCGACTATTATTTAAACCATTATTCCTATTCCAGGTCATATTCAATCATCATCCGACTTCTATTAAAATTAAAAACTACCCTTTCTAAAAAATTAATCAGCTTTGCTAATCAAGGAATGCCTCCTTTTTAAATAATTGGCACTCAATCTGTTCGCTCCCAATTAATTGTTAATCGAGTTACACCAGCCCTACCCATTTTTCCCTTGCTATTTAAAAAAAAAATCCTATATTATGCCTCAATTAATTAATATAAGTCAAAATGTATAAAAATACATTTCATTTTAACAATAGGCTGATTAAATGGAACATGAAATTAAAAAAGTCGTGTTGGCGTATTCGGGTGGATTGGATACGTCAATCATTATTCCCTGGCTTATCGAAAATTATGGCTGCGAAGTGATTGCAATGGCGGCTGATTTAGGGCAGGGAGAAGAGCTAAATGGGCTGGAAGAAAAAGCGCTGGCCACTGGTGCCAGTAAAGTCTACATTGAAGATTTGAAAAAAGAATTTGTCGAGGATTATATATTTCCAACGATGAAAGCGGGAGCAATTTATGAGCGGAAATATTTGCTGGGTACCTCGGTGGCCCGTCCGATCATTGCCCGGCGGCAGGTGGCGCTGGCCGAAAAAGAAGGGGCTGATGCGCTGGCCCACGGTTGTACCGGCAAGGGCAATGATCAGGTGCGCTTTGAACTTACGTACCGGGCCTTTAATCCTAAACTGAAGGTGATTGCGCCCTGGCGTTATTGGCATATTCGTTCACGGGAAGATGCCATTCGTTATGCCCGCGAACGGAACATCCCGTTAGTGGTGGACGAAACCAAAATTTACAGTCACGATCGGAATATCTGGCACCTCTCGTCCGAAGGGGGTGAACTGGAAGACCCCTGGCAGGAGCCGAAAAAGCAGGCCTTTGGGATGACCATTTCCCCGGAAGATGCTCCGGACAAACCCGCTAAGATTGAACTGGAGTTTGCCGCCGGCATCCCAATTGCCCTGAACGGAAAGATCATGGATGCGGTGGCCCTGTTACAGGCATTGAATGAAATTGGTGGGGCGAATGGCGTCGGACGGGTGGACCTGGTAGAAAATCGACTGGTGGGGATGAAGTCACGCGGGATTTATGAAACCCCGGGGGGGACCATTCTGTATACGGCGCACCGGGAGTTGGAGCACCTCGTACTGGACGCCGATACGCTGCATTTTAAGGATTCGCTGGCTCCCAAATATGCCGAGCTGGTTTATAACGGTCTCTGGTTCACACCGCTACGGAAAGCGTTAGATGCCTTTGTGGAATCCACCCAGTGTCAGGTGACCGGCATCGTTCGGTTGAAATTGTACAAGGGAAACATCATTGTGGCCGGTCGTAAATCACCGTATTCGCTTTATCGTGAGGATTATGCCACGTTTGGACAGGACGATGTTTATGATCAAAAGGACGCGATTGGCTTCATCAACTTGTTTGGCTTACCGCTCAAGGTACGTTCATTATTGAAAATCGACGGACCACAGCAGCATCTTTATAAGGAACCCGATTACAGTGAATTCAAACGGGACTAAATCTAGCTGGCACAAGGCCTGGTGCGGCCGCTTTGAGAAACAAAATGCTCCGCTAATGGAGCGTTTTAATGCGTCGATTGCGGTGGATCTTCGTCTGTGGTCGGCGGACCTTCGTGGTAATCGGAGTTGGGCGCGAGGACTGCACCAGCTTGGCATTCTGACCGCGGCGGAATTGGCTCAAATCGAAGCCGGATTAGAGCAAATTGCTCAGGAATTTTTGGCTGAAGCGTTTGTGGTGCTGCCCACGGATGAGGATATTCACATGGCAGTTGAACGGCGGTTGACCGAACTGATTGGTGAACCAGCCGCCAAACTACACACCGGTCGCAGTCGTAATGACCAGGTGGTGACGGATTTTCGGCTGTTCTTAAAAGACGAAATCATTGCCGTTCAGAAGCTGGTTCAATCGCTTCAGGCGACTTTAATTGAAGTAGCAGAAAGACATCAACAGCTTATTGTGCCCGGCTACACGCATTTACAGCCGGCCCAGCCGATTCTATTGGCGCATTATCTCCTGTCACTGTTCTTTGCCTTGCAACGAGATCGGGCCCGGCTGGCGGATTGCTGGCAGCGGGTGGATGTGATGCCGTTGGGAGCAGGTGCGTTGGCTGGTAGTGCTTTTCCCATTGACCGGGAATTTTTAGGGCGGGATTTGGGCTTTGGTAAAATTTCAGAAAACAGCATCGATGCGGTGGCTGATCGAGATTTTGTGGTGGAAGCGGTGAGCACCCTGACGCTGCTCCAGGTTCATTTGAGTCGCTACGCCGAAGATTTTATTATCTGGAGTTCACAGGAATTTGCTTTCATCGAACTGGACGATGCCTGGGCCACCGGCAGCAGTATGATGCCGCAAAAGAAAAATCCGGATTCACTGGAGCTGATTCGCGGCAAGGCGGCCAAACTGATTGGTTCGCAAACCCAATTGCTCACGCTGTTAAAAGGCTTACCGCTGACTTACGCCAAAGATTTGCAGGAGGACAAAGCCATTACTTTTGAGAGTATTGATACGGTTAAAGATTCGTTACAGGTTTTTCAGGGCGTCATCCAGACCATGCAATTTCGGACAGCAAACATTGAAAAGCGGTTAGATTCATTTTTATTCGCGACGGATTTAGCTGATTATTTAGTAGAAAAAGGGGTGCCTTTTCGTACCAGTCACCAAATTGTCGGACAGCTCGTCAGGTGGGCACTCGCACATAATCAATCCCTGGAAAAAATTCCCTTCGAGCGATTTCGAGAGGCGTCGTCGTTGTTTGAAGAAGATGTTTATGCTTTATTTGACTGGCAAAGAAGTCTGGCGAAACGAAATTTGCCGGGCGGGACTGGTCCCGACTCGGTCCGGATGCAAATTCAGCAGGCAAAGCAGTTATTAGCGATGGCGAAATAGTTCGGCAGGTAAACATCGAATGGATGGGATTAATCGGCTGAATATGTCCCCAACGGATGAGGGGCCAACGGATGTTGATTATTGCTTTAACGCTTTGATTTCCAAAAGTCAATAAATAATTCAATTATCCGTTGGTTCCTCATCCGTTGGGATTTTTTTTGAATTATTTTTATCGATACCTGTTGATCAATTATGGATTATCCTGTTTCACACACCGAAATCCAATAAACGGACTGGGTTCAAAAGGTGGGTGGTGCGAACGCGCGGCGCTCCGCACGTGATAGGCATCGTCGGCCCAGGAACCACCGCGTACCACCCGGTGGGTACCTGTAGCCGGCCCAACCGGATCCGGGGGCGTATTCGGCTGATAATAATCCGGCTGGTACCAATCCAGGCACCATTCAGCCACATTACCGGCTAAATCGTAAGCGCCGTAAGGGCTGTGACTGCCGCGGGTTTGATAGCCATTCCAATTGCTGCCATTATAATAGCCTACGGGAGTTGTGGGTGGATAAAATGTGGTTTCGAATGGATCTCCACTGTTCCAGTAGTTTAAATTGGCATTCTCCAGACCATTTCCCCAGGGATAAACCCGCATTTCGATTCCGCGCGCCGCTTTTTCCCACTGGGCTTCGGTGGGCAGTGACTTGCCCTGCCAGCGGGCGTAGGCCAGGGCATTTTCGTAGCTGACGTAAACCACGGGGTGCTTTTCGTAGCCCGCCTCCGGAATATAAATCCCATTTTCATGTTCGACAATTTTCATTTTGGGGTGGTAATGTTGCTCATGCCCCAGGGATAAAAATTGGGCGTATTGCAGGTTGGTCACTTCATATTGATCAATTTGAAATTCAGCTAAAGTCACCACATGCTGCGGCTGTTCATCAGCGTCACCAAAACCGTCGGGGCTTCCCATTGTAAATTCACCTGCTGGCACTACAACCATTGGACTGTGATAAAACACGACCACCGCCTGCTCACTTGTACCTAGCAGCCCGAATTGATCCTTCACCTGGAGTACGATTCGAAAATTTCCGCCTTCAGAAAATTGATGCGACATTGTTTTTTGCTGAGACCATTCCGTGTCCCACTGCCCGTCGCCCTCGAAATCCCAGCGCAGCCAGATTGAGTGTCCGTCCGGATCGGCCGAGGCACGGGCGTCCATTTGAAACAGCGTCGTGGTTTCACCGGCCCGGGGAGAAATGCTGAATTGGGCTTGTGGCCGGGTGTTCACAAAAATCTGTCGCGAGTGGTTTTGGGTTAAGCCGGCCCCATCTCGCACTTCTAATTGAATCGTTTTGGAACCGCCTGTTTGATAAATAAAATTGGTCTTTTTCACGAGTGACCAGGGAGTGTCAAATCGACTATCATTTTCCCAATCCCAACGCACTTCCAATTGATCGTTTGGGGTAAAGTTGTCACCACTGGCTGTGGCATTTACACTGAAACTGGTCTCTTGGGTGATGCCGCTGTCCGGCAAGACGATGAAGCGGGCCTGGGGCGGCGTCTGGTCGAGGATGATTGTTCCGACAATCAAGGGGGAGACAAATTGAAACTCGGTAATAAATTGAGCATAAATCATTTTTTGACCTTCCCCCGCTGACAGGCGGAAGTTCAGATTAGCTGAAAAATTTTGCCAGGCAAGATTAGTGAATGAGGAATCTTCGCTCACTTTCATAAATTCGGCACCCAAGGCTTCGAGCGCCAGTTGCACATCGCGTTGGGCCGTGTAACGGGCGCTGTTATTGAGACGAATGGTCGCGGTGGTAATGTTTTGCGGAATGATTTGGCGCTTCAGTACTAGGGATTCAATTTCAAAATCATTTTTAAATTTGGCAAAGACCGTTTTCATTTGCGGTTGGGATGATAAATGAAAATAAAGACTGTCCCGGAAGGATTGCCAGGGAATATTAAAAAAAGTGGAATCTTCACTCAATTTGATCTGGATATTTTCTCCGCTGACCTGCCCGGTAATAATAACATTTCGAGTGGCGGTATATTGAGCGCCGTGAGCGATTTCAAAATTGGGGTTCATGGGGAGCGGAGCAATGCTGTCGGTGCTAATCGGCGATTCGGTTTCATCGGCATATTTGGTTTTCATATAGACGATTTTAAGGCCGGGACCGGTGCTCAGCGTCCAGCTTTTCTCGGTGACGTAGGCTTCCCAATTACCTTCTGAAAAATCGGCGACGTTACTAATCCACAGTTGGGTGGCACCGGTGGCGAGGATTGTTAATTGGACCTGGCGCGTACCGGTAAATTCAGCGCCCCCATTAATTACCAGTACTGGTTCGGTACTAATTCTGACAGCAGCCACATTGGTCAAACTGCTTTCTTCGCCATCATTTCCGTGCGCGGTTACCTTGTACCAGTAGCTGTGACCATTCACAACGGCACTGTCAATGCAGGTGGTTATTTCCCTGGTTGTTGATTTTGTTTTTTCGAATTTTTCAGGTTGATCAATACTCCGATAAACATAATAACCCTCGACAGTGGAAATATTTACCGCCGACCAGTTTAAAGTAACTCCCCCATTAGCAATTTCGGCTTTCAACAGAAAGGGATTGCCCTGGGTTTGCGGGTTATTCATGTCAAGCGGATTATTACTGGCGGGCTGATTGGGCATTTCCTGGCAAAACAGGAAGGTCAACCCAAACATTAAAACAAAAATTTTATACTTAAAAATCACGGCTGGTTCTCCTTTTATATGAAAATAAAGTATCCACTCAATAGTTGAGGGTCAGGAGTGCAATCCCTTTATGGATTGCGTATTTATGCAACGCATAAAGGCGTTGCACTCCAGCGATTACCATTAAATATTGAGAAGATACAAAATAAATATAGTAAATAGATTGACTGATGTCAAGTAATCTCTTGATCCTGAACGGTGATTTTCGTATTTTTGTAATCGTTCATCAGTCATTACCAATCCTGTCATTCAGACTTTTTCTCACCCGTTTTTGGTAAGAAAAGTGCCGGAATGACAGGTGAATGATTACTAAAAAAATGTTAACGGAGCGATGTCCACAATTCAGAAACGGTACTTTACTTTTAATCAGTATCTAAAACGGAGATTCGGGGAGAAAGTTTGGAAAATTCCCGTGCACGGCAACTTTACCTGTCCCAACCGGAATGGCACCAAAGGGTGGGGGGGATGTATTTATTGCCGTAACGATGTCTTCAGTCCCCAGCTTGATTTACGGACTTTATCAATTGCCGAGCAAATCAGGCAGGGCATTGTTCGGATTCAACGCAAACAAAAGGTAGCGAAATTTCTGGTCTATTTTCAGAGTTATTCGAACACCTACGCGCCGCTTTCTCAATTGGAGCACGATTATGACCAGGTAATGCAATTCGAGGAAGTGGTAGGTTTGGCAATAGGAACCCGTCCGGATTGTATTTCACCGAAGAAACTGGACTTAATTGAAAGCTATGCCGGGCAGGTGGAAGTGTGGCTGGAATACGGGCTCCAGTCGTGTCACAATCGTACGCTGGATTGGATTCATCGCGGCCATACTTACGAAGATTTTCTGAAGGCGATTGAAATGACCCGCCAGCGTCATATCAACATTTGCGTGCACGTGATTATTGGATTACCGGGTGAAACGAAAGCCGATATGCTGGCTACAGCCGAAGTATTAGCCGATTTACCCATTCAAGCGGTAAAAATTCATCCCCTGCAGGTTTATAGTGGAACAGCACTGGAAAAGCTATATCAGGAAGGCAAGGTTCAATTGTTGAATTTTGAGGATTACGTTTCAATCGCTTGTGATTTTTTAGAGCGGCTGCCGGAAAATGTGGTGATTCAACGCCTGACAGCCGATGCGCCGGCGGAAGTCTTGATTGCTCCTGCCTGGTGTTTAAACAAAATGAAGTTGTTAAATGCGATTGACAGCGAACTTGAACGACGGGATAGTTTTCAGGGGAAGCGGATTGGTGCAGGGTTAATGGATGAATGAAAATAGCACTAAAATCAGGAGTGCAAAACTTCAGTTTTGCGAGGCTTGTTTTCGATAAAAGCCATACACTCGCAAAACTGAAGTTTTGCACTCCTGTCACAGCGTTTCAAGATTATTGAATTAGCTTGTCTGGCATACTGTAAGATATTATAATTTTTTTTAAACTCCGTGATCGATTACAACCACGCTAACACCCGGTACCCTCCTGCGTCGGGCAACCGGGGTTTTAGGTTAGGCGGATTGAAGAAATATTTATTTTAACTTCCGAATAAGTCCCGTATCATATTGAAGAATATTCACCTCATTATTGATTCGCTGATTCCCCCGCCATGAAATTTCCCCTTTAACTCCCTGAAAGTCCTGGAGTGTTTCCAATTTATCGCGGAGTTTGAAGCGGCTGCCGATATTATGTTCTTTAATGATAAAAAGGACTGCTTTCATGGCATCGTAGCCGAAGGCTTCCATTCGGCCAAAATCATGTCCCATTTTAATGCGAAAGTTGGTTCGAAAACGGCGGTATTCCGGGTCATATTCATCGACAAAATAATCACTGACAAAGACCGCCCCATTCACATATTTTTGACTGTTGCGCAGCACCTCGCGGTCGAACCAGTAATCCCCCCCTAATAACTGCGCACGGAGATTTAGTGCTGCACATTGGGGACCAATATATTGAATGTCCTCGGTATAAACCGGACAGAACAATCCGTCAATCGAGGTAATAGGAACCAGAAAAGTATCAATCGTTGCTTTGGCGATTAAGAGGGCATTTTGACGGACCCAGGCCGAATCTTCTTTGAGAAGCTCGAAGCCAACCGTCCGAATGCTCTTCAATTGTCGACTCAGATTTTTGGAACCTTGAAAATACCATTTCGGCGGGGCTACAATCGAGCCACCCAATTTTTCAATCGTCGCGGTGAAGCCATCGGTCATTTCCTGTCCGTATTCATCTGCTGGTGCCAAGGTGGCAAAAGTTTTCATATTTAGATTTTCCACGGCATAGAGTGCTATTTGCCGGCCCCGTTCATAGAGATCAGAATTTGCCTGAAAGGTATTTTCACTGATTGAAGCAATACCACTTTTCGAAGCAATAGGAGCGATTAAGGGCACCCCACTTTGAGTGGTTACCGCCGCCACCGCTGCCGTAATATCACTTTCCAATTCTCCCAGAATAGCTAAAATATTCTCATCCTGCACCATTAATTGAGCCGCCTTGATGGCTTTCACCACATTGCTGCCCGAGTCGTGCACAATGAGTTCCACTTTTTGCTGATATTGGTCTTCGAACTCCTTAACGGCAAAGCGAATTCCGGTAAGGATATTTTTACCATCTTCCATATAGCCACTGGTTAAGGGTAGAATAACGCCTAATTTTAAATTCGGCTGGGCATTTAAGCGAATTTTGTTCAAATAGGTTTCCAGTGGCTCCAGATATTCGTTGTTCGGATTTTCATTGAGAAAGTCAATAATGAGGTTAATGGCGTTATTGGCATTTCCGGTCGCCACCTGTTTTTCGGCCAATTTCAAGGTTAGGAGACCGGATGATTTTTCGCCCGGAAATTCACCCAAAAGATTTTGGAGTTCCGACAATGACAGGACGGTATCGATTAGGTATTCAGCCACAAATTTCGATTTCTGGATCAATTGGGAATTCAAACCGTGCTCGAAAATCCATAAAAATTCTCGGGTGGCGGCCAGCGAGTGGCCGAGTAGAAAGAAGCTGGTGGCAATTTCAAAGCGTCCGTTTTCAACATAACGGCTTTCCGGAAAAGCGTTGATAAATTCTCTGAATTCAAGAATTGCCTGCCGATACTGACCCTGTTTCATTAAGGATTTGCCGTACATTAAATGACAGATGGTAATGCGCTGATGTACCGGTTGAAATTCGGTTAACTTTTCGAACACCAAAGTACTTTTTGAATAATCTTTGGATTTATATATTTTCAAGGCCTTTTTAAAAGCTTCTTCAATTTCCGGAATATATTTTATCGGTTCTCCGCTTACCAATGAGGCCGCGCCGGATTGAATGAAAAGGGAGCCAAGAATCGTTATGAAAAGAAGTTTAAACCACAGATTTTTTTTGTTCATACTGATTTACCTTACTTGAAATTTATTCTACCGTCACACTTTTCGCTAAATTTCGGGGCTGATCCACATCACAACCACGTAAAACAGCTATTTCATAAGCTAATAATTGCAATGGAATCACCGTTAAAATTGGTTCAAGAAATTCAAGGGTTTTGGGGATATAAATGACATGATCCACTTTGCTTTGAATGTAATCATCGCCCTCAGTGGCCACGGCAATCACCTTGCCCTTACGGGCTTTGACCTCTTCAATATTGGAGATGATCTTTTCGTAAGTCGAATCTTTAGTGGCGATAAAAATAACCGGCATATTTTCGGTAATTAAGGCGATGGGACCATGTTTCATCTCCGCTGCCGGGTAGCCTTCGGCATGAATATAAGAGATCTCTTTTAATTTTAATGCTCCTTCCAGTGCCACCGGATAATTGAAACCACGACCCAGATAGAGGGCATTTGAGGAGGTGTGATATTTTTCAGCAATTTCCTGAATGACTTGCCGGTTTTTCAGAATTGAAGTCACTTTATCTGGTAAAGCCTTCATTTCGTTGACCACCAGCCGTCCGCGCTCAGTCGTTAAGGTTTTCTTGCGGGCTAAAAACAGGGAAATCAGGGAGAATACCGTCACCTGGGAAGTGAACGCTTTGGTCGAAGCGACGCCAATTTCCGGGCCAACGTGCAGGTAAATACCAGCATCTGTCTCCCGCGCAATACTCGAACCAACGACGTTGCAAATGCCGTAGGTTTTAGCGCCTCGATTTTTAGCTTCGCGTAAAGCCGCCAAGGTGTCCGCCGTTTCACCCGATTGACTGACGACAATAACCACCGTATCACAGTCGATTATCGGGTCGCGATACCGAAATTCAGAGGCATATTCGATTTCCACCGGAATGCGGACTAATTTTTCAAGCATGTATTCGCCAATGAGGGCGGCGTGGTAGGACGTGCCACAGGCCGAAATGAGCAGGCGGCGGGCATAGAGCAAGGATTCAAAATCATAAGAAATACCACCGAGTAAGGCAGTTCCGGATTTTTCCAATAAACGTCCCCGCATTGAATCGGCAATCGTGGACGGTTGATTCATGATTTCTTTCAGCATGAAGTGGGGGTAACCGCCTTTTTCGATTTTTTCCAAATCAAAAGCGATCTGCTCTACTTTCTTTTCAACCGGTTGATCTTCAATGGTTTTGATGATTAAATTGTTGCGTTGAACAATAGCCATTTCACCATCGGCCAGGTAAGTGACCTTTTTGGTGTGACCAACCAGTGGCGCGGCATCTGAAGCTAAAAAATATTCCTCATTTCCCAATCCCACCACCAAAGGACTGCCCATTCGAGCCGCAAACAGGGTGTCCGGCTCATCTTCAGAAATGACAACCAGACCGTAAGTTCCCTTAACCTGACTCAATGCCAAACGAATCGCCGCTTCCAGGGGCGTGTCATTTTTCTGGAATTCTTCAATCAGATGCACCAACACTTCGGTATCCGTTTCCGAACGAAATGTATGGCCTAATTCAATCAATTCGCTTTTTAAGGCATTATAATTTTCGATAATCCCGTTGTGAATCAGGGCAATTTTACCACGGGTGTCAATATGCGGATGGGCATTCTGCTCGGTGGGTTCGCCGTGGGTCGCCCAGCGGGTGTGCCCGATTCCAATGGTGCTTTGCAAATCGTTTGAATCAATTGAATTCTCCAGTTCGGTTATTTTCCCCGCCCGTTTTTTGATCTTTAATTGATTTCCATCATGAATCGCGATCCCTGCTGAATCATAACCCCGGTATTCGAGACGTTTTAATCCCTCAATTAAAATGGGCAATGAGTTGCGCGAACCGATATAACCAATTATGCCACACATCGAAACCTCCGATTGAAGAAACGCTTACTCATAATTATTTGTTAATTTTACAGCAGGTAATTTTTTGTGTCAGTCCGGGAACGTCAACTTATTAAAATATTACAAATCAGGATTATTTTCAAGACCGCAAAGGTTTTTAATCAAACTGTGAACGCTAATGTTATTCCCATTCGATGGTGCTGGGAGGCTTGGATGAAATATCGTAAACCACCCGATTCACCCCATTTACTTCATTAATAATACGATTCGAAATCCGGGCCAGAAGTTCGGTGGGTAAACGCGCCCAATCCGCCGTCATTCCATCCTGACTGGTGACAGCCCGCAGGGCAATCACACTTTCGTAGGTTCGTTCATCGCCCATTACACCTACCGACTGTACGGGCAATAAAACGGCCAGTGCCTGCCAGACCGGATGATAATAGCCACTTTGTTTGAGTTCGTTAATGTAAATCTGGTCTGCCTGCCGGAGGATGGCCAATCGCTCAGGGGTGACTTCACCCAAGATTCGAATCGCCAGGCCAGGGCCGGGAAAAGGATGCCGACCCATAATTTCCGGGGACAGACCTAATTCGGCGCCGACACGTCGCACTTCATCTTTGAAAAGTTCGCGTAACGGTTCGATTAAATCCAGGTGCATTCGTTCCGGCAAACCACCCACATTATGATGCGTTTTAATGGTAGCCGAGGGACCGTTCACCGAGACTGACTCAATGACATCGGGGTAGAGCGTGCCCTGCACCAATAATTTTATATCGCCCAACTGCCGGGCCTGCTCTTCGAAAATGCGAATAAACTCTTCACCAATGATTTTTCGTTTCTGTTCCGGATCAAATACATTTTTTAAACGCGACAGAAAGCGGGTAGCGGCTGGTACGGCTCTAAAATTGATATGAAAATTTTCATCAAACATTTTTCGGACCTGCTCCGGTTCTCCCATTCGTAACAGACCATTATCCACGAAAACGCAGGTCAGGTTTTGGCCAATGGCACGATGAACGAGCAGAGCGGCGACCGAGGAATCAACGCCACCTGAGAGCGCACAAATCGCTTTTTGCTGTCCACACCTGGCTCGAATTGTGGCAACCGTGTGTTCAATAAATGATTGCGGTGACCAGTTACCCTGACAGTGGCACACTTCATAAATGAAGTTTTTCAAAATTGTCTGGCCCTGTTCCGTATGAATCACTTCCGGGTGAAATTGAAGGCCGTAAATCGGCAACTGCTGGTGATGAATCACGGCAAAAGGGGAATTAGCGGTGCCGGCGATGCTTTCAAAGGGTTCCGGTAATTGTTCGACGCGATCGCCATGACTCATCCAGACCCGCGTTTGGGGTGAAACATCCTTAAATATTTGATCCGGATGGGAGATAATTAAATTGGCGTGGCCATATTCGCGGTGGGGAGCCCGCGCCACCTGGCCGCCGAATAAATGGACGATTAATTGTAATCCGTAGCAAATTCCCAGAACCGGAATATTTAGTTCAAAAATAGCAAGAGAAATTCGTGGCGCGGTGGCCGCATAAACCGAGGCCGGCCCACCGGATAAAATGAGACCGCGCGGCGCAAGGGTTTTGATTTGCTCAAGCGGAAAGTTATAAGGTCGAATTTCAGAAAATACCCCCAGTTCACGAATTCGGCGAGCAATCAATTGGGTGTACTGGGAGCCAAAATCCAGGATTAAGATCGATTCTTTATTGGTCGCGCTACTCATGCTTACTAACAGACCCTTAAAATAAATTCTGAAGTGGCCAATTTTTCAGTTCATTAATCATCGAATACTCGGTCAGGTCGTAGTGAATCGGCGTGATCGAGATTTTTTTATTGATTATCGCCTGATCATCAATATCGTCCGTTTCTTCGATTTTCACTTTGGCACCGGTTAACCAGTAATAAATTTTTTCCTGCGGATCAACGCGTTTATCAAATTCTTCCCGATACAAGGCTTTGCCTTGCCGGGTGATGGCGACTCCCTGAATTTCTTTGAGGGGGACGGGAGGGACGTTAATATTCAAGGAAACCCCCTGGGGTAATCTTTGCCGAACCAGGACTGAGGCAAATTGACGGGCGAAAATAGCGGCCGGTTTAAAATCAGGATTTTTAAAAGTCGTTAATGAAATCGCAAAGGAAGGGATGCCTAACATGGCGCCTTCAGTCGCGGCTGACACGGTTCCTGAATAAATAATATTAATGCCGGTATTTGAACCCAGGTTAATCCCCGAAATCAGGAGGTCGGGTTTTTCTTCCTTTAAAATTGCCCAATAAGCGATTTTTACGCAGTCGGCAGGGGTTCCTTTGACCGCGTAGCCGAAGAAGTGACCATTTTTACTGAACTCAACCACCCGTAACGGATCTGAAAGCGTAATCGCATGTCCCACCGCGCTTTTCTCACTGTCAGGGGCCACAACAACGACATCCCCTATTTTTTTGATTTCATTGTAAAGGGCATACAAGCCGGGGGCATTGATTCCATCATCATTTGTAATCAGTATTTTCAAGGAGTCTTCCTAAAATAGTTTTGGTAAACGTATTTAATCAAGAGGATCATTAATTGCATTTAATTATTGACCATCCTGAAATGTAACACAGGCTTCCAGCTTGTGAAAAAAAGGCGTTAGCTTCAATGTTTTAACTGCATCCGTTGGTTAACGGATGCGTTACAAAATCCAATATTTCCGGATGGGCAATAATTATGTAGTGAAAAATTCCAGGATCTGTCCGATTTTCTCTTTCATTTCCTTGCGATGAAAAATGGCATCGGCAAAACCGTGCTTGAGAATGAATTCGGAGCGTTGAAATCCCTTCGGTAAATCCTGACCGATGGTTTGCTTAATCACGCGTGGGCCGGCAAAGCCAATTAAAGCGCCCGGTTCGGCAAGAATAATGTCGCCTAGCATCGCGTAGCTGGCGGTAACCCCACCGGTGGTGGGATGTGTCAGAATGGAGATATAAGGAATACCGGCCTGACCTAACCTTGCCAGTCGGGAGGCGGTTTTGGCCATTTGCATCAGTGACAGGACCCCTTCCATCATTCTGGCACCACCCGAACTCGAGACAATGATGAGCGGAATTGCCCGGTTCAGGGCTACATCAGTTGCCCGGGCAATTTTTTCACCAACGACTGAACCCATACTACCGCCGATAAAATCAAATTCCATCACACAAAAAACAACCTCATGTCCATAAATCCGGCCTGTTCCGGTGAGTACGGCTGAATTCCTATTCGTTTTTTTCACGGCAGATTTAATACGATCTGTATATTTCTTGGAATCTTTGAATTTCAATGGATCGGTATTGCGAATATTTTCATTAAAAACATCCAATTCAGCATTGTCGAGCAGCAATGAAATATAATCTTTGGCCGAGATTCGAAAATGAAAATTACACGCCGAACAAACAAAGAATGTTTTTTCTAATTCCTTTTTATAAATAATTTCAGCGCACGATTCGCATTTTAGCCAGAGTCCATCTGGTAAATTCTTTTTTTCTTGAGTTTCAATACTTGTTTTATTCCGTTTAAACCAGGCCATACGTTTTCTCCAAATTCATTAAGTCGCAAGCATTTTTAAATTTATTTTCCATATTTTTTCAAGCGTTAACCAAACTCTTAACAATCAACTATTTTTTGATCTGAAAATCCTGAATATAAAATGGCTCCAGGGTTAAAAGTTCATTCCGGGGATCACTTTGAAATTTTTGCCATCCCAGAATAGCCGTGGAAACCGCATTTGGTAACGAATAAAAATTGGTGAGGATAAAAATCTCATCATTAAAAAGTTGATTTAATTCTTGTTGAAAATGAAAAGTTCCATTGCCCAACAGATAAGCGCCGGCGGGAACCCATTTTTTTAAATCCCTGATAGGAAGAACTTGATAATCCGTCAGGCGCACCGGTAGCGGATTGGTACTATTTTTTTCATAAAGCGTGGTGTAGACTTCGTTTTTGCGAGCTTTGATTAACGGACAAATCTTTCCGGTTTTGATCGCGGCTTGATAAGCTAACGCGTCCAGGCTGTTTACCGCAACTAAGGGACAATTCAGTGCGTGTGCCAGACCTTTGGCGCTGGCTGTACCAATTCTTAAACCGGTAAAAGAACCCGGACCACTGGCCACCGCAATTAAGCCAATATCAGAGAGCTGTAAATTAATATGTCGAGACAGATTTTGAATCAGTGGAATTAACTTTTCTGAATGGGCGCGATCGATTTTTAAACTGCACGCCCCAATTATTTGTTCATTCATGGTGAAGGCGAGACTGCAAATTTCAGTGGCCGTATCGATTGCTAAGGTAATCAATATTTCTCATCCTTTCCAGCGTGGACAGGCAAGTAATGATTCTGTTGATAAATATGCTTGCGTCGAGAGATTCTTCGGCAAAAACCGCCTCAGAATGACATTTTAGGGATTTTTCGTTCAGTCACTATTTACATAAAACTTCTAAACCTCAATACCGACTTGTTTCGTCGACGAACGGGGTTGCCATTTGAGCTGCTGATTGATTGCAGGGTGCTTTATTTCAATCGCACGGACATTTTCTTGAGCTGGTTTAAAAATACTGCTTAATGTGATTTCAATTCGAAAGTCAGGCAATAAGGGCAGTCCTTTTTCCGCCCATTCGATGATACAGATACCATTACGATAAAAATATTCATCCACCCCCAGGTCCCAGATTTCTTCGATTGAATCCAGACGATAAAAGTCAAAATGGTAAATCGAGTAACGTCCGAGATATTCATTGATTAACACAAATGTGGGACTGGTAACGGGTTGTTTGACGTCCAGGCCGACACAAATTCCGCGTGTCAAACAGGTTTTTCCGCTGCCCAGATG
>Ga0180437_10003209_pt1 | contig 24669 bp, 24 predicted proteins | sample SS_ome_4_FD_132410 | JGI IMG/M metagenome (GOLD analysis project Ga0180437, IMG submission 132410) | Hypersaline lake sediment archaeal communities from the Salton Sea, California, USA - SS_3_D_1 metaG | ecosystem: Environmental > Aquatic > Non-marine Saline and Alkaline > Hypersaline >... | reverse complement strand
TTGATAACCCCTTTCTCTGAAACATGCTCTTCCATCAGCCGGACACAACCGAGCTTCATAATGGCCCGGTCTATGAGGATCAACTGGGCTGCGGTTAGGTCCTCTTCCTTTGGCCCCAGGTCAACTATCAGGGCTTCTCTGATGTTTGTAAGATAGTTAGCAATATGCTTTCTTTTCTCCGGCAACTCCCCCCGGGTAATGTAGCTGAAAGCCCCATGTTTCGGAGGACGGCCTATCCTTTTCTTGTTTTTTGCCTTAGTTTCCTTCATTTTGCATCTCTTTTGTTTGCAGTAAATTAGACTTTTTGTACACTTTCAAACACGTCAATAATCCCGTCAATCTCGCTCCTTTCTCGGGGAAAACAATGGACTGCGTATCCAGTGCTCCTGGCCGATTATTGACAGCATTGAGAGGGCATGAAGACGGCCCCCTGATAGCTCTTTCTGGGTCTTTCTGAATATCCGTATTATTCATTTTTGCCATTTCTGTCATAGAGACAATTCATGGCAATATTGGCAGTATTGGCAATATTGGCAGTATTGAGTATTTTCAATTTTGCCATTCTTGCCATTCTTGCCATCTTTGCCAGTGTTGCCACCTTGACAATATTGAATTTTGTTATCATGGCAAACTCCAGATTGAAGTTTTGAATTTGCCGAAGCCCTCGGTTTTTGGATTGATTTTAAGTTTGCGCATTGCTCGGTATAGGGTTCGCTCTGGAATTCCGGCCTCTTCCGCTTTCTCTCGAATATCCTTGCTGTCTACGGGTCCGGTATCCAGCGCCTCTTTTAGCCAATTTACGGCATAAGTTGATTCACGCGCTTCAGCTCGGAGCTGCGGGTTGATATAATCATCAATTTCTATATCTTCGGTAATCATTTTATGTTCGAGCCTGCCTTCGATTATTCGGAAGCTCCAGCGGTCCGGGTCTTTAGGTGCAAGGTTGGCTTTCAATGGCGCAAAATAACGCAGGTGTTTGTCTTCTTGGTCCCTAAAAATCATGAAGGCTGCGCGGCATTTCCCAAGCCATGCTCCGGTTGATCCTCCGGTCCGATACAACGCAGACATACTTTGAGCTTTATTTAGATGTGAGATCAAAAGCAGGGCAATGTTTTGCCTTTCTGCAATTTTCGACAGTGGCGAAAGAAGACCCCGGACTTGTTCTGGCGCGTTCGGATTCACCTTTCCCGAAAAATCCAGGATGGGATCAATGACACACAGGCGAAGGTCCTTAATTCCTTTTATGCTATTCTCAAAACTTTGGAGTCCGTCTTTTTCTGCAAAGCATATAAAATCATCTGATTCTGGTTTTAATATTGTGATTTTTGATGGATCTCCCCCCAGAGAATCTATACGAGGTCTTAACGTATCGGCGGCCTGATCTTCTACGGTTAGATAGAAAACAGCCCCAGGGTTGCCCACCTTTTCACCGTCCGGCCATGCAGCTCCTCGGGTAATTCGTGCAGATAAATCCAGGGCAAAGAAGGTTTTGCCGTCATTCGGATCGCCTGAAAGCATGGAGAGGCGGCCCAGGGGGAAATAATTCTCCCATAACCACTCTACAGGCTGCGGTTCAACCTCCGAGAGCAATACGGTTGTTTTCTTTTCTGATGATAAATCTAGATTTACGATTTCTTGGTAAATGGCCTGAATTTTATCATGGTCAAAATAATTGCTTCTTGCCCCGGTACTTATAAGTTTTATAAGTTCGTTTTTAAGGCGTTCTTTTTTTACCTCGTTTATATATCTGGTCAGGCTTTGGGGCTTCGTCCTGGGTATTCCTTCTAATAGGCCAGCAAGATAAGAAGCAATGCCCTCAATGTTAACTTTTTCAGTAATCAAACTTATGTCACTGTTTCCTTTTTTTAATTCTCTGAATACAAGGCGTTGAGTTTGATCCCGAAAAAAATCTTTATCAATATCCAGGTCATTCAAAAGATCCGGCTGTAGAATTAAATGCCCCAATATTGTTTCTTCGAGTTTCATTGTTTCCCTTTTTCGATTTTTTCAACGTCAAATCTGAGCTGTCGCCCTAGACGCAAAACAGAGCCTTCCGGTAATCGATCCCGGGCAGCAAGTGAATACAGGGTTTTCTTAGGAAGCGAAAAATATTCAGCGGCCTCACGGATCGTGAACCAGCGACGTTCGGGTGACATGTTATTCAATTAGGCCGTATTTTGCTGCAAGTCTGTGGAGCTTCTCTGCATATAATTCCATGTCTCCATCATTTGCAGTTATTAGCCAGATCCTTTCTTCAAAGCTGCACACTGCCCGGACTTTCCGGTATGCCTCTCGTAAAAACAATAGGGATTCATGAGAATGGCCTATATCGTCCGGCCATTTTATCTTTTCCATAACTACCTCCATGAGACGGGCTTTCTGATCTCCTCCCGTTCACTTATATAGGTAGTTAGGAGGCCCCCTTTTTCTATCGCCTTAAAAAAAATAATATAATTTTTTAGGGTGACACTAATATGATATTGTGCTATAGTAATTATATGCTCTATAGGAGGACACATTGAAAAATAGATTTAAAGCCACTGAGTTGATTAAAGGTGTGAGAAAAGGAGAGTCAGAAAAAGAAGAAGCCTTTTATTTATATGCGAGTAAAATTATTTGGAATGTTAGCTATCCTTTCCTTACAAAACTCCGAAGAGACATGTCCAAAGGAAATGTAAAATCGATTAGCAGTGATTTTTTGCAGGAAGATGTATGTAACGATATTTTTCTGATGATTCTTCAGCAAATAAAGAGAGAACCTTATATAGAAATTAAGCAGCCCGCAGGATACATCAGACAAGTTACAGTTAATTATTGCAGAAGACTCAGGTCTAGCGAGAGAAGTCTCGAGTTCAAAGATCATATTCGGCAAAAGGGAAAAATTGATATTATTGAAGATTATCTCGCGGACCCGTCTTCACTTGAAGATAAGACAGAGACAAAAGAAGAAAAAATCCGCAGCTACTATAATCAAAGTTTTTCTCCTGAAACAAAAGAAGGCATAGACCGGACGGTTTCATATCTCGCATTTTTTTATGAGGCAAAAAAAAGACTTGCTGAATCCAAAAGTAGAGATAAAAATCCATTAATGATTTATGAACGATTCAAGCGGCTGGAATCAGACATGAAGAAAATCACAAGACGGCAAGCGCCATCAGAAGAAGAAATTCAAAGGCATTTATACCTTCAGAATGCCCCCCTAGAATTAGGCACGCCAGAATTAGATAAAAAAACCAATGGGCAAATGGAAGAGCTGCGAGCACTTCATGATAATTATGGTTATACTCTTGCTGAAGTTTATATATATCTGTACAAAATAAAAAGACGTCTCGAAGGCGAGATGATGTTTAATGATCCAGTTTTTCTGTCTCTTTGGACAGAACCGGGCGAAACGGATCCGGGGACTATCAAGTATTGGAGTGATTTTATTCACCAAATGCCCAAGATGAAAGCCGATCCTGCAAACCTGCTTTATCTTATATGGCAAAAGATTGATGAAATAAAAAGAGGTTCTCGCCGGAATCAGAAAAAAATTAATCTCATATTCACGTATCAAAAATTAAATACAGCAGGAACGGAAAAAGCATTTCTATTTGACTCGATAAATCCCGGAATAAAAAAGAGCACGGCGACCAGCAAAAGAAAGGCAGCCTATAAAGAAAAGTTGAAAGCAAGGCATTATCAGGATCTAACCGATTTTATTTTTAGGAAGAGCTTTGGCCCGAGAATTTAAAAACACATCCAGTTAATTTATTCGTCCCTATAATCAATCATATAATTTCTCAATAATTTTGTTTTATATTGTTCTATAAACTCCTTATAAATTTTATCTTCATCAATTTCTTCAATCGAATATTTCTTGCCACCCTCGCCTAATTCAACCCAAAGATTCAGATCTTCTCTTGTAGTCTTAATTCTAAAGGAAAATTCCCACTCAACCCCAAGATTTTCGTTTTTAACCCTAAGGATTCTTATCGGCTCGTCACTTCTGTGGGGTTCAAGATAGCCGCTTCGATCTTCAAGTTTATTGATTGCATTGTTCAGATTCAATATCGATGGGCCGGCCACATTATTCCAAAACTTGGCCCTTTGAGCTTCAAGGCGATCAATCTTTTGACTTTTTTCATTCACCATTTTCTCAACCAAATTAATCATTGAATGTAATTCCCTATCCAAATTAATCATGATTCTTTACTCCTTGCAATCATTGTATTCTTGAATTTTTTTAAATTATACTGTGACTTCTAACTCCAATCAATCCGAGCTATTTGTTTTTTTACTTTCCTCTCTCATTTGTCTGAGCTCTTCTGCCACTTTATCAAAAAATACTCTTTCCTTTCTGTGAAATATATCAAAGGGTTTACTTATTTCCCGCCTTAGCTCATCAATAAGCTCAACCGAGTTTTCTTTCGTATGCTTGCCATCCCTTGACGCAAATTCTATTAATTTTTCCGCTAATCCATAATATCTCTTTGTTTGGACCCTTCTAGCAAATGCAAAAAGAGCCTTGCAGGGTTCTTCTATATTTCTCCTTGCCGCAGGAGTTGAATTTAAAATAGGCTCAAGATCTATTAAAATATCTAATCCTTTGAGCAAAAGTTCCCTGTCTTCCCTTTTTTGAAGATTATAATTTTCATATTTTTGTGTGAGAAACCCTCCAATTAATGCTAGAAATGCACCTAGAATTATTAATCCAACTTCCATTTTCCTCTCTCGTTGAGAATTTTTTCCCCATCCATCGTCTCTTTAATGAGGCATATAATCGCCCTCTGTTTTCATGGCCTCATATCAGACTATATAGCCTGGGAGCACTATACTTTGATTGCCTCAAAGTTAATCAAAATTTATATCGAAATTTGCTGCTGATTCATTATTTAAATAGAAAATCTCGCGTGGTAGAATTCCATTCCTATTTTTAATTATGTTTTTGATTTCTTTTGTATACGCATTAATTACAAAGGTTCCAAACTTTTTTGCCGCATTTATCTCCTCGTTTGGAAAATTTGTAATGATTCTATTCCTGAGATGGCAATAAACCATATCTAGCTTTACAGCTTCAACCTCATATTTATGAATCTTCCAACCTTCTGGATATCTTCTATAGTAGGAGTCCTGTAACGCTTGGAAATAGTTCTCCCATGAAGAGTCAAATTGTTCCTTAACTCTTTCTTTCAGATAGTTGAATAAACTAACTAGATTATGTGAATAGCCTTGCATTTCTTTTACAGTTAATTCGCGATTATTTACTATCTTTTCATAAAGAAGCATAAAAAGCTTTAGCAGCTTTTCTATTGCTTGAGCAGCCAAAGGAAAGCCTGTTGTCGCTAATCCCGATAATAGCAATAATCTTGCAGACAAGTAATCAAAATCTGCAATTCCTAAATACTCCATCCTTTTATTCAAGCTTATTTCTTTTTCTTTCATGATGCCCCCTTTGCTCAGTAATCGCTGATCTTTTCTTGTATATCACTTCAAAATTACACTGTCAACCCACTCAAGATTAGGTCTTCCCCACATACCAAATATCTAATAAATTTATTGACGTGATTAATGACGTCCCTGAACGCGAAAACCTTAGAATCAAGAGAAAAACCCGGGACGGTTTTCAGGGGAAAATTGATTTTTCAGGGGAGATTTTAAGGATTAGGAATCCGTTGCTCTATCCATACTGAGCTACAGGGGTACGCAAGAACATGTATAGCCGAAAAGCCGTCCAGGGTCAAGTCCGGTCAGGTCTGTCAGGTCTGTCGCAATCTGTGCGAATATGTCCGTTCAATAGTGTCTCTGTATCCAAAAAGGTGCCTGGCACCTTTTTAGTGCTTGATGAGAGAAGTGAGGCGGGCCAGGATGGAGCGCTTGTTGGTGCTATGCTCGATGTCCTTTTTCGAAAGCTCTTTCAGTTTTTCCAGGAGAGACTGATTTTCCTGGTTCCGTTTGCTGACGATCTCGGCCAAGACCTCGCTCAACTGCGGATTATTGGCCAGCAAGCGGGCCAAATCTCCGGCTTTTATCTCCAGGAGTTCGGCTTCTTCCACAACAATTCCCGTGGCTGTGCGCGGCATTCCCGTAAAGAGGGACATCTCCCCAAAAAGACCTCCAGCCGCCACTTCGAACTCTGAGGTGTACTCCTTGCCTTTTTCGTGATAGACGATCTTGCCGCTGATCTTTCCCTTAGCGACAACATAGCAGCTCTCGCCTCCATCTCCCTGCCGGAAAACCACTTCTCCAGGCGCAAACCGATAGCGCTTCACCATGCTGGCGAAATCACGCATGTCGTCTTCGGAGACGAGGAACCCCCCTATCTTTTCGCCCTCTTTGTACTTGAGAAAATCAGATCTTTTCAGATCGGAGAAGTTCTGCTTCACGCCGGCTTCGATTTCTTCGGCTTTCTTCTCGGAATCCACAGAAATCATCACCTGGCTGAGCTTGTCGCTGAGAGGAACCGGAATTTCAATTCCCCGTCTTTTGAATTTGTACCAGATTTTTCGCCCGACTTCGGCCATAATCGGATATTTGCGGGCAAAATCTGTAATCCAGAACTTCAAGGCATAGGAAATGCCAAAGTCATCAAAGCTCAGAAGCTGGACTTCAGGCGCAGGATGAGTGAGCACCTCAGGAACATCAGCCGCCGCCTCCCGCAAAGCCTCAAAAACCTCTGTCGGAGGAGCGTCATAACTGGCGTTCACGGGGATGGTCAGGGCTGTTCTCCTATCTGGTGCAGAAAAATTGATGATTTTCTCCGAGGCAACAGTGTTGTTGGGAATGACGACAAGGTTGGAATACCGATCAAAAATCCGGGTTTCCCGCCAGTTGGTGTCCATCACGACACCTTCATTTGTCCCGACAGCTATCCAATCACCTTTGGTGAACGATTTGATGAGATGAAGGGACATCCCGGAGAGGATATTGCTGAGCACCCCCTGAAAAGCCAGGCCTATGATCATGGTCAGCAAAGCCGAGGTAGCCAGGAAAGGCGTGATGTTGACACCGAGGATTCCCCTCAGGATGATGAAGAGGACAATCAGATAGATGATGGCCAGGACCAGACTGTGCAGGACTTTAGGAATCGGGAACGGTTTTTGGGTACGCACGAACCAGCTTTGGACAACAGCGTCGATCAAGCGAAGGAAAAAAAATATCAGAAAGAAAATGACCGCCGCATCGAGATAGAGTGCCAGAGTGCCACGGGGAAATAGCCGTTCCGCAAGAGCCGTGATTTTCAAACACAGGATGACGACAAGGAAAGCCGTGGGCAAACTCAATCTCGAGAAGTAGACTCCAAGGGATTTATCTCCGGAGACAAACAGCTTGGTGACGACAAGACGCAGCAAAACATAAAGGACGCAGGCAAAAATGACAGCCAGGATGACAAAAAGCCATTGCATGTAAATCGACGCTTGGGTGACGGGGAGATCAGGCATGGTTCCTCCTCTGATCGATTAGACCGTCTCTCTAGCTCCCGAGGTGTTCGGAAATTTCCCTGTGGCCAGCGAAATGATTTGATCAATATCCGCATCCGAGTGATCGGGATTGAAATGAGAAAGGTAGAGGTGTTTGACCTGGGCGGCCTCGGCCAATTTCGTTCCTTCAAGCCAGGTGCTGTGTCCCCATCCGCGTTTCCCGTCCTCGTACTCATCCGGCGTGAAGGTGGCATCATAAATGAGAAAGCCAGCGTCTCTGGCAAAGCCGGCCAGGTTGTCATCAATGCCATCCACCGGGTGCTCGGTGTCCGTGGAATACACGATGCTGGTCTCGTTGTCCTCCAGCCTGTAGGCTACACTCCCCTGAGGATGGTGTAGAGGACAAAAAGAAATCTGGATTCCTCCCAGGACAAATGTGTCTACCTCGACCTGATGAAAATATTTTGTGGACAGTGTCTCATCGAACTCCACCGGGAAAAACCTTCCGGACATCAGACCTTTCAAGTAGTATTCCATCTCTGTCGTGTTGTAAGGGCTGTAAATGTGAAGTGTCGCCTCACTCATGTAGAGCGGTGCGAAGAAAGGAAGGCCCATGATATGATCCAGGTGGAAGTGGGTCATAAGAATGTTGAAGTTCAAAGATGCCGTGTCTCGTGTTTTGATGAGATGATCTCCCAATTTTTTGATTCCGGTCCCGGCATCGACAATGATGAGCTCTCCAGTTTCGGTCTCCACTGTCGAACAAATGGTATGCCCCCCGTATTTCATCCGGTCCTGCCCTGAGACGGGCACTGTTCCTCGAACTCCCCAAAATTTGAGTTTCATATCATTGACACCCTTTCAATTCCTGTCTGACCGTTCGGAACGGTCGTGGCATTACACAGGCCAATCAGAGATTGTGCCCCACATGCAACAGCTAAGCCTACACTACTTTCTATTTCTGTTTCAAGTCAAAAACACCCGCCCATCCTGGAGGAGGGGGAGATTTTTTGAGTGTTTTCGTGCGTTCGACATACAACTGAACGAGCGGCGTATCGCCTGATTTTTGGAACAGAATGATGGCCTCGTCCCAGCACTGCTCCCGGTATTTATTCAGCGCTTGGTGGAACATGTCTATCTCTTCCCACTGAGAAGACGAAAGCGCGCTCTTCTCACCCAGTATTTCGTACACGCGCACTGGCTGGGCTTTTCCCACAACCCGAATGAGGTCCACCTCTCTGGTTATGATGTCGTCTTTTATTTGCGCATATGTCCTCTCGCCGACTAGGATGGGAACACGGTACTGTTTACAGGCCCCTTCCAGTCGGGAGGCCAGATTCATCGTATCGCCCATGGCCGTATAATCGAAACGGCGGCTGGAACCCATATTCCCCACCACGGCCGGGCCGGAATTGACTCCGATTCGCATGGTCAGTCCATGGCCATAGTGTTCTTGAAAATGCGGCCTGAGCTCCTCGAGTCTTTTTTGACAGAGAAGTGCCGACCGGCATGCGCGCAAAGCATGATCGGACAGATCAAGCGGCGCATTCCAGAAGGCAATGATGGCATCCCCTTCATACTTATCCAGGGTCCCTCCGGAATCCAGGATAATGTCCGTCATCTCGGACAGGTATTCATTCAAGAGCTGGACAAGGTCCTCCGGCGAGAGGCTTTCCGACACGGAAGTGAATCCGGCCACATCCGAAAAGAATGCGGTGATCTCTCGGCTTTCACCTCCCAGGCATAGCTGAGATGGGTCCTCCAGCACTCTGTCTATGACATGAGGACTGAGATAATGGCGAAAAGCGGTTTTGATGAAGCGTCTCTGACGGCCTTCAAAACTATAATTGAGGAGGCTGGCAGCCGTAAAGCTCAGGAGAACGGCAAAGACAGGCGCGACACACTCCACCCAGAAGTTCGCCAGAAAACCGAACGCGGCGCCGGCCAGCGGAAGAACAACGCAGAGCGCGGCAAACAGAACCGCTTTCCAGACCTTTGAAATCGCGGAGGCTCCCATTCCTGTCAGGAAAGCCAAAAACACAATGTACAGAATGATGATCCATTCCGGCATGACGCGGATAAAATCCTTGTGGAGGAGATTATCGATGACGGTGGCCTGAATTTCCACTCCTGGATAGACGGCGCTGTGAGGCGTGGGCCGCAAATCCAGGAGGCCGGGAGCGCTCCCGCCAATGAGGACGATTTTGCCTTTGAAATCCGCGGGGGAAACCTGCGGCGTCAATCCCGATTCGATTTGGGCGTAGGAGTTGATGATAGATGCGATGGAATAGCTTTCGTAAGTCCCGGATGGGCCATGGAAGTGGATGATCATGTTCCCAGACCGATCAAGTGGAATTTGACTCAATTTGAACTGTCCTCCCGCAAAATCGGCCATAGCCAAAGGCAGGGACGGGAGGATATGGCCATTCAGCTCAAAGGCCAGCGGGATCCGGCGAAATATGCCGTCTCCGTCCTGGGCAAACTGAACATTCCCTATGCCTTTAGCCGCAGTAAGTAAGGTTTCGATAGGGAGAGTTGCCGACTTTACCGGAAAGAGAATCCGCGCAGGCACGCCGGATCTTGAAAGATAATAATCCGCAAGCGCAGAGGAAGGATCGATATCGGTCTCTTTCGGGCGCTGGTGGAGAAAGACGGGAAGAAAGACATTGCCGGCCTCCGTCATGCTTTGAGCCAGGTCCAGGTCGTCTTCGGCGTAATAAACCGAGCTCTCGGAAAAGATCAAATCGATGAAGAGCGCCTTGACCCCAGCTCGTAGACAGTAACGGACAATGGCCGAGTACATCTGGCGCGGCCAGGGCCAGGAAAGCCCCTGCTCGTTTTGATAGACATCGAGACTTTCCTGGTCTATCAGAAAAATGACGATATCATCCGAGGCTCCGGAAGGGCTGGAGAGCTGCTGCAGGCGTAAATCCCAGGTTTTCCACTCCAGGGTGCGAAACGTATCGAGCCGGAAAAGAATGAGGGTGCACAGAACGACAGCGCCCCCCACAGCCAATCCGCGGATCTTTTTGTTTCTCATTCCGTCCGGGGAACGGCCTTTTCGTCTATTAGCTGAGTGATTTCATGGCCTGCTGGAATCGATCCGTCCTCACTTTCTGTTCGCTCGGCAAGGGCGTGATGCCCTCAATCTGCTTCGTCACCTTTCCCAATCTGTCCTGGGCTGAAGGGTGAGTCTTGAACCAACCCTTCCCCTCCTGACCGGCCGAATCATCGACCATAGTCTGAAGAAAGGCCGCCATGCCCTTGGGATCATACCCGGTGACGGCGGCACCCTCAACGCCCAGTTTGTCAGCTTCAAATTCGTACTTCCGGTCATACCCTCTCTCGATCAGCTTTTCCACAATATCACCCAAAGCTTCTTCAAAAAGTGTGGTCAGCTCCGCCAATTCCTCCGGACCGAACCTTCTGGCGGCCGTCTCACCTATAACCTTGAAGGCATCAACCAGGCGTGATTTCTTGATCGACTGTAAACCGTGCTTGGCCGCCACGTGCCCCACTTCATGGGACAGGATATTGGCGATCATCTCCTCATTTCGGCATCTCTTCAGGAGGCCCTTGGTGATGAAAATGAAACCGCCTGGCGCCGCGAGAGCGTTGACCTCATCCGTGTCAAGAACGAGGAAATGGTACCCGGCATAGATTTCCGGACGTTCGCTGTGAATGGCAACCGTTTGTCCTACCCTGTTAATATAGGCCGTAACGGACGGATTATCATAGACGGGGTATCTGGAGAGAATAAGGGCGGCCACAGCCCTGCCGATGTAATACTCCTCACCCTCGGTTATTTCAGCAAAGCTTTTCCGGACGGCTTGGGTGACTTTGACCGCGTCCTCGACATCGCTGGCATCTACTGCGGAAACGGCATCAATGCCTTTTTCGAGGGTGGCACAAGACATGAAAAGCAAAACCAGCCCTAACAGAAGAGAAATCCGACCCGCTCTCAGGGATATCATGGTCCACCTCCGAATTCAGCGAGTTTGCCCTCCTCAAGAAATTTCCTGAGCTGTTCGGGAGAAACTGTGATGGCCAGCATTTTGTCCACCCAGGCAAAGCTGATGTCTTTGTGCCGTGCCTTATACTCCTGCTCTACTTGTTCGTTGAAACCCTTGCTTGCCAGAGCCACTTCCTCGGCCGAGGCCTTCTCCTTTAGAGATTTGTCCATCGTAACCAGATCGACCTTTTTCGTTTGGACTGCGCTGGAATGCAGCCAGCCCTCGATGCCGCCGGCAGTTCTCACTCTGTACCATCCCGCTTGAGAACTGATTTTCACGACACTCTCCCCAGCCTTCAAGGTTGCTATGGCTGCGGCGTAGAATTTGGGCTCCTTGTGCAAGCGTGCGGACTGCACTTTGACGAACAGGTTCTCGGCGATGAGGAACGTTACAAGAATAATCAAGACGGCAAAGATGGATGCTCTGATCCGCGACTTTTTGTTCATGCACACCTCCTTTTTCACTTAAGGTACAAAGACCCCTCTGATACCAAAGATCTCTCATTAAAGATCCGGCTTCAAAGCGAACCTAACATATCACAATCAAATCATAAGTGAAATTGTATTCGTCACCTTTTTTTGTTCTTCCGAAAAAAGGTGCCTGGCACCTTTGTGCACTTTTTCAGCTCAAAGAACTCAGGTCAGCAGCGATGAGTTTTTCGCGCAGCAAACAGTTGCGTTTTACGGGCTTATCATTCTTGATGGCGATGTAGAGCGCTTTATAGGAACCCACAATGCAACTCAATTTTTTCGCCCTGGTCAAAGCGGTGTAGAAAAGATTCCGCTGAAGCATGATAAAGTGCTGTGTCATCAAAGGGATGACCACTGCCTGATACTCACTCCCCTGGGATTTATGGACAGAAATCGCGTAAGCCAGGGTTATTTCATTCAATTCTTCCCTTTCATAGCGAATAATTCGTCCGTCAAAATTGACACCGAGGCGGTAGGAACGCCTGTCGAGGTCGACGACAGACCCGATGTCACCGTTGTAGACATCTTTCTCGTAGTTATTCCGGATCTGCATCACCTTATCCCGGACTCGGATCTCTCGATTTCCCAGCTTGAGTCCTTCCTGGTGCGGATTGAGGCGACTTTGAAGCTCCAGGTTCAGGTTGTCCACACCGACAATCCCCCGGTACATCGGGCTTATAACCTGTATCTGTGGGGAGAGAGGATTCAAACGGAGTTTCTGCGGGATCTTGTACGAGCACAGATTCACGATCAAGTTAAAGGCTTTCTGTTCGTCCTCTTGCCCGATGAAATAAAAATCTGAATCCTTGTCCCCCTTGGACGGATAGATCAGCTTTTCGCCCTGATTGATCCGATGGGCGTTGCTCACAATCAGGCTGTCCTTTTCCTGCCGGAAAATCTGGTTGAGCCTCACCACTTCGGCTTTCTGCGAATCAATGATGTCCCGCAAAAGCATCCCCGGTCCGACAGAAGGAAGCTGATCCTTGTCGCCGACCAGAATCAGGTGCATCCTCGGAGAAACAGCCTTCAACAGATGATACATGAGAGGTAAATCCACCATGGAGAACTCGTCGACGATGAGCGCATCTCCAGACAAAGGGTGGTTTGCGTTACGCCGGAAATTTCCGATTTTCGGCGTGAATTCCAGGATGCGATGGATGGTTTTGGCTTCCCTGTGCGTGGCTTCGGAAAGCCTCTTCGCAGCCCTGCCTGTCGGAGCCGCCAGCAATACTTCCTTCTTCCAGCGGCGGAAGATATCCACCACGGCGCGGATGATGGTGGTTTTACCCGTACCAGGTCCTCCGGTGATCACCAAGATTTTTTTATCAAAACTCTCTCTTATGGCCAGTTTTTGAGCATCGGAAAACTGGAATCCCATTTCTTTTTCCACGTCATCGATGGCCTTTAGAATATCGAAATCAGGGAGCTTGAACGGAGTCCTGGCCAATTTCAGGATGTCTCTCGCCACCTCCTCCTGGGCACTGTAGAAGAAGGGGATGTAGACGGCGGTATTTGAATTGGCCTTTTCCTGGACAACACGTTTTTCCCTCTCGAGGATTTGGACAGCTTTGTCCACCTCCCCTGGATCGACTTCCAGATCTTTCTGAACTGTCTTTTGGATATCCCCGAGATAGGAAAAGACGTGCCCCTGCTCTGTGTCTTTTTCCAAAAGATACATGATGAAGGCTTTGATTCTTTCCGGAGAGGTGGGACTCATGCCCAGTTTGAGCGCCATCTGATCAGCGGTCTTGAAACCGATACCCCAGATATCGTGACAAGCCTGGTAGGGATTGGTCTTGAGCACCTGGAAAGATTTATCACCGTATTGACGATAGATTTTGGTGGCAATGCTCGTCGAGATAGCGTGTTCCTGGAGGAAGATAATCAGCTCCCTGATGTCCTCGTGCTCAACCCATGATCTCTTGATCTCCCTCAGCTTGACGGAACCGACACCCTCAACCTGAGAGAGTCGGTCCGGATCTTCGGAAAGTATATCGATGGTATCCTTTCCGAACCTCAGGACGATTCTCTTGGCCAGCACTGGCCCGATTCCCTTGATCAACCCTGAAGAGAGAAACTTTTCGATGCCTTTAGCCGATGAAGGAAGAATGGGGATAAAGGTCTCGACACGGAATTGCTTTCCGAACTTGGGATTCAGCTCCCATTTCCCTTTGATTTTCAGCACTTCACCCGGAGTGAGGGGCGGGAAAGTCCCGACTATGGTCATGGGCTCTTGACCTTCCGGTATGAAGCGGCAGATGTGGTAACCCGTATCGGGACTGTAATAAATGATTGATTCGAGCGTTCCTTCTATATAATCCATTCCCATTAATTCACTACAGCTTTGTGGCCACTGCCATGCCGCCGCTGCCGACCCAACTCCGCAACTCGTAAATAATCCGGGGATCTCCTAGTTTTTATCATATTTCTTTGAGACAGTAAGCCTGTCGCCAAGACCAGCCTGTAGCCTCTCAGCGGCAGATCCTTCCCTTACGGCCAATTCGAGCAAGCCCAAACTCCCTGACAGGATGAAAAGCTCTTCTTTCCCGGCGCTCCCGTATGTCCTGCGGTACACCATCTCGTGCATATCGGGCTTGGTGCTGAATATTTTGTCCTGATGGAGGCTGTCCAAAAGGACGGAAACCGGCGCATCTTCAGGATCAGAAATTATCTGTTCGAGCCAGGCGGCCGGGATATTCGTGATGAGATTCCCGAACTTGTCGGCATAGATTATCGATCCGACCAAAACATCTCCTTTCAACTGCGGTTTGTTGAGCTTCTCTCTATGAATAGATTGAAGTTCGGGCCCAAATTTCTCACTCGGCACTCCTTTAGACAGCCAAGCGGCTGCCGGCGCCATCTTGTCCCGGGCTTCGAAGGTGCGGCTGCAGTCGGGAAGAAAATATTCCGGATTGGCCACTTCTCTGATTTGAACGACATCCTCCTCCTCGAGAATCATGCTCAGCAGTCCATTATCGGGAGCGATGAAATAGTACTTTGCCGTCTCGACGAGGCAAATTTTGCGTGATGAACCGACTCCGGGATCGACCACGGCTAAAAATATCGTCCAGGCTGGAAAATACATGTAAGCGGCAGAGAGAATAAAGCTCCCGGCTAAAATGTCAAAGGAGGGAACATGATGTGTGATATCGATTATCCGCACATCCGGATTTATGCCTGCGATCACTCCTTTTAAAGAGGCCACGAAAAAATCCTCGTTCCCGAAATCAGTCATAAGAGCGATAACCGGATTCTCCACAGCCCTTATCTTATGAGTTTATGTTAACTCCGTCAACATATCTCCTTAGTAACAATTCTCCTCCAGCTTTGAGAAAGCAGTTCGGGATAAATCGAGCGACATTGGAGCCTTCTTGAAATATTGACGGTGTTGCCAATAAATGGTACTTTTTCTGTGCATGAAATTCCTGAAAGCCCTCGTCAATTCCATCATCACCGGCCTGTTTTTCAGCGGTCTTTTAGCCCTTCTTATTATGGACTTGAATATCACTATCGAATTCAGCTTCGTATTGTTCGGACAACTTGTCATTTTTAACTTTGTCACCTACGGACTGCTCATGACTGTGGCCTCTCTCTTCATTTTTTTCGTCGTCCAGTTCTTCTCCGGAAAAAAGGTCAAGATCAGAATGATCTCTCCCTCTTTTCTCATGATTAGCTTTACGCTCATCCTTATCCTGTTTCTTGTCATTTTCCGTGAGAATTTCAAACACTACATCTCCTTTTTCAACGCCGAAGTTCATCGTCTCCTGGACACACAATTCCTGCTTCTTCTTTTTCTGGTGTTCTTGGGCATCCTCTTCTTTTACGGATACCTCTACTACAAGAAGAATATAACTTTTCTCATAGGCTACTTCATCTTTTTCGGGGCGATTATCTCTTACGGTGTTTACCAGAGGATGATTTATCCTGACCAAGGCACTTTTGAAAAAATCGCACAGCTCGAAGCTACGGATGTCGACAAGAGGATCATAATTTTTGGGATGCAGGGATTGAGCTTTGATTTTATCATTCCACTCATCAATCAGGGAAAGCTGCCGAATTTCGCCTGGCTAATGGAGCAGGGAAGCTGGGGGAGACTGCAGAATTATTCGCCGAATGTCCTGATTGCGCTCAATACGTCCTTCAACACAGGAAAACTTCCGGCTAAACACCTTGAATTTTCGCCGACAACACATCGACTCCTGAACATCCCGCAGAAAATCGAAATCATCCCCCGCTTTATCTTCTATATGGGGTTGAGAAGGATTGGCCTGCTCGAGACGTTCCCTCGCTCGCCCAAATATCTCACCAAAGACCTCTGGAAAATATTCGAGGAGAACAACATCCCACACCTCAAAATGGACCCTCTCTTCTGCATGAAAGTGGAAAATCCGTCTGAAAGCACGAAAGCATACTTCAACCGGTTCATCAAGGAGTACAGATACGAATATCAGAGCATTTTTGACCATTTGAAAAGCGCATTTCTGTTCGATCTGGACCTGGAAGAAAAATTCACGAAGGAAAAGAATGCATCAGAAGCCCAGATGTCCTACCTCCTGCTGGTGGGCCTGAATCTCGTGCAATCCTATTTTTACAAATACAATTTTCCCAGCATGTACGGAGATATTGATCAGGAGAAGATAACCAAATACAGCACGGTCATCGAAAAATATTACCAATTCTACGATCAAATCATTGGAAAGCACCTGGCTTCCATGAAGGAGGACGATCTCCTGGTCGTATATTCACCCCACGGGGTCGAGCCCATGCCCATATGGAAACGACTCGCCTTTCGGATTTTTGAGGATCCCGACATCTCAGCCTCTCACGAAAATAGCCCCGAGGGTGTGGTTTTCTTCTACGGGAAAAACATCATCCACGGCAAGCGCATCGAAGGGATGCGGCTCATCGACATGGCCCCCACTCTCCTCAATTATCTGGAGCTTCCGGTCGGAAAGGATATGGACGGCATTGTCAACAGCTCCATCTTTGTGGAAGATTTCAAAATCGGAAACCCGGTTCTTTACATTTCATCTTATGAGGAAGTCGAGATAAAGGTACCGGAGCCGACACAATAGTTCTCTTGCGGATTACGCAAAAAAGCTGTCTCCGGAGATGCTTTAACGAATGACCATGAGCAAGCGATTCCACCGGGCTTTCGGGATAAATCGGGCAAATTTCTCCAGGCGGTCTCTCACAGTCGTTTTGAGGTAGGCGTCTTTTTCGGCATCATAAGAGAAATAGATGAGCCAAGGCCGACCTTTAATGTAGCTGATAGGCAGGGGCCCCCAGTAGCGGCTGTCCATGCTGTTGTCCCGGTTGTCGCCCATGGCGAAGACATGTCCTGCAGGAACGACAAACGGGCCGTAATTATCCCTGATCGCATCATCGTACTGATAATATTCACTGTTTTTGATGATCTGGCTGTCACTGTGGACTTTGTAGTCTTCATCAATAGGAACATCGTTGATGTAAACCTGTTTGTCTTTGATTTCAATTTTTTCGCCTTCGAGGGCTATGACGCGTTTGACAAAATCTTTTTGCATTTCCCGGGGATATTTGAAAACGATGATATCGTGTCTTTCCAGATTTTTTCTGGGAAGGATGATCTTTTCTATCGGAAAGTAGGGCCGGGCATAGGACATCTTGTTGACCAGCAGGAAATCTCCCACGAGTAGGGTTGATTCCATAGATCCGGTGGGGATCTGAAATGCTTGGACCACGAAGGTCATGACAAAAAAGACAAAAATGGCTGTTTCGGCAATCAGCTCAAAATACTCCCGAAAGACGCTTCTATCGCGCGGGCGTTTTTCCTTCTTTTTTTCTTTATCCTTTTTGTTTAGTTTATCTTCTGCCATATCAAATCCAAAAAGAGACACTTAATATAACTAAAAACAGGAAATTCATCAATATCGTTGCTTTGACGGCGGCGAGGAAACCTTTCCAATTACCCAAGTTTTGAGAACCAGTTTTATAAGCAAGCAAGGGCAGAGGAAAAGTTATGAACACCAAAAGCGACCAGAAGGGCCAGCTGCCGAAGAGAATTCCAATGATGACAATCGCATAGCACACGAACGAAAGAGCTAAATACAGGCGAAGGCCATTCTTGAATCCGAACAGGATGACCCATGTTCTACGGCCTACCGAGGCATCCGCATCCCTGTCAGCAAACTCATTGATGAGCAACACAAGCGTGGTCATCAATCCCGAAGGGATAGAGGCAATCAAAGGCCAAAAGGAGGGAAAGGACTCTGCCTGAACATAGTAGGAACCCAGCACGATGAGAGGGCCCCAGGCGGTAAAGATCGCGATTTCGCCGAGTCCTTTATTGACGAGCTTCAACGGAATTCCGTTATAACCATAAATAAAGATAATAGCGAGAATTCCAATAATCAGGATCACATTGCCCCTTGAAGCGAAGTTGAGATAAAGCCCAATGGCTGAACCCAAGGAGGCGAAAACGATGGATACAAGGAGTGCTTGATTTTGAGTGACAAAACCTTCGAGGATAATGCGGCTTCCTCCGGAAAAGGGGGTGGTTCCGCTGACGTTGACGGCATCGGCGCCGCTCTTGAAATCAAAATAATCGTTGGCGACATTCGTTGCAATATGAAAAAAACAGGAGCCTATGAGGGCAAGGATAAAATGCAAAACGTTGAACTGGCCTGCATGCCAACTGGCAAAGGCAGTCCCTAAAAGGACGGCTCCAATGGTCACTGTGAGGAAAGGGAGCCGGAGCAGCATCGTGATCGCTTTTCCCTTTTTCATCACATTCTCTCTGTTGGGCTTCAAAAAGGCTTATTATAGCCCATTTCAGATTTTAATCAAACTTTAGGGCCATAACGGAAAATATGCATGAGTTCAAGGGGAGGGGTCGAGCGATATTGGAAGATTCTCCTTGCACCGAATTTGACGTTTTTGGCTTTACCTTTTATTTTAAAGATATGAACTTCTCCATCTTCGGCTACCCAAAGACCGGCAAGACCACACTCTTTAACCTGTTGACAGGGGCCGGAATAGAAGTGCAAGCCTACGAGACTGGGAAAAAAGAGCCGAATCTCAGAACCTGTCAGGTCCCGGATCGGCGGCTGGACGAAATTTGGAGCTTGTATCCCGACAAAGAAAAGAAATCTGCAACCATTGACTACACCGATCTTGCCGGTATTTCTTACGGAGAGGTTAAAAATGCCACATACTTGAATTATCTGCGAAAGGCCGATGGTTTAGCTCATGTGGTGCGCGGATTCATGGATGAAAAAATTCCCCATCCCAAAGGTCGCATCAGCGTGCCGGAAGATATCCAGGCCATGGAAGAGGAAATAGTGCTTGCAGATCTCGTCACAGTCGAATCCAGGCTGGAAAAACTGGAAAAGGAAGTCAAAAGCACAAAGCAACATGAAGATGAGAAAGAGTACGGGCTGCTCAAAATCCTACACGCCAAGCTGGAAGAAGGAATAGCCATCCGAGATCTCGAATTCTCCCCTGCAGAAGAAAAACTCATGCGGCACTTTGCCTTCTTGAGCCAAAAGCCGCTTTTTCACATGATCAATGTGGACGAGACAGACATACCTCTCATCGAATCTCCGGAGAAAATTTATGCCTCCGCCGCTAAATCTGTGGCTGTGCTTGCTTTTTGCGGAAGGATCGAAATGGAGATCCTGGAATTGGACGATGAGGAAAAAGAAATCTTTCAGGAAGAGTATGGTCTGAGCCAGCTGAGTGCTCCCAAATTCCTGAAAGCTTCCTACGACCTCCTGAATGCGATCACTTTTTTCACAATCGGAAAAGAGGAAGTCAAAGCTTGGACAATTCAGAAGGGCACGCCTGCCCTCGCGGCAGCCGGAATCATCCACTCAGACATCGAAAGGGGATTTATTAGGGCTGAGGTCATCTCCTGGGAAGAACTGCTGAAACACGGCTCCTTTCAAAGCGCCAAAGAGGGCGCCGCCATCCGCCTTGAAGGCAAAGATTATACGGTTCAAGACGGCGATGTCATATACTTTCGCTTCGCGAAATAAAAGGACTAAAAGGTGCCAGGCACCATTTTTCCTCATATAATAAAAAGGTGCCTGGCACCTTTTTTGACACCTTTTAAAGAAAAAGCCAGTGAACAAAGTGTTTGAAATAACAGCGGAGGACAGGGAATCGTCCGCCCGCACAGGGATCATCACCACGCCTCATGGCAAGATTTCAACGCCGGCGTTCGCCCCGGTGGCAAGTCAGGGCACGGTGAAAGCTCTCCCTCATTCCATTGTGGAGAACCTGGGGGCGGACCTCATACTTGTCAACGCCTACCACCTCTATCTCCGGCCTGGCCTTGAGACAATCCGCAAGATGGGAGGCGTCCATGCCTTTACATCATGGAGGAAGCCTATTCTCAGCGACAGCGGCGGTTTTCAGATCTACAGCCTCACTCCTCTTGTGAAAGTCAAGACAAACGGGGTGCAATTTGCCTCCCACCTCGACGGGACAAAAATTTTTTTAACTCCCGAAGATGTCGTCGATATCCAGCATAAGCTGGGAACTGACATCATGATGGTTCTCGATTACTTCCGCCCCTACCCCGCCGCTAAAGGCGATATGGTGGAAGCGGTGAACATCACCTCGGTTTGGGCTAAAAAATCAAAGGATCACTTCTCCCGGCTCAACACGGATCAGCTTCTGTGGGGAATCAGTCAGGGCAGTGTCGAATGGGATTTGAGACGGCGCAGCATCGAAGATTTGCTAAAGATCGGTTTCGACGGCTATGCCCTGGGCGGTCTCGGCATCGGTGAGCCCAAATCTCAATTCTTCGATATTGTAGAGAAGTCCAACACTCTCCTCCCCAAAGATAAACCCAGGTACCTGATGGGCATCGGCTACATCAAGGACATCCTCAGGGCTGTGGAATTGGGCGTCGATTTCTTCGATTGTGTGCTCCCCACCCGGAATGCTCGCAACGGAACGATCTTCACAACCCAAGGGAAAATAGTCATCAAAAACAAGAAGTACGAGCAGGACGGGAGGCCTTTGGACGCGAACTGCCGCTGCTACACCTGTCAAAATTTCTCCAGGGCTTACCTGCGCCATCTCTACGAAAGAAACGAGATCACTTCTGCGATCCTGAACACGATTCACAACCTCCATTTTTATCTTGACATCTTCACAAAAATTAGGCACTCTATTCAAAATAATTCCTACAAGATTATGAAGAAAACTCTTATGAATATAAAAGAAGAGGACGACAACGAATGATATTTTCTACTCTTGTAAACATAGGCCAACAGGCCCAACCCGGGGCTCGAGGACAGGGAAGTTTCCTCACTGCCTTACTCCCTTTCATACTTGTCTTTGTTATCTTTTATCTGCTCATCATCATGCCTTCCCGCAAAAAGCAGAAAAGACACCAGGAGATGGTCGAGGCGCTCAAGCCCGGAGATAAAGTCGTAACAAGCGGAGGGATCTACGGTACAGTGATGGGCGTCCAGGAAGATCGGATAGAAGTGAAAATCTCGTCGAACGTGAAGATCGATGTCACCAAGAATGCGATATCTGCCATACTGGGTAAGAAACAAGACGAAAAATAGCCCTTGGTTTCAGTGAAGAGTTGGCACTTAAAATTCTGACATTACTTATTGGATTGTATCTCATATTGGATTAAGATAGATATACAGACATGAAAAAGAATTTGCAGTGGAAATTGCTCATCATCCTGGGAGTCATCATACTCGCCGTGTTCTTGGCTTTCCCTCCCAGTAAAAAAATCAGCTATGGACTCGACCTCCAGGGCGGAATGCATCTCGTTCTCCAGGTTATCACTGAGGACGCCATCAATACCGAGACCGACCAGGAAATTCTGCGCCTCCAGGAACAGCTGAAGAAGCAGGATATTTCTTATGAAACCATATCCAAGAGCGAATCGGTCATTGGCCGCTTCACCATCCAGAATTTCGATCCGGAAAAGGAAGGGCAAGTCAGGAAGCTGGTCGAGGATTACTTCAAGGAATGGAATTCTTCCTACAGCGGAAGCTCCGCCACTCTGACCATTAAATCCGATGTCGCCTTTTATCTGCGAGACCAGGCCGTTCGTCAATCCGAAGAGACGCTCTGGAATAGAGTGGATGAGCTGGGACTGACCGAACCCACCATCCAAAGACAGGGGGGGCCGGGAGGAGAGCGTATTATCGTCGAGCTTCCCGGCGTCGAAGACCCGGAGAGAGTAAAAAACATCATCAAAACGACCGCCAAGCTGGAATGGAAGATGGTTATGGCCGGGCCGGCCATGACCGAGGAGGCGCTTCTCGAACCCCACGGAGGCGTCGTCCCTGAGGGCATGGAGGTCGTCAAGGGCGATCCGAAAAGGACAGAAGGAGGTTATTACCTTCTGAGCCGTGTGGCCACCGTCACAGGAAAAGATCTCCGTATGGCCCGCCGTTCGGTCGATGAATGGAACAATCCAGCTGTCTCTTTCACCCTCAACCCAGAGGGAGGCAGAAGGTTTGCCCAGACCACCGGAGAGCATGTCGGTGAGACCCTGGCGATTGTTCTCGATGGAAGAGTCCAGTCAGCACCCCGTATCGATGAAAGAATTTCCGGAGGAAGCGGCATCATCCACGGCCGGTACACAGTGGAAGAGGCCGAAGACATGGCTCTCGTGCTGAGGGCCGGGGCTATGCCTGCAGAAGTCAAATACCTGGAGGAACGCACCATCGGGCCCTCCCTGGGCGCCGACTCGATCCGCAAAGGCCTCACTTCTATCGTTACAGCACTCATCCTCATCCTGATTTTCATGATTTTTTACTACAGGTTGGCCGGCGTCAACGCTGTGACGGCGCTCATTCTGAACATTCTCATCCTGATGGGAGCGCTGGCTTATTTTAAGGCCAATCTCACTCTTCCCGGCATTGCCGGCATCATCTTGACCATCGGTATGGCCGTGGATGCCAACGTCCTTGTGTTTGAACGCATTCGCGAGGAATTGGCTTCGGGAAAAAGCGTCATGAGCTCCATATCCTCAGGATTTTCCCGCGCCTTCACGACCATTCTCGATGCCAATATCACAACGATTATCGCTGCGGTATTCCTCTTTCAGTTCGGGACCGGTCCTCTCAGAGGATTTGCCGTTACACTCATCATTGGTATTACGGCCAGCATGTTTACGGCCATATTCGTCTCGAGAACGATCTTTGATCTGGCACTATCGAAAAAGAAAAAAAGAGAGAAACTGAGTATCTGAAATGCAGATCTTCAAAAATCCCAGCTTCACTTTTATGAAATTCAAGTATGTCGCCATCGGCTTCTCCGCAATCATTATCATCGCTGGTATCCTGAACATCATTCTGGGCAAAGGTCTCAATTACGGAATCGATTTTGCTGGCGGTTCGCTGATTCATATCAAACTCAGGGAAAAGACCTCTATAAACGAGGTCCGGTCGGCGCTGGCCGCAAACGGATTGGGAAATTCCAAAATTCAAGAGGTCGGGAGCACAAACACCGAGTACATGATCCGGACCATGCAACCTGAAGGAGTCGAACAGGAGCAAGACTTGGAAGCCCATGAAATTATGGGCCAGAGGGTGGTGGATGTCTTGCGGACCGAAGAGGGCAAAGCTTCATTCGAAAAGGGACTGATGGACTTGAACAGCATCGATGAAAAAAGTCTCACCGCGCTGCTCGAACTGTATGTGCCCGAAGAGGCTGAAGATGCCTCTCAAAAAGTTATCGCTTTCCGTATCAGGAACGGGATTATCCGCAGCTACGAACAGATCGAGCAGGAAACAGGTGTATCTGAATCCGTGATCAACACCCTTAAAGAAAAAACCTTTCTCAGCCGGTTGGCTGTGCTCAGTCGAGAATCCGTTGGCCCACAAGTCGGGTTCGATTTAAGACGGAAAGCCACTCAAGCCACAGTCTGGGCACTTCTCGGAATGCTCATCTACATCGGCATCCGTTTTAAAATCGCCTATGGCGTCTCGGCCATCCTGACGCTCGCCCACGATGTTTTCTTCACTATAGGTATATTTTCTTTTACCAACAGAGAAATCAACCTGCCGGTTATCGCAGCTATCCTGACCATTGTGGGGTACTCGTTGAACGATACCATCGTCATATTCGATAGGGTACGGGATAACCTTAAAATTCTGAGAAAACTCGACTTCGAAAGCCTCCTTAACACAAGCATAAACCAAACTTTGAGCCGGACTATAATCACGTCCGGAACAACCTTTATAACCGTATTAGCCCTCTTCCTTTTCGGAGGAAAAGTCATCAACGATTTCGCCTTCACCATGATAGTTGGGGTCATAGTTGGAACCTATTCATCGATCTATCAATCCTGTTCGATTCTGTATTTCTGGAAAAAATTATTCAAACCCAAAAAGGGCATGGGAAAATGATTTTTTTAACTTGTCAAAAAAGATATTTTCCATTATACTCATACATTAATCCGAGGAAATCCTTCGTATAAGAGGTATTAAAATGGCTGACAAATCAAGGCCAAATCAAAAAACTCCGGAGATGTTTAGGGATTCTTTCTTCACCGTTGAAAAGGGTTACGGCAGAAAATTCATCGCATTCCTGATATCATTCATCTTCTTCGCATCCATCGGCGCGGCCATGATCATCATTCCCCTCCTCAACCCCTCAGATGTACCAACCGTCGAAGTCTACAGTGCGTTTCTCGCTCCGCCCCCTCCGCCTCCTCCGCCCCCTCCGCCTCCTGCCAAAAGACGCAGCTCCTCCCGCACCCGCACCCGTATCAAACCCGTTCAAGCCAAGGCCACTATCAAACCCGGACAGCTCGTCGCTCCT
>Ga0180437_10003207_pt1 | contig 24680 bp, 18 predicted proteins | sample SS_ome_4_FD_132410 | JGI IMG/M metagenome (GOLD analysis project Ga0180437, IMG submission 132410) | Hypersaline lake sediment archaeal communities from the Salton Sea, California, USA - SS_3_D_1 metaG | ecosystem: Environmental > Aquatic > Non-marine Saline and Alkaline > Hypersaline >... | reverse complement strand
TCAATACCCGAAACACAAGGAGGCCCGATTAAGCGCGCCCGATCTCACATATAAATCACTGAATATAAAGAAGTTGAAAGGCCACACATCGCCAATTTGTTTACGGCGTTGCGTGGCACCCGGATGGAAACTCCAGTTCACGTACAACAGGCCATCGTTTGGGCAACTACCCGCGTCGGCTGGCGCTTGCCGATCCCATGATCGGTGGTAGAATCGTCAGGAAGGCCGACGACGGCCGTCGGCGAGAAGCCATCCAGGAAATCCCGGTTATGGTCTGCAAGGCCAAGACAGGAGGGCACGATGGATGGAGTCCCGCGGCTTTCTGCCCTCACCGTGGCTTGCCACTTCGCGCTTTGTCTGCCGGCTCAAGGAGGAGTCCTCCACGTGGCCAGCGGCGAGACGAAGGTCCTTTTCTCCACAGGGCTCGCCCCACTCAGGTACGACGACATCCACATCGAGGCGGGCGGAACGCTCCTGGTGGACCAGTGGACGGGTGAGACCGCAGACAAGCACAAGGGCCAGCTATACCTGCTGGCTCCGAGCATCCGGATCGACGGCAAGATCGTGGCTGATGGCGCCGGGTACGCCACCAGCGTGTACAACATGGCGCAGTCCACTTCCCCTCCTGCGAAGCGCGTCCTGTGGGACGGTGGGCCCGGAGAGGGGCAGTGGGGGCCGGATGCGATGGCCAATCCCTACCTCAATGGCAGTGGGGGTGGCTACGGGGGCAGAGGCGGGCACTCCCAATGGACGAGAGGCAGCGGTGGCGCAACCTATGGGTCTCGTGATTCCAGGGACGAGACTGGGGCGGGCCATTTCGAAATGGGCTCTGCCGGCGGCTACTACTGGGATGAGATATTCCAGGGCGGTTGGCCGCCACGGTGGATGACCATCATCGCGCAGGCCGGGCATGGCGGGGGCGCCATCGTGCTGGAGGGGGCTGACATTGTGGTGAACGGGGAAATACGGGCCCGTGGCGCCCAGGGCGGCAAAAAGTACGATCACTGGGGGGCTGGCGGGGGAAGCGGCGGCCAGATCGTGATTGACGCGAGGCGGTCACTAACCGTCGGCGCCGGGGCGATCATCGACGTGACGGGCGGATTGGGATGTTCACCGCACCCATACGTTGACTCGAGCGGAGGAGGAGGTGGGGGCCGGATCAAGATCTTCGTAGGACCTTCGAACTACGAGGACCTGGGCGGGCAGTTCCTCTGCGCGGGCGGCGTCGGTGCTGACCATTACGCCGACGGCGAAGCTGGCACGTTCGATCTCAACCCCGAAATCCCCACCCCGGGCGATACCGATAGAGACGGAGACATCGATCACCTGGACTACCTTACCATCAAGAGGGCTTTCGGCTCTGCCGGGGTCCAGTGGGGCAGTGGCGACTTCGACGGGGACGAAGACGTGGACTTCTACGACTACGCGGCGGCCCGGGTCTACTTCAGCATCCTGGCGATCACTGGGCAAGGTCCCCAGCCGGCTGTTGCTGTCCCCGAGCCGGCCACCCTCTCCCTGTTGGCGCTGGGCGGGCTGGCGCTGGTCCGCAGACGGCGCCGATAGACAACCAGACGTGCAGGTCAGGCCGAGGCGGCCGTGGCACGCGGCAGAGCGGCATGGCTTGCATCCCCGCCGGGGGGCCGCGGTCAACTGAGCGTCATGTTGTTTCGGTGGATGGCCTCGTCGTAGGGCTTGTCGCCGAGGACCTTGGCGATCTGCGGGGTGCGGAAGCCCTTGATCCGGTCGAGCTGCTCGTGGTCGTAGTTGGTCAGCCCGCGGGCGATCTCCTTGCCCTGCTCGTCCAGCACGGCGACGGTGGCGCCCTTGGGGAACTTGCCCGCCACCGAGAGGATGCCGGAGGGCAGGAGGCTTCTCCCGGCCTCGGTCAGGGCGCGGACGGCGCCGGCGTCGATGACGAGCTTTCCGGCGGGCCGGGAGGCCTGGCCGATCCAGCGCCGGCGGCTGGAGAGCTTCCGCAGGGCGGGGATGAACAACGTCCCCAATCGCTTGCCGGCCAGAAGCTGCGTGAGGATCTTCGGCGTCCGCGCGTTGGCGACGAGGGCGATCTCCCCGGCCCGGGTGACCATGCCGGCGGCGGTGATCTTGGTGGCCATCCCGCCGGCGCCGAGGTGGCTCTGGTGGGCCTCGACGAGAGAGAGGACCTTCTCGTCGACTTCGCGGACGACGTCCATGACGACGCGCCCGTCCATCACGCCGTCGACGGTCGTCAGGAAGATCAGCACGTCGGCGGCGAGCATGTTGGCCACGTGGGCGGCGATGATGTCGTTGTCGCCGAAGCGGATCTCGTCGACGGCGACGGCGTCGTTCTCGTTGATGATCGGCAGGGCGCCGAGTTCGCGCAGGGCCCGCAGCGTGTTGCGGATGTTGAGGTATCGCGTGCGGTCCTCGAAGTCGTCGCGGGTCAGCAGGACCTGTCCGACCGGGATGCCGTGGCGGTCGAACACGTCGTGGAAGGCGCGCACGAGCTGCCCCTGCCCGATCGCGGCGACGGCCTGGAGTTCGGGCATCGTCTTCGGGCGGTCGGCCAGGCCCAGCTCGCCCAGCCCCGTGCCGATGGCGCCGCTGGCGACGACGGTGAGCGATCGGCCCTCCTTGACCAGCCCCGCCATCTGACGCGCCAGCCCCCGGACGGTCTTGACGTCCAGGCCTCCCGCCTGCCGGCAGACGGCGTTGCTGCCCAGCTTGACGACGATGTTCTTCGCCTGCGAGAGGATCTGCTCTCGGATGCTCCGATCGGGCATCTGCGCGCCTCCCCGATCAGGCCCTCGCCGCGTTGGACTCGGGCGGTTGTCGGATCTCGTCGGTGGCGATCTGCCCCGGCCCCGCGGCCGGAATGCGATGCAGCAGGCGGCAGATCATCTCCACGTTGCGCCGCGTGGCGCCCTGCCGGCTGCGGACGTATTGCTGGGCGGCCAGGCCGGCCTCGGCGGCGGCCGCCGGGTCCGACAGCCACGCGCCGAACTGCTCGCACAGCGCGTCGGCGTCGGCGACGCGAACGCAGCCGTGCTCGGCGAGGTGATCGGCCTGGGGGAAGTTGAACGTGTGGGGCCCGAAGGCGGTCGGCCGGCCCAGAGCGGCCGACTCGATCATGTCCGACCCGCCCATGGGCACGAGCGACCGCCCGACGAAGACGGCGTCGGCGAGGGCGTAGAACTTCCGCAGCTCGCCCATCGTATCGCCGAGCAACACCGCGCCGCCGCCGCGATCGGCGGGCGGGTCGGCCCCGTCGGCCTGCCGGGAGCGGCGGACGACGGTCAGGCCCCGTTCGGCGATCAGGCGGGCGACCTCGTCGAATCGCTCGGGCTTTCGCGGCACGATCGCCAGCCGCGCCGACGGATGCTCCGGGCGGAGCCGCTCGAAGACGTCCAGCAGGATGCGCTCCTCGCCCGGCCCCGTGCCGCCGCCGAGGACGAGCCGGTCCGCGTCGGCCAGACCCATCGCCGCGGCGAGGGCCTCCTGCCCGTCGAGCCGGTCGGCCACGGCGGCGGTGTCGAACTTCATCATGCCCGTCATGTGCAGCTTGTCCGCCTCGACGCCGAGGCTGCGGTAGCGGTCGGCGTAGGAGGCGTCCTGGACGCCGATGGCCGTCAGGCGGTTGAACAGCTTCGGCGCCAGCGTGCCGAGGCGGCGGTATCGCGGGTAGCCCTTGTCGGCGCTCATGCGCGCGTTGACGACGACGACGGGGACGCCGCGGCGGTTACAGGCGGTCAGGAAGTTCGGCCAGACCTCGCCCTCCATCAGCACGACCATCGCCGGGCGGATGCGGTCGAGGGCGCGCCCGACGGCGAAGGAGAAGTCCAGCGGCCAGCCGAAGACCATGTGGTCGGCCGCGAACAGCCGCCTCGCCGCGGCCATGCCCGTGTCCGTCGTCGAGCTGATCACCACGCGGTAGTCGGGCAGTTGCCCGTGCAGCTCGGCCACCAGCGTGCGGGCGGCGTTGACCTCGCCGAGGCTGACGCCGTGGATCCAGAGGGTCGGCTGGAGCCCGTAGCGGACGGGCACGAGCCCGAAGCGGTGGCCGACGCCGGTGCGGTATCGCCCGTGGCGGATCATCCGGTACAGCCAGATCGGGCTGGTCGCCAACAGCCCGGCCAGATACAGCGCGTCGATGAGAAGGCCGGTCATGCGCTAGAGTATGCTCGCCCGGCGCGGCGGTGTCAATCGGGGGGCGGGATGGCGAATGGTGAATGAAGAAGCCCGAATGACGAATCGACGACAAATGCCCCGTGTCGAATGAACCAAGCCGAATTCAGCCTCAAGGCTCGGTGCCCGGTCGTTCGTCATTCGTGCTTCGACATTGATTCGTCATTCGCGTTTCGTCATTCGGAACTGCCGTCGGCGCTACTTGAATCCCTCGACGTGGCCGACGGTGTACTTCTCGACGGCCCGGGTGAGGTCGACGCCGTTGATGTTGGCCAGGGTGCACAACCAGGCGAGGACGTCGGCGAACTCCTCCTCCTTGTTGTCCCGGTCGTCGCCGGCCAGCGCGGTGGCCAACTCGCCGATCTCCTCGATGAACCACATGAACGTGCCGGGCGTGCCGCGTTCGCTGTCCCGGGCGTAGTACTTCTCGCGGATGAACTGCTGGAAGTCGCGGAGGCTGATCGGCTGGCTCACGTTCCCTCCTCCAGTTGCTCGAGGGTGGCGAGGATGCGTTCTAGGACCTGCTTGGCGCGGCTGTCGGAGTCGATGCGGAGGGCCTTCTCGGCGGCGGCCTTGGCGCGGATGAGCATGTCGCCGTCCCTGTCGGCCCGGCCGGCGAGGTAGCGCATCATGGCGGTCTTGGCCCACGTGTCGGCCGAGTCGGGCTGGAGGAGGGCGACCTTCTCGATGGCGGCGACGGCCTGGTGATAGTGGCGGTCGGTGCGGTGGATGGCGGCCATCGCCTCGTAGGCGTTGGGCTGGTAGGGGTTGATATGGGTCACCTGCTCGAAGTAGTCCAGCGCCTGCTCGTTCAGCTTCATCGCCCGGTAGATCTCGGCGATCTGGCGGGCGTACTTGGTGTCGCGCATGGTGTGGCGGTGGAGGTGGATGAGGTTGGGCAGGGCCTTCTCGGGCTGGCCGAGCTGGGTGTAGATGCTGGCGAGCTGCTCGTAGCTGAAGGAGTCGAGCGGCTGTCGCTGCTGGAGCAGCTCGAGGGCGGCGATGGCCTCGGCCCAGTTCCGCCTGGCGATGTGGCACTGGGCGAGGACCTTGGGCGCGAAGCTGGTGGTCGGGTCGAGCTGCTCGAGCCGGGCGGCGTGCTTGACGGCCTCGTCGTACTTTTTCCTGGCGGCCAGCACGGTTGCCAGGACGGCCATTGCGCGGGTGTTGTCGGGGTCGGCGTCGAGTGCCCTCTTGGCGGCCTTCTCGGCCTCCGACATGCGTCGCTTGTAGTAGGCGGCGACGGCGAGTTCGGCCTGGGCCTTGGCGTCGCCGGGCTTTCCGGCGGCGGCCTTGCGGGCCTTGGCGTAGTCCGGCGGGGGCTCGGAGGGGAAGCCCCACTTCTTGACCGTCTTCTTGGCCCACTGGCGGAAGCCCTTGTCGAACTGCTTCTCCTCGACGCCGACGATTTCCTTGAAGACCTCGGCCTGGCTCTTCCCGTCGCGGAAGCCCCTGAGCATCTTGGCGACGGTATCGTAGCCGGCCGTCTCGATGATGTACTCGAGTACCCACTCGGACTGCGCGTAGGCGAGGCTGCGGTCGCCGGCGCGTTTCGGGCGGATGAAGCCCCAGTCCAGCTCCTTGACGGGGAAGAGCCTCCCGTGCCGCGTGGCGCCGACGAGCATCTGGACGGCGCGGTAGTTTCGCTTGTCCGGCTGCTGCCAGACGGCGCAGGCTTCGGTGAACCAGTGGGGGATGCGGTTCTGCGTGGCGGCGAGGGTGATCGTGTGGGCGTACTCGTGCCGCAGGACGGTGGCCCAGTTGTGGTTGCCCAGCGGGCTGCGTTCGGTGTTGGGCGCGGCCAGGGCGATCACGCGCCCGGTGCAGGCCCCGACCGTGCCGATCCAGCCGCGCCCGGTGATGCGGACGGAGAAGTCCGAGTGCGTCGGGAAGAACTCGATGAGGGTCTTGACGGGCGGCTCGTAGCCGAAGTCGTCGACGATCTCGGTGTGGATCTTCTCCATGTACTCGGCGACCTGGTCGAGGAGGATCGCGTCGTGCTTGCCGTCGACCTTGACGATGAAGTGCTCGGTCTCGCGGACGGAGTACTTCTCCATCTTCTTCAGCAGGTTCAGCGTGTTGACCACGTCGGAGCGGAAGTCGTCGATCTTGTGGGCCTTCTCCAGCGTCGCGAGGGCCTTCTGCTCGTCGCCGGTCTGCATGTACATCTTGCCGAGGTTGGTCACCGGCCCGGCGAGTTCGGGTCCGAGCGCCATCGCCTCGCGGTAGTACTTCTCGGCCTGGCCGAACTGGCGGGCGGCGGCCAGCCACTGGCCGATCGTGTTCGGCAGGACGGCGCAGTTGGGGTCGACGGCCTTGACTCGCCGGATGAACGGCTCGGCCTTCTTCGGCCGGCGGGTGCGGACGTGCACGGCGGCCATCAGGCTCAACGCCTCGAGGTGGTTGGGGTTGACCTTCAGCACCGACTCGATGACAGGCGGGACCTGGTCGAACTTCCGCCACTGCATGAGGCAGACGGCCTTCATCAGCAGGGCGTCGGCGTGGCGGGGGTTGATCTTCAGGGCGGCCGAGACGTGCTGGAGGCACTGCTCGAAGCGCCACCGCCCCAGCTCGACGGCGGCCCGCCCGACGCAGACGTCCGGGAGCGTGGCGTTGAGCTTGGCGGCGAGGGCGAACTCCTGGGCCGCCGACTTCGGGCGGTGCTTGGTCAGCAGGAACATCCCCGCCGCCACGTTCGCCGGCCAGTACTTCCGGTCGGCCTTCATGTAGGCCTCCTGGAAGTAGTTGTGCAGGATGTTGGACGACTGCTCGCCGGCCCGCTGCCCGGTGAGGACGGCGTAGCGGTCCATGATCCGCCCCAGCGCGACGAGGCTGCGCGCGTCGCTGCGGTACTCGTCGGCCTCGATGGTCCGCGACATCGACCGGTAGACCTCGACGGCCTGCTTCTTGCGGCCGAGCGTCTCGAGGATCCGGCCGTGGGCGAAGATCGTCGGCGCCCAGGTCGGGCGGAGCTCGTGCGCCTTCTCGGCGTGCTCGAGCGCGTCGGCGTACTTGCCGACGGTGTGCAGTTGCCCGGCCATCTCGAGGTGCCAGTCGGCGCGTCGGTCGGCCTGGTCGGCGACCTTCTTCAGCGCGGCGATCGCCTCGTCGTACTTGCCCGTCATCGCCAGCGCCTCGGCCATTCCCACGGCGGCGGAGACGCGATGCTGCTTGTCGTCGGCGAGTTTCCGGTAGGCCTTGACGGCGGAGGCGTAGCGGCCCTTCATGAACACGGCGCGGCAGGCCTCGACGGTGTCGACCTTCTGGTCGTCGGCCTCGTCGGCCTTGGGCTTCTCGGCGGGGGCGACCCACTCGAGCAGGGCCTGGACGTGCTTGCCGGCGTCGTCGAGCCCCCCGGCGCCGTCGAGGGCCTTCAGGCTGACCGTCAGCCCGGCGTCGGCCAGGAGCTTCTTCGTCTTCTTCGCGTTGTCGACGGGGCAGGTCTTGTCGTCGGCTCCGTGGACGACCAGGACGGGCAGGTCGCCGGCGCCGGCGAGGGACGGCTTGGTCAGCTCCGGCGTCTTGGCCGAGACGAGCACCAGCCCGCTGAACCGCGACGGGTCCCGCAGCGCCAGCCGGCAGGCCGCCGGAGCCCCGCCGCCGAGGCCCACGACGTACAGCTTCTCCGGCTTGAGCTTCGTCTTGCCTTCCAGCCAGCTCAGCAGCGTATCGAGGTTGCCCATCGCCTCGCGGGCCGCCTTGTCGGCCGGGCCCGTGACGGCCGGGGCGAGGACGATCACGCCGCGCCGCAGCGCGGCCGACGTGACCGTCTTCAGCAGCTTCTCCAATCGGTCGGACTCGGCGAGGACGACGACGGCCCTCGAGCCTCGAGGCGATCTGGGGATCGCCACGGTCCCCTCGTCCATCTTGTGCGTGCCCGCCTGGCTGACGGTCGGGCGGCCCTCGCCGGTGATCGAGCGGATGATCTTCCGCACGGTCGAATCGCCGGGCGAATCGGCGCGGCACGGCGAGGCCGGCGGCGAGCAGACGGCCAACAGGGCCGACAGGACCACCCCGGCCGCCACCGGCCGACGAACTGAAGCTCTGGCCATGATCTTGCACTCCCTGTTCGCCCGAGACGCCGGACGAAACCTCATGCTCCATCTTATCATCTTTAACCCTCTACGCCACCGGCCGAACCTGCTCGGTACGTCGACAAGCTCGGCGCCGCGGGCCGCGCCGGCCGGAGAGGACCGTGCCTCTCTGCATCACAATCTGACGGCCTCGCCGCCTTCTCGCCCACGGCTCAGGCGGCCCTGCCGCCTCTGGTCTCCGCGCGCAAAAAGCCGAGCCCGCCGGTTAGACGGGCTCGGCCGCGTGTTCGTTCCATGCGAAGGAGCCTACACCTCCTTGATTGCCTCCACCGGGCAGGTCTCGACGCAGACGCCGCACTCGATGCAGGTGTCCTGATCGATCACGAACTTCTCCTCGCCCTCCTTGATGGCCTCGGAGGGGCACTCCCCTGCGCACGTGCCACAGGCCGTGCACTCATCGCTGATCGTAAATGCCATTCTCAACTCCTTCGGTTCACCTGGACAGATCACCGGGCCGCGTCTCGGCTTGGACCGCCCGATGGGATAACCAGGCCAATACTACGGAGTCGGCCGATGGCAGTTCAAGCCGTTTTGGTGGGGGGAGCAGTTTTTTTGCGGCCTGTGACGGTGATCTGGGCTGCCCAAGTCGTGGAAAGGCGCGATCGGGGCGCGTAATATGGTATTGGCTGTGTGGGTTATGCGGGTTCGGGCATGACGCTGCGGGCCGGTCCGAACGCAAGTTCATCGTTGAGTGAACACTGCGTCGGACCTCCAATCGGATGGTCCCGCCGAGCCTTCGGCCGCACGGATCGGCGCCGATGGATGGGTGCCCGGCTGTGACGAGAAGAACGGCTCGGCAAAGGAGAGTTGGATGGCACGCATCTACGAGGACATCACGCAGACGATCGGCAACACGCCGCTGGTGAAGATCAAGAAGCTCTTCCAGACGGAGGCGACCGTCTTGGCGAAGCTCGAGTCGATGAACCCGATGGCCTCGGTGAAGGACCGGATCGGGCTGTCGATGATCGAGGCGGGCGAGCAGGCGGGCAAGATCGCCCCGGGCACGACGATCATCGAGCCGACCAGCGGCAACACGGGGATCGCCTTGGCGTTCGTCTGCGCCGCCCGGGGCTATCACTGCATCCTCACGATGCCGGAATCGATGAGCATCGAGCGGCGGAAGGTCCTGCTGGCGATGGGAGCCGAGCTCGTCCTCACCGAGGCGGGCAAGGGCATGCCCGGGGCCATCGAGAAGGCCTACGAGCTGGTCGCCAACACGCCGGGCAGCTTCATGCCGCAGCAGTTCGAGAACCCGGCCAACCCGGAGATCCATCGCAGGACGACGGCGGAGGAGATCTGGCGCGACACGGACGGGCAGGTGGACGTGCTCATTGCCGGCGTGGGCACCGGCGGGACGATCACCGGCTGCGCCGAGGCGCTCAAGCAGCGGAAGCCCGAGCTGAAGGCCATCGCCATCGAGCCGGCGCAGAGCCCCGTGATGAGCCAGACCCGCGCCGGGCAGCAGATGCGCCCGGGCCCGCACAAGATTCAGGGCATCGGGGCGGGGTTCCTGCCGAACGTGCTGAACAGGGAGATCGTCGACGAGGTCCTCCCGATCGATCAGGACGATGCGCTCCAGATGGCCCGCAGGTCGGCCGTGGAGGAGGGGCTGTTCGTGGGCATCTCGTCGGGGGCGGCCCTGACGGCGGCGAAGATCGTCGCCGAGCGGCCCGACAGCGCCGGCAAGATGATCGTGACGATCATCCCGAGCTTCGGCGAGCGGTACCTCAGCTCGCCGTTGTTCGAGCACTTGGGCACGGAGTAGTGCACTCGTGGCCGGGCCGATGCGTCGGTTCGTCGATCTGCACACTCACAGCACGGCCTCCGACGGCACGGTCCGGCCGGCGGAGTTGATCTCCCGGGCCGACGGGGCATCCCTGGCAGGCGTCGCGCTGACCGACCACGACACGACGGAGGGCGTGGCGGAGGCTCGCGCCGCGGCGGTGGGCTGCCCGGAGCTGCGGTTTGTTGCCGGCATCGAGCTGTCGGTGCGGTTCGGTGGGGGGACGATGCACCTCCTCGGCCTCGGCATCGACGAGGCGGCCGCCTCACTGCGGAAGCTCGCCGATCGCGTCCGGGCGGCCCGCGAGCAGCGCAACGGGAAGATCCTGGCAAAGCTCCAGCAGATGGGCGTGGCGATCGAGATGTCCGACGTACTTGCCGCCGCCGGCCGGGCCGACGCGGCCGGCGGCATCGTCAGCCGAGTCCATATCGCCCAGACGCTCTGCCGCCTGGGCTGCGCGGCCACGCTCGAGGAGGCCTTTGCCCGCTACATCGGCAGTGAGGCGGGGGCGTACGTGGCCAAGTGGCGTCCGGAGCCGGCCGACGCGATCGGGTGTATCCGTGACGCCGACGGGGCGGCCGTGCTGGCCCATCCGTCCCAGTTGGGCTGCGGCGACGGCGATCGGCTGGCGCGGATCGTGCGCTCGCTGATCGACGCGGGGCTCGAGGGGATCGAGGTCTACCACCCGGAGCACAGCGACGAGCAGACGCGGGGCTACCTGGAGCTGGCCCGGCGGTTCGATCTGTTGGCGGCCGGCGGCTCGGACTACCACGGCTCGATCAAGCCGCACGTCCGCCTCGGACATCCCCGCGTGCCCGTGTCGGTCCTCTCCGCCCGGTGGGCCGATCGCCTGTTCGGGCGGCGGTGAGCGGGTCCGGGGACCGGCAGGTCAGGTTTTCGGGCAATGGGCCTTGCACGGGCGGCCCTTTGTGCTAAAATAAGGGCGAGCCTAGTCACTTTGTGAGGTTTGTACCGCCCACGCGCAGGGCCGACGGCGCATCGATACCGCAACGCCGAGCGCTGTACGTTCCAAGGCTGTCCGGCAGTTCCGACGGACCATCCGGTGTGTCTGGGCGTCGATGGGTTTGCGCGGCTTCCGGCCGTGCCGGGTTGCGGCTTCCTCTGCCGGCAGGGCGTGCTTCCGTCCTGGGCTCTGTGTGCGTGCCTCGCGCCGTGTGCCTCTGCGCTGTTCGATCGTCTACGTTGAATGGAGGCGGTACGGGCAGCCCCCGTTGTGCGGGAACTGCCCCTGTGTTGCTGTCGCTCCTTCCTCGCGCCCGGAAGGAGGCGGAAGATGGCGGGGCGGCGAACCCATCAACGTGCCCTGGGGCAGTTGGTTGGGCAGTCCGTCTGGATGGAGCAGCTTCGGCGGGACCTGGCCCGCCTGGCCGACTGTGACGTCAACGTGCTGCTGGAGGGCGAATCGGGGACGGGCAAGGAGTTGGCTGCCCGAAGCGTCCATCGCCTCAGCGCCCGCCGCGACGGGCCGTTTATCGGCGTGAACTGCGCGGCCATCCATGAGTCCCTGCTGGAGAGCGAGCTGTTCGGGCACGTGGCCGGGGCGTTCACCGGCGCGACGCACGAGGCGGTGGGGTTCCTCCGCGCCGCCGACGGCGGGACGATCCTGCTGGACGAGGTCGGTGACATGAGCCGCCCGCTCCAGAGCAAGCTGCTGCGGGTCCTCGAACAGCGTGCCGTCGTCCCGGTGGGGGGGACCGACGCGATCGGCATCGACGTGCGCGTCATCGCCGCGACGAACAGCGACCTGGCCGAGGCCGTCGCCCACGGGAGCTTCCGCAGCGACCTGTACTACCGCCTCAACGTCGTCCGGGTCAGCCTCATCCCGCTGCGCGCGCGGCGGCAGGACATTCCGGCCCTGGTCGACCACCTGCTGCGGCGGACCGCCAGGGCGCTGGGAGCCCCCGAGAGGAGAGTCTCCCCGGCCGCGATGGCCGCGCTGATCAGACACGACTGGCCGGGCAATGTCCGGGAATTGGGCAACGTAATCCAGCGGGCCTATGTCCTCGGGGACACTGAGACCATCGAGCCCGATGACCTGCCGGCCGAAGTCCTGCGCGGCGCGCCCGCACCGGCCGGACAAGAGCGGTTCCCCACACTCCAACAGGCTATCTGCGGACACGTCGAGCGGGCCCTCGACGCCGCCGGCGGCGTCCGCAGCCGGGCCGCTCGGCTGCTCGGCATCGACCGCAAGAGCCTCTGGCGCATGATCCGCCGCTACGACCTGTCCGATCGCCCCGCGCGTCGGAACGGCTCCGTCCACGCCCGTCACGACGCCTGAGCCTTCCGCGACCCTCCGTTGTTCCGCCGACCCGCCCCCTCTGCGCCCGTGGCCGATCGCCTCACCGCGTGGCCGATCGCCCCGTGGATCGCTACTCCTTGTTCCGGCGTTCGATGATCGTCCGCCGCGCCGGGCGCCTGTGGCCGAATGCCCCAATCGGCCCGACGCGACGGAGGTCGCCGGCAACTCCACGGCCCGTGCATCTTCTTGAGAACACACGCCTTGCAGCCCAAGCAGCCCGGCCGAACGCCTGTGGCACGCCGGTCGCATTCTATCGGGTCCGCGTCAGAGAACACATCGAGGGCAGTCGGCCGACCCGCCGACTGCCGGAGCGAAGGGAGGCACTCGGCCATGGTCGATCTGAGCACACTGAGCGGCGAGGAACTGTTGACGATGCGGATCCTGAACGGAGACGCCGTCCGCGAGGCGATCTCATCCGAGCTCGACCACCGCGCCCGGACGGGCACGGTCGGGCCGCCCTGCCGCCGACGCAAGCGAAGCCGCGTCACTGCCACCCGGCCCGTTCGCGGGGCGGCATGAGGTTCGGCATGTTGATGCGAAACGAGGGCCCCGTGCTCGTTGCCGAGCCTCGGATGGCGGACGCGATGAGCTCGCATCGGCTGCTGCGGCAGATGGGATACCTCGTCCGAGTGGCCACCAGCCCGCAAGAGACCCTCCGGCTGATGCGGAGAGAGGTGATGGTGCGGGCGTTGGTGGCCGTCGAGCTGACGGCCCACACGGGCGAGCCGTTGCTGAGCGTCCTGCGGGACCTGCCGGCGATGCAGCTCCTGATGGCGACCGGTCCGCCCGGGCGGGCGGAGATGGAGATCCTCGCCCGCCGGGCCGGGGCCGACGTCTATCTGCCCCGCCCGGTGGGGATCGGCATGTTGGCCGCCGCGCTGCGGGTGTCCGCTGCGCCCAGCGCCCTGGCCGGGGCGTCCTGACGTTTCCCGGCCCGGCCGATCTGCTGCGGCAGGGGGGGCAGACGGGACGGCACATTCTGAAAGGCGATTGAACGACCCCGACGTGTGTCGGAGCGCCGGAGGCCTCTGCCATGTTGCAGGGCAGAGGCGGTCAGGCTGGCCGACCGACCGGCCTCAAGCAAAGGAGAGTAGCGATGAGAACGATGACGACGATCTTGGCACTGATGGCGGTCGCCGCGCTGGCGGCCCCCGCGGCGGGGGACTGGGACCCCGGCGGCCCCTGCAAGATGCACTTCCCGCAGTTGCCCGACCCGGAGGGCTGGGACGTGAACTTCGTCGAGCCGAAGGTCCTGGCCGACGACTGGCGGTGCACCGAGACCGGCCCGGTCAGCGATATTCACTTCTGGATGTCGTCGCGGTACGACGAGCCGTTCGACATCGTCAACATCCACGCGAGCATCCACACCGACGACCTGAGCAACCCGGCATTCAGCCAGCCGGGCGACCTGCTCTGGGAGTACGACTTCGATCCGTCTCTGTTCACTGTCCGGGACTGGCACGAGCAGGGGCCGCAGGGCTGGCTCAATCCCAATGACGGGACGGTCGAGCCCCTCAATCACTTCCTGATCTTCCAGGTCAACATCCCCCGCATCCCCGATCCGTTCATCCAGTTGGAGGGCGAGATCTACTGGCTGGACCTGTCGGTCTTCGCCGTCGGCCCGGACGGCATCCTCCCGGCGGAGGTCGGCTGGAAGACCTCGATCGAGCAGTACCGGGACGACGCGGTCTGGAGCGATTTCCTCGACCCGGGCGACCCCGACGGCGCCAACGGGGGCACGGTTGACGGCTGGCAGCCGCTGATCGACCCGTTCACCGGCGAGAGCCTGGACCTGGCCTTCGTGATCACCCCCGAGCCGGCCACGCTGGCGCTGCTGGGGCTCGGAGGCGCCCTGGTGATGCTGAGGCGGCGGCAGAGCAAGGGATAAGCAGAGAGGGAGACCGGCAGTTTGCCGGGTGAGGCGGCGCGCCGCGGGCGGACGCCGCCTCATCCGGCCCGGGCAGACGAGGGTCCGGCAGGTGACCCGATCGCCCCGCCGATGCTGATCGACGGCTCAACCGCCGCACAACGGCACGACGACCGATTGGAAAGGAGAATCCGATGAAAACGAACGTCATGGTAGTAGCGGCACTCGGCGCGATGGCCGTCCTGCTGGCCGCCGGAGACCTCGCCAGGGCCGAGCCGTTCGTCAACCCGCCGGAGCTGAACCACCCCGGCTGGGTCGGGCCGTTCCCGTACCAGCGGAACATCCTGGTCGGCTTCGACACCGATCCGCACTTCTGGCCGGACCACATCAGCAGCCCCGTCCCCAACGCGCGCAAAGCCCTGACGCCGTCGGTGGTCCACCACGAGGGCACCGACGACGACCAGTTGTATCCCTCGGACTGGCTTGGCGGCGAGGCGGACCCGCCGGGTGGAGGCTTCACGCATTGGCTGGCGACCGACACGGTAACCAACACGGACCGCGAGGGCATCCTCGTGCTGGAGACGGAGGGTGCAGACGCCACGTTCACGCTGGTCTGGAACATCGACAACTGGGATCGGGCGAACGAGGAGAAGCACTTCTTCGCGGAGGCCGAGTACTACACAACCGGCAACCTCGGGCTGGACGAGCTGATCAGCAGCACCGGCCAGGTCGAACTGCTTGCGCCTCACTACGAGCTGCTGGCGGACGGCTGGGTGCGGTGGTCGAGCTGGGCGACGCTGACGCCCAATCCCGTGTGGGAGCAGATGGTCAACACCGTGGTGCTCGAAGACCCCGGGATCTTGATGCTCGACTACATGCACATCGCCACCGAGTGCGTCCCCGACCCGGCGACCATGGCGATCCTTGGTCTGGGCAGCTTCGTGGTCCTGCTGCGGCGGAAGGGACGGAAGTAGCCCACACCACCAACACCGTGCCGCGCGCCTGACGTGACGCGCGGCTGCGCGGCGGCCGATGAGCGAAGGGTGTCTGACCGCCGCCGGTCCAGCCGCCGCCGGGGGCGCCGACCCCCGGCGGCGGTCGGCATGTGGCGGCCCGCGCCATCGATCGGCCAGTGTGCGGCCGTGCCTTCTACATCGCGCGAGTTGCGTGTCACGCTGAGGCCACCACGGGGCTTGCCCCGGTGGAGCCCTGATTGAGGCACTATCCGTAAGACCGTAGTGAACCAATCATCGCCCCACCGGGGCAAGCCCGGTGGTGGCGGGGCGTGTGGCGGACCGGGTGCGTAGTCCACCAATCAGGGCTCCACCGGCACAAGGCCGGTGGTGGCCGGGTGCACTTCTCACTCACTGTTGCAGACAGCTTAGAGGCGCCTGAGCACGCCGATGACGACGCCCTGGACGTCGATCTGGTCGGTGTAGATGGGGTCGAAGTCGGGGTTGGCCGGCTGGAGCCGGATTCGTCCGCCGTCGCGGTAGAGCTTCTTGAGCGTGGCCTCGCCGTCGTCGAGCAGGGCGACGACGGTCTCGCCGTCGCGGGCCGTCGAACGCCGCTCGCAGATGACGTAGTCGCCGTCGCGGATCTGCTCGTCGATCATGCTCTCGCCGTTGACGCGGAGGACGAACCGATCGCCCGGGCCTTCGAAGACCTCCTCGAGGTCGAGCGTCTCGGCGTCCTCGATCGCCTCGATGGGCAGCCCGGCGGCGATCCGCCCGACCAGCGGCAGGCGCGTGGGCTTGTCCTCCGGGAACTCGAAGTCAGCAGCGACCTGCAAAGAGCGGGCCTTGTGCTTCGCGCCGCGCGTGAGGGCCCCTTTTCTTTCGAGTGCCCCGACGTGCTCGAAGACGGTGACCTTTGTCAGATGCAGGTGATCGCCGATCTCCTGCATCGTCGGGGAATAGCCGAAGCGATCCCGGTAGGTGCGAATGAACCGCAGGATCTCCATCTGTCTCGGCGTGAGGTTCAGCATGGTCGGTCTCCTGATGTTCGGCGCCGGCGCTCAAGACGTACCCGCGCCCGGCCGCCACGCGAGCGGCACCGCCGGTCGTCATCGCCACCTCGTCCAGCAGGGCGGAGGCCTCGGCCACCACCCGCGGCGTCGCCGCGTCGGGCTCCGCGCGTCTCGGGGCCCCTGGCGCCAAAGGCCCGCATGCCGCCGGCCGCGGCGCGGCGTCCTCGGCCTGTCGGCGCCCGCGCCCGACGGCCCGCAGCCTCGCAACCAGCGAGCGGAAGATCGCCCGCAGGGGGCGCTTCTGCGTCTGTGGCTGCCTGCCCGCCCGGCCGATAGGCTGCCCGGGCGGCTGGAACCGTATCCCGTCGGGGCCCAGACTGATCAGCGGGATCTCCATCCCGTGCCGCCCGGCGAGCTCCGCGATGTTGCCGGCCGGATGCTGCCCGGGCAAAGGCCGGGAGGATCCGGGCCACACACGCACATAATCCCCGCCGGGGCCGAACTGGCACAACGGAACGTCATTCATCGGTCAGTTGCCTTTCCGTGCCGGGCCGTCGATTTCCGATGGCCCCGCGCCCAGCGAATGGGCCCCAAGAGCCCCAATCGCCCGGGCGCGGCTGCCTGTCGGTCTTCGGCGGCCGATCCGTTCCCAGCGGTGGCGTCGGCGACGAGTTGTATTTGGTTTCTGTTCGCGGTCATCGTATCCTAACATCGGCCTAACGTCAAGCGAAGGGCCAGTTTTTTTTTCGGCGATTCGCGCCGCGCAGGTGGCCCGGTTGCGGGCCAAGGCACTGCCGAGCAGGCCGGAGAGCCAACATATTGCGTGTCGGCGGGCGGAGGGCCACTATGCGTAGCACCTCTCCTATCGGCCGAGGAGAACCGTTTCCTTCAACCAATCTCCGCGCTCGGCGGGCGAGCACTGCATGGCGGCGCAGCAGGACCGGACATTCAGAGCCCGCTATAGAAGGGATAGAAAGTCCCCCGACTAAACAACACGACCTCGCACCACAGCGGTGCGGCGCTGCGGCGGGCCGCAATGCGCGATCCGGTTGGCCGTCCGACGGCTCCCGCCCGGCGGGCGGGGGGCGGCTCAGGCCTCCACCGGATCCTGGATGACGTTCTCCGGAACGAAGTTGCTGACGGCCGCCATGTAGCCTCGAATGGCCTCGTCCATCTTCTCACGCGCCTCCTCGCGGGTGCCTCCGCGAGTGCAGCAACCCGGAAGCGACGGGCAGACGGCCGTGTACCCCCCTTCCTCGTTGTTGAAGATACGTACTGCCAATCTCATCCTTGCACCTACCCGTTCGGTCGGGCGCCTCCATTCCCGACGCCACATTACACGCCTGTCGAGGTCCCTCCTCGCGTTCGTGGCCGCGAATTCCGCCTGCGGTTCGCACCGTCCCGCCGGCCGCGGCGAGCAACGGAACGCAGACGAGCATCACCAACCAGATTCACAAGATCCCAGCCCCGCGATCAGACAAACGGCTGTCCTGCCTGCGAACCAGACCTGTCGAACGAACGAATCTCTCTCGCAGCGCGAGGATGGGAAGCGGGCAACACGCGTTGCCCGGCAACATTTCCATTGTATGTTATCGGTCCTTTGGCCACAAGCCGCCCGGAGGGCCCCGCAAGGGCTCCCGCGCCAGCCGCCGGGACTTACGCGCATCTCAATTGCCGTAGATTCTTTTATTAATTCAGGTTACAAACCTAATGGCAATCCCAAGTTTTTTGCTCCGTACGGGGGTTTTCTCCTTGAAAAGCTCGGCGGCGTGGTCCTGCCATCGCCGGGCCCTCTCCATGCGTCAGACGCTCGAAACGGCGCGATTATTCAGACGCCGTCGTCGCCATGGCCGGACGAGCAAGCCATGCCGACCGGCGAAAAAGGCGCGAATCACACGTGCGGTGGAAGGGCAAATGCGGTATACTTGCTGGGGCGCCGAGGCGACGGCGCCGCCGCTGGGACCGGCCCCGTCGCGTCACGTGCAGTAGGAGTATCGGCATGGTCCGCGTCGCATTGTCCGCATGCCTGGTGGCGATGCTGGCGGCGGTCGCTTCGGGCGACAGCCTCATCCTCACCGACGGCCGGACCTTCACCGGCACCGTCGCCGTGGAAGGCGACACCGTCCTGATCACCCTCCCTCACGCCACGCTGCGGTTCTCGAAGTCCGCGGTCGAGCGGATCGAGCTGAAGGCCACCCCCGAGCAGCAGTTCCGCAAGAAGCTGGGCGAGACGGCGCTGGACGATCCGAACGCCCTGTTCAGCCTGGCCGAGTGGGCGGGCAGGAACGGCCTGGACCGCCGCGCCGCCGACCTCTACGCCCTGATCCTCCGGCTCGAGGCCGACCACGCACCCACCCGCCGCGTTTTGGGATACGTGCGGGTGCAGAAGCAGTGGCTCCCGATCGACAAGGCGGTCGAGCAGGCGCGTGGCATGCTCGAGGCGGGCCGGCGGGCGGCCTTGCTGGACGACGTCCTGCCGGCGCTGAAGGGAGCCGCCAGCACCCGCGAGCAGCACAACAGCATCGCCGAGCTGCTGGGCCAGACGCAGCTTCGCAGCCGCCTGTTCTCCGCCGCCGCCGAGACGTTTGCCGCGCTGGCGAAGAAGCTCGAGCCGCCCGCCGCGGTCCGTATCGCCGCGATCGCGACGATCCTCGAGGAGCACGCCGACGGCATGTACGTGCTGCGCGAGGCGTATCCGCCGACGGCGAGGCTTTTGGGGGGCGGCGCGTCGGCGTCGATCCAGCCGGGCCCGGCCTCGCTGAGCCTGCCGAAGGTGCTGGAGGCGGCCCTGCGCGACCTGGCGAAGAAGCAGATCGCCGCGGGGCGGAAGCTGATGGACGAGGCGCAGAAGCTGGAGCGGACGGACCCGGACCCGGCCGCCCTGAAATACGCCCAGGCCGACCAGGCCTTCGTCCGCGCCGACGCGCTGGTGGCGGGCATCGCGCGGAGCCATCGCGTGGAGATCTGCCGCCGGCGGATCGCGTCGATCCGCAAGGACGCCGACGTCGAGGCGCGGAAGTTCGACGAGCTGTGGGGCAAGCTCGGCGTCCGCGACATGTCGCCTCAGGCCCTTCGCGAGATGGTCCGTCGGATGATGCACCTGCTGGACAATACCAGCACGGACCTGGGCAAGGCCCTCGCGATCGCCAAACGTTACCCCCGCGAGCTGGTGCTGGAGGTCGAGTGGGCCGAGCTGGACTTGACAACCGTCCAGCGGAAGCGCACTGTCTTGGTGAAGTGGCTCGATGACACGAAGTAGATCCTACATCGCGGCATGCCTCGCGCTGGCCGGGGGCATGGGCCTCGGGGCGATCGCCCTGGCCCAGTCCGGGTCCGCCTCGCCTGCCTCGCCCGCCGCCGCCCTCCAGGCCGCCCTCGAGAGCCTCCACGCCCACCGGTACGAAGAGGCCGAGTCCGTCGCCCTCTCCCTGGCCACCGACCCGGCCGGCGCCATGCCCCGCGCGTGGTCGATCGTCGCCGCCGCCCGCCAGCGGCGGGGCAAGTACGCCTCCGCCGCGAAGGCCCACAGGCTGTTCCTGGCCTTCACCGACTCCCCGGCGATGCGGCAGTACGCGATGGAGCAGATCCGCGTCTGCCAACGCGCCGCCGAAAAGCCGCGCGCCCTGGTGGCGCCGTCCAGGCGGCTGGACGCAGAGGCCCGACGCCGGCTGGCCCGCGTCGGGCAGGCCACCTGCACCGAGTCCACCGATCACTTCGTCGTCCGCGCGCGCAACGCGGAGTTGGCGAAGCTGATCGCCGCCGAGGCCGAGGTCGCTCTGGACCGCATCTGCCGCGTCATCCTCGCCGGGCAGGACTATCCCCACAGCGTGGAGATCAACGTCTGGGCCGACCGCGAGGACTACCGCAAGCACGCCAGCGACGCGCCGGAGTGGGCGGGGGGCAGCTTCCGATACTCCGTTGCCGGCGGGATCGCCACCCGCCGCATCGACCTGACTCAACGGCTCGCCGACGGGCGGTTCGCCGTCGTCATGCTCGACCGCGTCCTGCCCCACGAGATGTGCCACCTCGTCCTCCAGGAGTATTTCGGGGACACCGCCTGCCCGCTGTTCCTCAACGAGGGCCTGGCCATGCTCGCCGAGTCCGAGATCGACAACGGACGCGTCGCGTTGGCCGGAAAGGCCATCGCCGGAAAGGCCAGGATCTCCCTCGGCGGGCTGTTCATCCGCCAGCGCTACGACCTCGACGAGCCGGCCACCTTCTACGCCGAGAGCTTCAGTTTCGTCGAGTTCCTCCACAGCCGCCTGACGGTTGAGCAGTTCGGCGCGTTCCTCGAGAACGTCAAGGGCGGCTGCACCGTCGCCGACGCGCTCCAGCGGGCCTTGTGCGTCCCGGCCAGCGAGTCGTTCGTCGGCTCGCTCGCCTCGGCCTGGGAAGACCATGCCGTCGCACAGGCGCAGTACCTCGAGGCCCTCGGCGGCCTCGCGGCCGGGCAGTAGGCTTCCCCCGCCCTACAAGCGCGCCCGTTTGTCTCCTCGTCGTCGGCGCCGCCCGCATCGGGCAGACCGGCAAAGCCGACGCCCTCCAGCGCCTCGCCCGCGTCACCGATCGGGCCGCACGTCGATGACGGTCACCTCCGGCCGGGCGAAGAAGCGCATCCGCGGCACGTGCCCGCCCTCCATGCCGATGCCGCGATTGACATACAGCCACGTCCCTCGCACGCGGTAGAGCCCCCACTCGTATCGCTTGCCGAACCGCGCCAGCGTGATGATCGCTCCGTACCACGGCAGGGCGATCTGTCCGCCGTGGATGTGGCCGGAGAGCTGTAGGTCGACCGCCCCCCCGGCCGAGACCTCCTCGATCGCCCCCGGATAGTGATACAGCAGCACGGTGAACGGCCCGTCGGGCGCCAGGGGTAGGGCCTCGAACGCCCGCCATCGATGCCCGACCGGCGCGCCGGCGAGGCGAAGGGGCAGCCCCTTCACGTCGATCGCCTTCTCGCGATCGGCCAGCTCCACCACGCCCGTCCCGCCGTACAGGTCCACGCCGCCGAAGTAGTCCACGTCCCAGTTGCCGCGGACGGCATACGTCGGCGCGATCTCGGCCAGCCGTCTCATGCATCGCCGGAAATTGCCCAGCCCGCCGCGGGAGTTGATCGCGTCGCCCGTGAAGACGATCACGTCCGGCTTCAACTCGGCGATCGTGGAGGGCAGCGACTCCTCCAGCCGCACCTTCGGATCGCAGTGCGTGTCGGAAAAGTGCACGATGCGCACCGGATCGCTGCCCGGCGGGAGCTTCGCGCTGCGAATCTCGACGTGCGTCACCTCCAGCCAGTACGGCTCGACGAAGTACGCGTAGGCCATGCATCCGACGCCGATCGCCGCCAAGGCCAGCACGCCGCGCCGCGCCCACCGCCGAACGGCCGACCGCCGCGGCGCGGCCTGCCCGCGCAGGCGCCTGCGCAGCGCCGAGACGGCGATCTTCGCCGCCGACCCGTATACGGCTACGAACGTGACCAGAAGCGCGACCACCAATACCCGTTCAGGATCTGTCATGCCGTAGGAGCATACGCGCGGCGTCCGCTCCCGTCGATGGATTCTCCTTGACTGCCCTGCCGGCCGGCCGATAATGGCTCTAGAGGCAAGCATGATCCGTCACCGCGACAGCCTGGGCCTGCTCCTACTAGCCGAGCCCCTTCTGCGCTGACGGATCGTAGGCCAATCAACACGCGTTCGACGCCCCACGGTCCATATCGGCCGCGGGGCTTTTATGTTGGATCGCCCACCGCGCACGTGGCAAAGTACCCGACCTGATTGCATCAGCGAAAACGGGGACGGGCTCCGTAGCGAAGCGGAGGTGCCTGTCCCCCTTTTCGCGGCCCGTGGGCGAGCACGATGCCCATGAGGCAATAAAGAGAACGAAACAAGGAGCCATCATGCCCGGTTACGACTTCGCCGCCATCGAGAAGAAGTGGCAGCAATACTGGGAAGACCACCAGACCTTCCGCCAGCCGAACCCCGGCGAGGACAGCTTCGAAGATCGGCCCAAGCTCTACGTGCTCGACATGTTCCCCTACCCTTCCGGGGCGGGGCTTCACGTGGGGCACCCGGAGGGGTACACGGCCACCGACATCGTCGCCCGCCACGCCCGCATGACCGGGCGGAACGTGCTGCACCCGATGGGCTACGACGCGTTCGGCCTGCCGGCCGAGCAGTACGCCGTCGAGCACGGCGTCCATCCGCGCGAGACGACCGCGCGGAACATCGCGAACATCGAGCGTCAGATCCGGATGTTCGGCTTCAGCTACGACTGGTCGCGGCGGGTGGCGACGACGGACGTGGACTACTACCGTTGGACGCAGTGGATCTTCCTCCAGATGTTCCACAGTTGGTACGACCCGGCCGCCGACGCGGCCAGGCCGATCGCCGAGCTGATCCGCCAGCTCGAATCGGGCGAGTACGTCGTCGGGCTGACCGGGCGGGCGGAGATCAACGTCATGGACGGGATGTCTCCGGTCCTCGGCGACCCGATCGGCACGAGCAAATGGCACGAGCTGACGGCGGAGGAGCGGCGAGGCGTGATCGACAGCCACCGCCTCGCCTACATGGCCGAGGTGCCCGTCAACTGGTGCCCGAAGCTCGGGACGGTTCTGGCCAACGAGGAGGTCACCAACGAGGGCCGCTCCGACCGCGGCGACCACCCCGTCTACCGCCGCGCGCTGAAGCAGTGGATGCTCCGCATCACCGCCTACGCCCGCCGGCTGGAGGACGACCTCGAGCCGCTCGACTGGCCCGAGCCGATCAAGATCATGCAGCGAAACTGGATCGGGCGGTCCACCGGCGCGGAGGTCGACTTCCCGCTGGAAACCAAAACAGTGGACGACTGGTTCGTCGCGCGAGGCGAGGCGGGCTATCCAGCCATCGAAGACGACGACGTCATCCGCGTCTACACGACCCGCCCGGACACGCTGTTCGGGGCGACCTACATGGTCCTCGCGCCGGAGCACCCGCTGGTGGCGCGGATCACCACGCCCGAGCAGAGGCCGGACGTCGAGCAGTACGTCTGCGGGGCCGCCAACAAGAGCGAGCTCGAGCGGACGGCCGAGACGAAGGAGAAGACCGGCGTGTTCACCGGCGCCTGCGCGATCAATCCGGTCAACCGCGAGCGGATCCCGATCTGGGTGGCCGACTACGTGCTGATGGGCTACGGGACCGGCGCGATCATGGCCGTGCCCGCCCACGACACGCGCGACTTCGAGTTCGCCGAGCAGTTCGGCCTGCCGATCGTGCAGGTCGTCCAGCCGCCCGAGGGCGTCGACTGGCGAGGCTACGTCGGCGACGGCGTCGCCGTCAACAGCGCCGAGTTCAACGGGCTCGCGACGGCCGAGTTCAAGCAGCGGATCACCGCCGAACTCGAATCGGCCGGGCTCGGGACGGCCGCGACGAACTACAAGCTGCGCGACTGGCTCTTCAGCCGCCAGCGGTACTGGGGCGAGCCGTTCCCGATCGTCCACTGCGACCGGTGCGGCGCGGTGGCCGTCGACGAGGCGGACCTCCCGCTCGTGCTGCCGGAGATGGAAGACTTCACCCCCGACAGCTCCGAAGACCCCGCCGCCCCGCCGAAGCCGCCGCTGGGCAAGATGACCGACTGGGTGCAGACGAGATGCCCCGACTGCGGCGGCCCGGCCACGCGCGAGCTGAACACCATGCCCCAGTGGGCCGGGAGCTGCTGGTACTACCTCCGCTATCTCGACGCGAACAACGACGCCCGCTTCTGCGGCGCCGACGTCGAGAAGTACTGGATGCAGCCGTCCGGCGACGGTCGGCCCGGCGGGGTGGACCTCTACGTCGGCGGGGCCGAGCACGCCGTCCTCCACCTGCTCTACGCGCGGTTCTGGCACAAGGTGCTCTATGACCTCGGGCACGTCTCGACGGGCGAGCCGTTCGGCAAGCTGTTCAACCAGGGCATGATCCGCAGCTTCGCCTATCGCGACGGGCGCGGCGTGTACATCGGCTACGAGGACGTCGAAAGCCGCGACGACGGGCCCCACCACAAGCAGACCGGCGAGCAGCTCGCCGAGTCCGTCGAGAAGATGTCCAAGAGCCTCAAGAACGTCGTCAACCCCGACGACGTGATCGCCGAATACGGGGCCGACACGTTCCGCCTCTACGAGATGTTCATGGGCCCGCTGGAGGCGTCGAAGCCCTGGAACACCCAGGACGTCCCCGGCGTCCACCGGTTCCTCCACCGCGTCTGGCGGATGATCGTCGGCGGCGAGGAGGCCGATCAGCAGCCGCTCGCCGCCTGCGGCGAGGGCGGCGAAGACGTGGAGAAGCTCCTCCATCGCCTGATCAAGAAGGTCGGCGAGGACATCGAGGCGATGAAGTTCAACACCGCCATCGCCGCGATGATGGAGTTCGTCAACGCCGTCTACAAGGCCGGCGCGGTCTCGACCGGCCAGGCCGAGCGGTTCGTCCTCCTCCTCGCCCCGTTCGCGCCCCATATCGCCGAAGAGCTCTGGCAGC
>Ga0180437_10003206_pt1 | contig 24710 bp, 26 predicted proteins | sample SS_ome_4_FD_132410 | JGI IMG/M metagenome (GOLD analysis project Ga0180437, IMG submission 132410) | Hypersaline lake sediment archaeal communities from the Salton Sea, California, USA - SS_3_D_1 metaG | ecosystem: Environmental > Aquatic > Non-marine Saline and Alkaline > Hypersaline >... | reverse complement strand
TTTTCCCCAACAGATCACTGCCCATTGACCTCCATGCGTGTCGTAAAGGCCAATCCTCAAAAGGGATTTTATGATGCAATTACAGATTGGGGAATGCCTAAATTAGATTTAAGAAAGAAGTAACCTGTTGGACTCCCTTCTTTAGGAACCGACCGTTTCCTTCTGAAGGGAGTGACCACCTTTCATCAAAAAATCATCACCATTCTCTATCAAGACAGAGCTGAAGAAGAGGAACGGCATGGACATCGAAGATTTACGTAAAACATTTGTCCCTTTATGGTCGCAAATCGTGACCGTAGGCTCGCTGTAATGTTGTGGGAGACGATATACTCCCATTACCTTTACCGACCACGGGGAAAGGAGGTATGATGATGCCTGAAGTAACTGTCAATGGAGTAAGGCTCTTTTATGAAGAGACAGGGTCCGGTCCAGAGACCCTTGTGTTTTCCCACAGCTATCTTGTGGATAGCACGCACTTTGCCCCACAGATAGAGGCTTTAAGCGATCGGTATCGATGCATCGCCTATGACCACCGCGGCCACGGCAGAAGCCAGGCACCGAAGGGTGGCTACGACATGGAAAACCTCTATGCCGATGCTGTTGCCCTTATCGAGGCCCTTCACTGCGCACCCTGCCATTTTGTGGGGCTCTCAACCGGAGGATTTATCGGGGTGCGGATCGGCATTCGGCGGCCAGACCTGCTCAGTTCGCTCATCCTGATGGATACCACGGCAGAAGCGGAACCGACAAAGAATTTTAAGCAATACAAACTGTTAATGTTTATGGTGCGCTGGCTGGGCTGGTGGCCGGTGATCAATAAGGTGATGTCCCTCTTCTTTGCCGAGAAATTCTTAACCGATCCAGGACGGCATGATGAAGTGCGGCATTGGAAAGAGCTCATTACCTCTGGAAACAAAAAGGCGCTGATTCAATTTGGCATGGGCATTTTTTCAAGGGAAAGCGTTTTTGAAGCGCTTTCTAAAATCACAGTGCCAACCCTGGTGATGGTGGGTGAGAAAGATATGGCCAGACCGCCCTCCGAGGCACAGCGTACTGTAGAGAAAATTCCCGGGGCAAAGCTGGTTATCATTCCAGCAGCGGCGCACTTGTGCACGATCGAGGAGCCTGCTGCGGTAACAGAGGCAATTGAGGAGTTCCTCAGCCCCCGATTAGTAGCTTGATCTGTTCTTTATTTGTTTACCGTAAAATCCTTAAAGGAGGCAGAATTATGAATACAAAACGAAGAATTGCTTCTATCATGCTCTATGTTGTTGCAGGCGTAGCGCTCCTTTTTGGCCTGCTTTATTCATTTTCCCCCACACTTTTGCCGTATCATGAACGAGCCCTGGGCATGACTCATGAGCAACTGCAACCCGAAGTGACAGCGCTTTTTCTTACCATGATGCGGGTGATCGGCGTTAGTTTTTTGTCAATCGGTGTGGCACTGGCCCTGTTGGTCAAAGGACCGTTCGGCAAAGAAGATCGATGGGCATGGTGGATAATTCTGTTCATGGGGCTCATATGTCTCGTTCCCTTGCTTTTCATAACGCTCAATGTTGGTCTGTATTCACCGTGGTGGGTCGTGGCCATTTTGATCATTCTTGAGATTGTGGCATTGACTATTTCAAGGGCACCGAGCACCAGTAAGTAAAAGAGTGGTTGCTCACACAGGGAAACGCACCCCCTCCACAATGAGTTATGTTTACCCCGTGAAATCCTCAAAGGCTATGTAACTGGGGCGTACTTGTCCGCCGGAATTATGGAGGATTTCACTGGGGCGCTTTGCGCCATGCCCTTATACTCCTTGACTTTCATAACCTCCTTTCCTGCACTCCATGTAAAAATGCATGCTTCTTAAAATAGCCCTCAATCGAAGGTACCATGGGCTCAGTAAAAGACCTCAGTTCTCATAAAGAGAGGTGGGGTTTTAAAAATCATATTTTTTATTATTTCTTATGAATACATATTTAAAGGAATTATTGACAAGCATTTGTCTGGCTACATTAGTCCTTGGTTTTTGTAGTCCCGCATACCCAGATACACAATATGAATCAGTAAACAAGCAAAGAGTTTCATCAAAATCTAATAAAAGCAGGCAAAATGAAAGTAAAAGGAATAATTCTTTTCAATTATTGGCAGATCTTAGTGCTGCAATTGAGGCTGCGGGTGTTAGCGGAGGTGATTATAGTGCCATTATAACAAGGAAACTGCAGTTTGATGCGTTGAAAATGCGGGACTGGTCTCTACAATTTGGTATTCGAGAGCAAAGTATGCTTGATCCTTCACCCAGCCAACTTGATCACGAGTTGGAATATGTAGGAATTGGATATAACATGGTTGATGGTAGGCTCAAATTATTATGGGATCATACATGCCATAACCCAAGCAGGAAATTACCTAAAGAGAAAAGAAACGACATTCATTGGAATGAATTAGGAATTGGATATGAAACACCAGGCATGATGCTTGGCCATAAAAATCATGGAGTCACATTTAATTCTGGTTCAGAGTGGTTACATAATACCAACTGGAGAGCCTCTCTGAGTAAAATCTGGATGAGGACAGAAAACGAATATGAATGGATGTTTAAATTAGGTATACGGGATGATGTTTTCAGAACAGGTAATCAGGTTTTCTACATCCGGGTTAGCCTTAGCTCAATCTATGATGACAGAGGGATTACCATAGATCCTTGTCTTGAGATAGGAGACAGAATCCGTTTAAATGAAAATATTTACGTAATCCCTTTTGTCTCCTATACACATTTTCATGATTGGTATAGTTTAGACAGACGAGAGGATTTCTTTTTTACTGGCCTGTGTTTAGAGATGGGTTTAGGCCAAGAAAGCTTTCCTGGTTTTTCAAATTCAGAGAAGGTAAAGGTTTCATGGGCACCTAAATTCCATATAAACGGAGGGTATGCTACTATCATTGATAATGAAGATTATGGTCATAGCAGTGATTTTGTTGTTGACGTAGAGCTTTTAAAAGTAGACCAGGACAAAACACTTAGTGTAAATACCTATGCAGGAATTCTTACACTTCCTCATGATCTCAATCCTTATGCTGCTATCTATAAGATAGGGCCTTGCCTGGAAATGGGGTTAGATAATTGTGATGTAATGATTTTTCATTCATATTCCTGGCTTTATGGTCTTGAGAATACAGGTGTTGTGAGAAATTATAATCTTCTCGGATTAGAACTAAAAAACACTACTACCTCTCATTGGAATTGGGATGTGAAGATTGGTGTGTATCCATCAACACAAGACTTTGATTACTGGGGTGATTTGTATGGAAGTTTAGGCTATGATTTCTATAAGGAAGGTCTATCCCCGTATATACACTGCTCAGGTCATTATTTACAAGGAAGCGATTCTGTGTTTGGTTACGCAGTTGAAACAGGGGTTAAAATTCCCGGCAAAGCAGGTAGTTGTACTATCTATTTGTGTCTGCAAGATGATTTTGATGTTTTTAGATTTGGAAAAGGAAGGCAAACAGTGCTTGGCATCAAATTTAAATTTTAATGACACTCCCTAATCCTCAGTAAGAGACGGGGGTTTAATTTTACGGAGGTCAGCTTAGAAAAGATTTTAACCGTATAAAGAAAGGCTCAGACATGCGGCGTTGACAAGAACGATATTTGATTGATAAGGAAGAGATAACGCTTCATGATCGAGGCATCAAACATGACACAAACACAAAGAATCGAGTATCGTGCTTTCATTTGTTAAATGAAATCATGTAGTAAAAAAGAGTGGATAATGGGAAAAATTTTAGTTATTTACCATAGAAAAAAACACCTAATCTTTTAATGACAGAGCATCAAATGACTACTTCACATAATGTTGCACAAAAAGAGACGTATCAAAAGGTTACTGAAAATATTGAAACGGTAATGAGAGGTCAATCAGCAGCTATCAGAAAATTGCTGGCTGGTTTTGTAAGCGGAGGCCATGTTCTTTTAGAAGATTATCCTGGAACTGGCAAGACCACCATGGCAAAATCCCTGGCTCTCTCAATTGATGCCACATTTACGCGCATTCAGTTTACACCGGATCTTTTGCCTTCGGATATTCTCGGTGTTTCGATATTTGATCAGAAAGACAAAACCTTCCGCTTCCATAAAGGGCCTGTCTTTACCAATATATTGTTGGCCGATGAAATCAATCGGGCCTCTCCCAGAACGCAATCAGCCCTTCTTGAGGCAATGGCAGAGGGGCAAGTCAGCATTGACGGTAAACTGTATCCGCTCGAAGAACTCTTCTTTGTTATCGCAACCCAAAATCCGGTGGAATCCAGCGGAACGTACCCCCTTCCCGAGGCCCAGATGGACCGTTTCGCACTCCAAACCAGCCTTGGGTATGTACCTCCTGATGAGGAGATAGCCATCCTCACAGACCAGAACAAAGGCCATCCCATCAACGAGATTTTCCCCTGTGTTACCAAGGAACATGTTGTAGCACTGAAACAGAGTCTAAAAGAGGTACGTATCAGTGAAGAATTAAAGCGATACATGGTGAAAATTGTGGGAGCAACACGATCTGCCCAAGGGGTTCAGTTGGGGGCCAGTCCACGGGCCTCCCTCTCCCTTATGAAAACCGCCAAAGCCCTTGCCCTGTTTGATGGATATGAGTTTGTCACTCCAGAGCATATTCAGGAAATCGCTGTGTCGGTAATCGCACACAGGATGGTTATGGATCCCCAGGCACGTTTTTCTGGAAAAACGGCTCAGGGAGTTGTTGAGGATATTTTGAAGACTGTTCCTGTCCCAGTATAGGTCGTGTGGAGGCGCATTGAGCCATCGACTCATATTCTTTGTTCGGCGGTACATGAAATGCTGACCGCTGACATCGTACCATGATGAAACGCTTTATATATCTTAGTTTCCGGTCCTTCTACACCTTCAAGTATTGGATCATGCGACGATTCACCATTGGAGGACTCCTGATTTGTGCCGGGATTGTTGCTTCGGCCGTCGCCGGGCTGGATACGAATCAGACCGTGGCGTATCAGGTATTCACGTTCCTTCTCACCCTCCTTTCTGTTGCAATTGTCTGGGCTTTTTTCTTTCGCGGTCCTTTTATGGGCCATCGAATACTTCCGCGCTTCGGAACAGTGAATGAACCGCTTGAATACCGGCTCATCGTTTCCAATAAAACCAAAAAACAACATAGCGGCCTGTCCATTGCAGAACTAGTAGAAGATCCACGCCCGTCCTTCGAGGAATTTATCCACACGCCGGAACCTGAAGAAAAAACCCGCAATCCCTTTGATCGAACCATAGGATATCATCGGTGGCTGTGGCTTATTTCAAGAAAAGAGTGGCTAATACCGAAAGAGGAACCGTTACCTTCTCTTCCGCCTGCTAGCGAGGTCGAAATACCTATCAGGATCGTGCCGTCACACAGGGGGCATGTGGCCTTTAATGGGTTTCGAATTGCCCGTCCAGACCCTTTTGGCCTGTTCAAATCCTTTGTTACTATTCCATTCCGGCAATCTATCGTAATACTTCCCCATCGGTACCCTTTACCTCCCATTAATCTGCCTGGCTCCAGAAGATATCAACCAGGTGGGGTTACGTTAGCCTCATCAGTGGGAGACTCAGAAGAATTTATCTCCCTCAGAGATTACCGCCCAGGAGATCCATTGCGTCGAATCCACTGGAAGAGTTGGGCCAAGACCGGCAAACCCATCGTCAAAGAATATCAGGATGAATTTTTCGTGCGTCATGCCCTGATCTTAGATACATTTCAGAAAACAGAGCACAGCGAGATTTTTGAAGAAGCCGTGAGCGTTGCAGCCTCCTTTGTATGCTCTATCCAGACACAAGAGTCCTTGTTAGACCTCATGTTTGTAGGAACAGAGGCGTATTGTTTTACCTCGGGCAGGGGCCTCTCCCACACGGATAATATCCTGGAAATACTCGCCTCTGTCAAGGCATGTACGAACAAACCGTTCAGCGAATTGCCTCCCGTGGTTATTGAGCGTGCCTCCCTGTTAAGTGGCTGCATCTGTGTTCTGATCTCATGGGATGAGGAAAGGAAAAAATTTATCGACCTTCTTGCCGAACTCGGAGTACCTGTACTGGTTTTGGTTATTACGGATGCTCAAAGCCCCCATTCCCTCGATCCGAATTCCATGAGGGGTACGGTTGCAAACCTCCACATGCTCCGCGTGGGTAAAATCAAGGAAGGATTGGCCGAATTATGAAAACACCACCCCTTCTTCTCGGTGCATCCCTCATGTTTTGGGGCTGGCAGACCGGGCTTTTGCCCCTGGCAGCGATCATGGCCGTTGTCCTTGAAGGATCACGCCTCATCAAATCAAGGTTGGATTTGTCTCCTTCTGATTTCCATCGAATCTCAGATGTGTGCACGCTCATCCTGCTGGGAATGTTTGCCTATGTGTATGCCTCGAACAGATCGACACACGCCATAGTGATCATATTCCAATGGCTCCCTATGGCCTGTATTCCTCTTGTGGCTGCCCAGGTGTACAGTACAAGTGACAGGATCGCTATCAGTGCGCTTTTTTTGATCTTTCGAAGGAAGCAAGAAAAAAAAGATGAAAAGAAACAACCCGCAGCCATTAATTTCACCTACCCCTATTTTGCTCTCTGTATTCTCTCTGCTAGCGCAGCGAATGTGAGGGCTCCCTGGTTTTATGTGGGGCTTTTTTGCCTTTCTGCCTGGGCGCTCTGGTCCATACGATCACAGAGGGTTTCACCGATCCTCTGGGTCATGCTCCTGGTTTTGACCGGCATGATAGGGTATGTCAGCCACATTGGCCTCCACAGTCTACAACTCACACTGGAGGAAAAGACGTTGCATTGGTTTACCGGTTTTATGCGAAAGGACACAGATCCCTATCGAACCACAACTGCCATTGGAGACATGGGGCCCTTGAAACTATCGAGGCGCATTGTATGCAGGGTGAAGACAGACTCTAAACATACGCGCCCGCTCCTTCTGAGCGAAGCACAGTATAGCATCTATAAATCATCCGTGTGGTTTGCATCACACGCTCATTTCAAGGCTGTGCAGCCAGAAAGAGATAGAACAACCTGGAATCTTATGCCCCGCCCGAATACCAGCACCGGCATCACAGTCTCTGAGCGTCTCAGGGGAGGAAAAGGCGTGTTAAAACTGCCCACTGGTGCCTTTACCATAACACAGTTGCCTGTCATAAGGATGCGCAGGAATCGGTTTGGATCCGTGAAGGTAGAAGAAGGACCTGGCCTGATTACATATCACGTGCGCTTTAATCCCGCTGCTTCCCTTGCCAGCCCGCCAAATGAAGACGACCTGCGTGTTCCTGAACAAGAAAAACCCGCCATATTCAAAATTATTCGAGATCTCGATCTTGCATCAAAGCCCCTGCCAGAGATTTTAACAACAGTGACTGCCTTTTTCCACCAAGGCTTTACCTATTCTTTAGCGTCGAGCCCTCGAGACTCTCGCCCCACCCTGGCGGATTTTTTGCTCCGCTCCAGGTCAGGGCACTGCGAATATTTTGCTACTGCCACGACCCTCCTTCTGCGTGCGGCAGGTATTCCTGCGCGCTATACCACCGGGTATTCGCCTCAAGGATTGAGCGGCTCAAACAATTGGTGTAATGTTCGAGCACGGCATGCCCATGCATGGACTTCTGTGTATAGCAACGGAGCGTGGCACAATGTTGATACCACTCCCCCCTCGTGGCGCACCATTGAGGAAGACGCTGCATCCATAGTGGAGCCCCTGTACGATCTTGTCTCCTGGCTTGCATTCAAATTCTCACAATTTCGCTGGCACGAACGGAAGGGGGGCATAACAAAGCATATCGGGTGGCTTCTTATCCCATTACTGCTCCTGTTGGCACGAAGGCTGTATTCACGGAAACGTGTGAGGCACGTTAAAGAAGCGCACACAAAAAAAAGCAGGGTTGCAATCAAACCCGGAGAAGATTCTCAATTCTATTTGATTCAACAAAGATTAATCGATTTGGGATATGTGCATTATCCATGGGAACCTCTATCAAGCTGGATTCAACGGATAGCAGATGCGCAACCCTCCCCTGTTTCAACCGAGTCTCTACATTCGATACTGGCGCTCCATTACCGCTACCGTTTCGATCCCGAGGGAATCACTCATGCTGAAAAAGAGGCATTAACGTCACGCGTGCACATATGGTTAGAACAACATGCGGACGTAAAAAACCCAAAATCCCCTCCCCTTCTTTCCTCGCTCTGAGCTAAGCCATATAATGGCTTTCTTTCCTTGACAAACCCCACCCACAGGCGTAAGGTTGCCGCAATATAATTTAGGCCCTCAAGGCGAGGAGGGAGTTTGATCTGCACTTCCAACATGAGATTTTTCTAAAAGCTCCATTAATTCCGAATTAGTGGAGCTTTTTTATGGCTATTTTGTGGAATGACACGTGGTAGTAACAAAGAAAAACAGAACATGAGTCAAACGGAAACCGGACCTGCTGATTAACAGTAGTAAGTGGAGCTAAAAAGACATGGGCGACTATGCTACCTCTATTCCAGTAGAAAGGATTGAGAAATCAATTTTTCTCATTCGCGGACATAAGATTTTGTTGGATTCAGATTTAGCAGATCTATACGATGTGGAAACGAAGTACCTTATTCAGGCCGTGAAGCGGAATATCGAACGATTCCCCCCAGACTGCATGTTTCAGCTTACACAAGATGAACTTGCTTCTTTGAGGTCACAAATTGTGACCTCAAAAGGAAGAGGTGGGCGTCGACATCTTCCTTATGTCTTCACCGAGCAAGGCGTTGCAATACTCTCAAGCGTTCTTCGAAGCAAAAGGGCCATCCAGGTAAATATTGCTATCATGCGAGTTTTTGTGAGGCTTCGGGAATTGATGTTATCACATCGAGAGCTCGCACACAGACTTTCTGAGCTTGAGCACCACATAAAATATCACGATACCCAGATTCAGTCGATATTTGATGCTATACATTGGCTCGTTTCAGTGCCTGTAAAACCGAAGAAAAAGATCGGTTTTGAGGTCAAGGAACCAGGGGCTTCTTGTGGCAAGAGGATCAAGGGGAAATCGTGAAGCTGAAATAATGAACACCAGTATTGATTGTGAGTTAGGGGTTGAATCGTGAGCTGGAGGAAGATCAGGGCAAGTCTGATATAAGTCAAACAGAGGCTTGGCCCCTGATCCACGATTGTCCTTAAGGAAAGTCTAGAACAGAACTTCGCATCTCATTTTTCTTTTCTTTATTTCGCTTAAAAGCCTTTCACTGTATTCATAGAAGAACCTATCTGTCGCTTCCTCATGTAAACCAACCTGTCTATAAAATCCCTTTATTGAGGATACATAGTTCATTCTATCAATAAGAACTTTATCAACCTTTCCATCGAGGTCCTCGATAAGCTTTTCAGGGTTGCCTGGCAGAAGTGGTCCGACAAAGGCAAACGTTTGTATCCCCAAGGAATGAATTCTCTCCAACGCGCTTAACCTCTCTTTCACGGTGGTTGCCCCGGGCTCAAACAGTTTTGCCACCTGCTCATCATCTGTAGTTATGGTAAACCCTACCTCAATTTCCTCAAATTCCTGGAATAGATCCAGATCCCGGAGAATAAGGTTTGATTTTGTCTGGATATTGACAGGATACTGCTTTTTTACCAGCTCTTGTAAACAACGCCGTGTCAATTCATACTCCGTTTCCAGTGGCTGATAAGGATCACACACAGAGGAAATCCAAACAGTCCCCTTTTTTGCCTTATCCAATTGCTTTTTTAAAACATCCGGGGCATTGATTTTAGGGTCGACAAATTCTCCCCATGCCTCTGTATGTCCGGAATATCGTCTCATAAATAAACGGGCATAGCAATATCTGCAATTGATCTCACAACCGGTGTAGGGATTGAGGCAGTAGTCAAAAATTTTCGATCTATTAAGAACGCTTTTCGCCATGATTTCTCTAACCGTCACCATGGTATGTAACCTTCGGTAATGCTAACAATTGAATTGGCTCTGTTCTTGTGCATCATTTTTGTACTGTACCGGACCGGATTAATGAAACAAATGTGCCTGGGTCTCTCAAACAAAATAATGGTATGATTATCGGTACAATATTTCAATAAAATTACGTTGATACCGGCTATGGATTTTTGGCACGTACTATCGGATATTCAGTGCGAAACCGTGACCACACTATCTTACGGATTTTTTCCTACTGCTTTTATAACCGGAAAATGTTACTCATGAGTTCCATCTAAGAACAGGTGCATAGTACACCGAATTTCAAAAACGTAAACTATTGTAAACAATTGAAGGAGGAACTCTCATGGATAGAGAACTAAAGGAAAAATTCAATGAACTATGGAAAACATATTTTGACGGATCGGAGCTTCCGATTGCGTTTTATTATGCTGATCAAGAAGATTCCGCTGAATTGGTTAGTCCGCCGTCAGGACATCAGTGCTTCATTGGTGTACTATCCAGGGTGCGAAAGGGAGTTCCCCTTTGTTTTGATGTAAGTTCAATGGGTTGTGGCGGTGGCAAGAGATACCTCGGATTTGGCGAAGAAATTATGCCAGACTTCGAATACTTCCTCTCCTGCGGTATCCCTGGCAAAGTAGAAGGCGAACGGTATAAAAAGTCGCCCGAAATGGTCAAAGAAATCATGAAACGGATGCCGGAGTTTAAGGCTCCTGCCAGGTATATTGTTTTCAAAAGATGGGACAGGCTTGAGACGTCCGATAATCCTGAGGTTGTTATCTTCTTTGGGCAGGCTGATGTATTATCCGGTCTTTTTACGCTCGCAAACTTTGATGAGATTGAGCCGAACGGAGTTATCGCCCCATTCTGTTCTGGCTGCGCTTCCATTGTATACTATCCGTATCTTGAAAAGGACTCTGAACGCCCACGAGGTGTTCTTGGGATGTTTGATGTCTCAGCTCGACCATACGTTCCCAAGGATACACTCACCTTTTCGCTCCCGATACATAAGTTTGAAAGAATGGTTGAAAATATGAATGAGAGTTTTCTTATAACCCAATCCTGGCAGAAAGTGAGCAAGAGAATACATCCCCGTTAATGGTACGGAAAATCAAACGGGATGGAAGCCTCACTGTAAAATTGCACAAACAGTGGGGTAAGGTCAGATATGAAACGTTGTGAAAAATGCAGTTTTAGGGCTCGATACGATAGAAACCCCCCAATCAATTTTTTAGTCGAATATGGAATATGCAAAATAACCTTGTATTTTTAAATTATTTTCGTCGTTCTTACCTTGTAAATTAAAATTATCACCCCTGTTGGGTACTATCTCTGAAAATTATTCATCTTCCCCTCCTCTGCGCTATCCCCCTCCCCTTCTTTACTCGCTATGCTTGCCCCGTGAAATTGAAAAGCAAAGGTTCAAAAACGAACCTATTTCACTGGGGTTTACCCCGCGTGTCGAAGCAAAGCGAAGATACCGCATGCGGTGCCCTGTTGAACCGGGTTCACCCCGCCTCATACCTCCAGCAAAGCGTTCCTGAGGAGAAACGTTCCTTTTGCCTAACGCCGCTCATCAGAGTGTTATCCCTTGACATATTAAGCAGATAAGCGTAGGTTAACACCATCGTTTATAAGCCATTTTAGGAGGAATTTTCCTGCCCCGCCTGCCCCGTAGGTAGGAACTATCGTACTGGGGTGGAATGAAATTCTTTCTCATTTGTTAAAGTTATAGAGTTTTAACCATGACAGAAAAAATGCATATCGAACTCCCCAAGGAAAGAATAGAAGAATTCTGTAAGAAGCACCATATTCGGAAATTGTCTCTTTTCGGTTCTGCTCTTCGGGATGACTTTACTCCTGAAAGCGACCTGGATATACTTGTAGAGTTTGATCCAGCTCATATACCCGGGCTTATACGATTGGCCGGCATGGAAATCGAGTTGACTGAAATCCTCGGGCGGAAAGTGGATATGAGAACGCCACAAGACCTTAGCCGCTATTTCAGAGATGAAGTCCTTAACTCATCTAAGGTGCAATATGCGGAAGGATGATTCGATACGCCTGCATCATATGCTGGATGCCGCTAAAGAAGCAGAATCATTCTCTCAAGATAAAACAAGAAACTCCCTTGATACAGATCGAGAACTGGTACTTGCTCTTGTTAAATGCATTGAAATTATAGGAGAGGCAGCCACCAAGATATCAAACGAATCCCGTGAAGCCTTACCGCAATACCCTGGTTAAATATCATCGGTATGAGAAACCGGCTTATTCATGCCTATTTCGACATCAATCTTGATATCTTATGGAAGACTGTAATCGAAGATCTGCCACCCTTGATTTCCAAGCTTGAAGAAATCATAGCGGCGTAAACTGGCATAGTAAAGCAGAGATTGCTTTGCATATCCCATCAGATATCAGATCTTTGCTGCCCGCATTTGCGGGCATGCTGGCTTTCTTTCCTTGACAAACCTCACCACAGTCGTAAGCTTGCCACAACATAATTTAGGCCCTTTAAGGAGGGTGCTTTGTGCTACTGTTCTAAAAAAAGTTTTTCCATAAAGCTCCACCAACGCAGTGTTAGTGGAGCTTTTTTATGGCTATTTAATGTGCCGTAAGAAACATTCTGCTGAAAGATACAATTTAAACCTGAACTCTGTAGAGATCAGAAATTGTGACACCCACAGAATTCAATAAACAGAAAAATATATATGACTGAAAAAGCGGTTATCCTGGTTGAGCAAACTGAAAGCATTATCCTCCTCATACGCGCACATAAGGTGATTTTGGATGCTGATCTGGCAAGAATCTACAGTGTCGAGGTTAGGCGACTAAACGAACAGGTCAAGCGAAACGCTGACCGTTTCCCTGATGATTTCATGTTTCAGCTTACTCTGGCCGAATGGGAGAAACTTCGACGTTTAAGATCGCAAAATGCGACCTTAAAGCGCGGACAGCATCGTAAATACCCTCCTTATGCATTCACCGAGCACGGGGCGCTAATGGCAGCAAACATTCTCAAGAGCAAGACGGCGGTGTCCATGAGCATGTATGTCGTCCGTGCCTTTATACGAATGCGAGAGGAACTCACGTCGCGGCGCGATCTTGAGGAGCGTCTCGATCAGATTGAGAAAATTCTACTCGTTCACGATGGCCAGTTGAAGGAATTGTTTGAGAAAATACGCCCGCTTCTCCTGCCTCCACCTGAAAAACCAAGGAAAAAGATTTCCCCCGTTAAACGTATATCCCTACCATCAGCGACACTATATTATAAGGATGGAGCAACAACTTTGGAAACACCTCATGTTGGCATGCCATTTAACTGGGGTTGGCTTTGAGGTCAAGGAGCCCAAGGCTCGGTATGGTAAGACAGGTAAAAAGAATCAAACGAAGATTTGATCCGTTGGCTACATCAATATTGATGTTGACTTCCCATGGAATTTACTATAGAATTTTATGAAACAAGTACGGGCAGATGTCCTGTCCATGAGTTTCTTAACGAGCTAAAGAAATCCAATCCTTATGATTTTGCAGCGGTCCTGGCAGGCCTTGCAAAACTCAAAAACAGGGAATATCATCGGCCACCCCTTTCGAAGCCTATAGGAGACGATCTTTTTGAGTTACGACACGTGGGCAAACTGAGTACCAGGGTATTGTATTTCTTTATAAAAGGCCAACGAATCATCCTTGTTCATGGCATCAGGAAAAAGACGAGAGTGCTACTTGCACGGGATCGACAGGTTGCCCTGGAAAGAAAGAGTGATTGGCTTACGAGGAATCTCACATGAGTAAACAAACAAACTTTGATCGATATCTTGATGAACAGTTGAAGGACCCGACCTTTGCAGCACGGTTTAAAGAGGCTGGTGAGGCCTGGGACGTGGCTGTGCAGCTTGCTGCACTGCGTAAGGAATCCGGTTTGTCTCAAAAAGAACTTGCTCAACGCGCGGGAACTTCTCAGCAGCAGATAAGCCGCTTGGAGTCTCCGGGATATGAAGGGCATTCTCTGAGCATGCTCCGTAGAGTGGCTGAAGTGCTAGGAGGCTCGGTACGAGTCCAAATTCGACGGGAAAGAGGTAAGAGAAAGCCCGCTGTGGCCGAAAGAGAGGTAGCCTACAAACACAAACGCTGACGATTGAATCCGTAACACGGATACAAAAACGGAGAGCAGGTCCAAAACCCTGAACTATGAACTCGGAACCTTTTGCTTCTAATCCGGAATTGAAGTCGACGATGGGCAACAAAAGGCAAGTGAACATGAGATCCATATGACGTTTGGGGAACGCAGAAGGTGGAGCTTTTTTACGTCTATTTGTGTGGAGCCCCACGGGAAATCCCGTGACGCCACTTGGTTCCGCAGATTCGCTTCGCGAACTGCCGGACTTAGTCCATCGATTCATAAATTCGATAACGAATTTATTTAGACTTCGGCTGAGCGACTCGACTTGAGCTCGTCGACATGTCTCAGTCGAAGCCCTCAGGACTTAGTGGTACGACATCCCGCCCGCCTCGCCTGAGTCCCGCAGAGCGGGACGATGGCGGGCAGGCCCGGCCATAATCCCGACCACAATCCCGACCACAAAAAGTCGGGACGGGATTAAAGCCGTGTCTTTCTGCAGTCGGGATAAATGACAGGTGGTGGTAAGCAACAAAAACAGGGCATGAGTCAAAAAAAGACTTTATAATGTTGTTTAATTATTTGATGTGTCCCTATAATATCTATATAATACTTATAAATTCACTAAAGAATAAACTGAATGTAAATATGTAACGGACGAATCCATATTCCAAATATACCGTAAAACAATCTAAAAGAAAGATAGGGTTTGACCTTAAAGAGGTAGTTATGGAAAAAGAAGATGTCATAAGGATTTTAAGACAGTTTAAAAAGCTTAAAGGGAGCAATTATGACATCGTACACATTGGCCTTTTTGGTTCTGTAGCTCGAGACATGATCAATGACCAAAGCGATATAGATGTTGTCGTTGTTCTTGGAAAGCCGAATATGTTCAATCTTATCAGTATTAAGCAAGACCTTGAGGAAGAGTTTCAACGCGGTGTGGATCTCGTGAGATATAGAGAAAAAATGAATCCATTCCTTAAGAAAAGAATTGAGAAAGAGGCCGTTTATGTTTGATAAGGAATTAGTAAAAGATATTTTGCTGCAAGTTTATGAGGCTACCCAAAAAATTCTTAAGAGATTTGAACCGATTTGTTCTGCCAATGATTTCACAAATTCCGAATACGGAATGGAAAAACTAGATGCCATTTGTATGCAACTGATTGCTATTGGAGAGAGTATAAAAAATCTGGAAAAAATCACAGAAAACGACTTCTTGGCAAGGTATCCGGAGATTGAATGGAAAAAGATTAAGGGCATGCGCGACATAATCAGTCATCATTACTTTGACGTTGACGCCGAGGTTATCTATGACGTTTGTAAAAATCATATCAATGACCTCGCAGTGACCATAAAAAAGATGCTGGAAAAGCTGTAAATATAGATTCATCCTGTCCGCAAAATGCCTCAATTGACTTTCCCCTTTCGCCTTTCACCTTTTACCTCTTACCTTTTACCCTTGACTTTTTTTTCTACCTGTTACCTATTACCTTTCTGCTATGTTCACCCCGCCTGCCCAATGGAATGCTATTTTCCTTTTATTCCATCGGGGTGAAATTGCGAAGCAAAGGTTCAAAAGAACCTATTTCACTGGGGTCTTAGCTTATTCACCTGGGGCGAAGGCTATTACACAGGGACTTGACCTGTGCAACTATTATGCAGAAACTTCTAGATAGGAAGAAAAACTGTGCGGTTTAGGCACAGGAAAGCCCTCCGATTTTAGTCCCTCAAGGTGAAACTTGATAGCTTTCCGCATTCTTTTTTCGACTTCTTCCCGTGTTGCTCCTGTAGCAACACAACCGTCAAGGTCAGGAGAATAAGCTGAATAACCAGTTTTAGTTTCTTCAACGACAATCAAATATCGACTCATTTTAAGCCTGCCTGTTTAAATATACTGTTTAGAGTTCCAGGTGCTAAATCATCACTGGGCTTCCCTGCAATAGTGATCAACCCAGATTTGGATGGATGTTTGTATTGACGATGACTTCCACGAGTTCTCGAAAGATACCACCCATCTTTTTTCAGCAGCTTTATTACATCCCGGATCTTCATTCATGAGAAAGTTACCATATTTTTCACAAAAATTCAATACACATGGAGTGCTATGGAAGCTGATTCTTCACAAAATAGTAATTCGAGCCCATATTCATAGTTACTTTTCATCGTAGGTTGTTTCAAGACCAAATCCCTTACCCTCTCTGCGCCATCCGCCTTGCGCTTGAGGTTTTGTCCTATACCTTGTTGCTATCAGCTTTAATCTTTGATCTATGAGCTATCAGCTACCCTCTATCAGCTAAACATTGCGGGCAATGTTTGCGGGCAATGTTTTCTTGACAAATCATACCCACAGGCATAAGCTTGCCACAACGTAAATGAGCCTTTTAAGGCGAGGAGGGATATTGCTTACCCCGTGGAATCAAATTCGCTCTAAAAAGTACCCTTCCCCCTGCATCCCTGTTCTTCAATTATGGCATAATTTCTGGAATCTGAACTGCCCTATTCCACTGGGGGTTTGCACTTCCAACACGAGGTTTTTCCAGAAGCTCCACTAAGATTGATTTAGTGGAGCTTTTTTACGTCTATTTAGATGAATGACACGTGCTGTTAAGAAACAAAAACAGGGCATGAGTCAAACAGAAATTTATCCCGCTTGCCCCGTAGCTCCGGCAGATGGTACTGGGGTGGAATTTTCACCCCGTTGAATTTTTAACTCTTAGAATGCGGAGCATATTCCAATGGGGTCTTAACTTTTCAACTGGAGTCTACTTGTCCGCCTCCGGCGGATTCCACTGGGATTTGTCCCGTTGATAGTCGGGAGTTACGTAAAGGAGAGGTTGACTTATGGACTACTTGAATGCGGGCAATATAGTGACGGCCATTGTTGTGCTGTTGATGATCGGTTGTGTGGTAAAACTCTTCACCGGTGATATCGGAACCAACAAAACGTTTTATATCATTGCCTTAATAGGTCTGGGCATCGGACTGTATCTGTGGCGAAGTGGTGCAGCGGACGAGTTTATTACAAATGTTTTTGGAGTCGTGAAATAATATGCAATCCCATTACCCTGATGTAAAAGTTATTCAAACAAGTCAAGGCTGTCCGTCAACAGAAAAGAGAAAGATTTACCCCGCTCGCCCCGTTGAACCGGGTTTACCCTGTGAAATTTACCTCTGTAACAGCGAAGCGTATTTCACTAGGGTACCCTTTGGGTGTTCAACCGGGGTGAAATCTTTTTTGTATTTTTTTTCTCTGGGGCGTATTTAACTGGGGTCGGTTTTATAGTCAATGGCAGACCTCTTGATTATTTAGGTTACCTGCACCACAGCAAGACTGGAGCTTCCGAATGACAGATATTGTACCAATTGAGAGAGTTGCCAATAAAATTTTTGGTATCCGAGATACACGAGTTATGCTTGATAGAGATCTTGCTGAACTCTATGGAGTAGAAACAAGGGTATTAAATCAGGCCGTTCAAAGAAACATTAAGCGGTTCCCTGAAGATTTTATGTTTGTACTGACCAGAGAGGAGATTACGAGGATATCACAAATTGTGACATCCTCTAAGATCAAGTATTCGAAGCAGGTCCACGCTTTCACTGAGCAGGGTGTAGCTATGCTCTCAAGTGTTCTCAATAGCGACAGAGCGATTCAAGTCAATATTCTGATCATGAGAGCTTTCAACAAGTTAAGGGAAATGCTCTCTACTCATGAGGACCTGAGAAGAAAAGTCGAAGCTATGGAGAAAAAATACGACCGTCAGTTTAAGGTTGTATTTGATGCCATAAAGCAACTAATAGACATTGAGAGTAAGCCGAAAAGAAAAATCGGATTTGAGGTCAAGGAACCCAAAGCTCGGTATGGTAAAAAAGAGGGAAAGAAACAGTAAATTTAGAACCCTGCCAGAAAAAAGGTGGGTAAACCTTGAACCCAGAACAGTGAACCGAGAACCGTCGCTGTAAGCTGAAAATAGTGGAGCTTTTTTTATGTTTATTTTGGTAAATGACATGCGCTGTTAACCAAGAAAAACAGAACATGAGTCAAACGGAGACTTGACCAGTTGATTGTCCCAGTGCAGTGTAAAGTTTTCAGCTGTATGATTGTTTGGAGTTAAACGCAGCAGCTTTATTCACTTTTGAGGTTCATAGGTTCGTGCTTAAACAACCTTGAGTCCATGATTTTAAGGTTTTCAGCCACCTTAACCTCAAAATCAATGTTATTCAAAACGTCTTTTTCAAGGTCTATGCCTGGAGCAATTTCAGTGACCATGAGTCCTTGTTTGGGATCTAAATCAAGGACACAACGCTCGGTAATAAACAGGACTTTTTGCCTAACCTGTCTGGCGTATTCACCGCTGAAGGTGATTTGCTCAACCTTTTTGACAAATTTTTTCTTCTTTCCTTCCTGCTTGATCTTCAGTTCCCCGTTTTCAATAGCGATATCCAGGCCACCGGCAGTCAAAGTTCCGCTGAAAATGACAAATGGTGTGTTCTGGCTGATGTCAATGAAGCCCCCCGGCCCCACAATACGAGGGCCAAATTTGCTGACATTAACATTACCCATAGAATCGGCCTCAGCCAGACCCAAGACTGCCAAATCTAAGATACCGGCATTAAACAAATCCAATTGGAAGCTTAAAGGTATCATGGCATTCGGATTAATCGAAGAACCAAAGTCAACACCGCCCTGGGGCATACCACCAATTGTGCCGGTCTCTATAATCAGTTTGAAATCGTCACTTATCCCTTCTTCGCCGGCCACATGCCCGGCTGCTTCCGGGATACCAATACCTAAGTTGATTGCCTGCATATCATTGTTGGTCATTTCCATAACAGCCCGACGCCCAATAACCTTTCTGATATCAAGGGGCATCGGCTCTATTGTTTCTAAGGGGATATGGATGTCTCCAGTCTGCGCCGGTTTATATGGATTTACAGGATCAGCCAAAGTTATTGCATCCACCAAGAAACCGGGTACAGAGACCGCCTTGGGGTGAATGGTTGCGGCCTTGACTATTCGGTCCACCTCAGCAATTACTATCCCGCCCTTGGCTTTTGTGGCCAGCGCTATGCTACAGATATCGCTAATGGTAAACTCATTTTCTGTGCTGATATTTCCATCTTCATCAGCCGAAGTCCCTCTGATTAAGCAGACATCTATATGAAAACCCTTATAAAACAGATATTCTTCCCCGTTTACTGTCTCGATCTTGGAAAGAACGTCAGGGGAACAATCATTCATCCGACCTGATTCAATACGGGGGTCCACAAAAGTCCCAAGGCCGGTTTTGGTCAGGATTCCGGGTTTACTGCCAGCCATGGCCCTCGTTAAATGGACAATGGTACTATAAGGAAGAAAATAAGCCTCGCATTTGTTTTCGACAATTAATTTGGACATATCCGGCTCAAGGCCCACATGGGAACTAATACGTTTTTTAATTAACCCTTCAATAGCAAAGTCGTTTGCCTTGATAAGAACAGAAGGGGTGATTAAAGTCAGGTCCTTTGGTTCTCCAGTCTTTTTGAACCTGTCAATAATGGCACTGGCGCCGTCAATGTTGACTCCCAGTGCAATGAAACCCCCGTAAAGTACGTGGTCTTCAGATTTTACTAATTTTGCAGCCTCTTCGGCTGTCATGAATTTTGAGGTCATAACTCTACTCCTTTGTTTTTTTATGCGGTCGAAGACAGAACACCACGGGTTTACCCGTGAATGAATGAGCATCTCCATCCATTCACGCGAAGGAAAATCCTGTAGTGTGAATGGATGGTCGGCATGAAAGGCCGAAGCAGTAAGGACCCTGGGCATGCCCGGGGGAATCTATACGAACCACGAACCTTTGCATCTCCAAGACTAAGTGCTGAATTTTAGTAAGAAAACCAATAACCTACCTCTCATTCATAGATTAACTAGTTATATAACCAGTTAAGTTATTCGAGAAATGTCAAGGATTTTTTACAATTTTTTAAAAATTACTAGTAAAAATTCAAACACCAGTTAACGGTCTTTAAAGTCCGGTTTTCTCTTTTCCATAAAAGCCTTCGCCCCTCTTTCTGGTCCTCTGTCGAAAAGAGGATCTCGAAGTAGCGCGCTTCATAGGCGATAGCCGGCTTCATGTCCATACTCATCCCGCCATTGAACGTTCCTAGAGAGCAAGAAGCCTGTTCTTCAGTTCAGCTAAACTCTATGTCAATCCTCGAGCTCAAACAACCAATGGCACCATTCATTATCGGAATGATCATCTGGTGGACATAACAAGCATGTCGTTCTAATTTTTGGATTGTATGCCGAGGCAAAGCCTCCTACACATGTGATTCCTGGTTCTTTGCACGGTAACTCGGGAAGATCTGCCTTTATACGGTTGAGCTGCATGATACATTTCGTCACGAGTATACGTGCCCTTTTTTCACCTATCTCAGGAAATTCAAACTCCACATTGGAAAAAACCGTTGATAAACTTATCGCCTTAAGAAGGCCTTGCATATCTCCTTGCAAATCAAAAAGCGCTTTCAGCTTCCAGGCTTGCACCTTGGAATTCTTATCCCATACCAGGGTATCAAATTCGGTCGAGATTTCGGTCCCATATCGGTTAGACATCTGCATCATCCAGTTTCCGTGAATATTCCACCAATTATATGCCATAAAATCGGCGTAGCGAATAAGTGTTTCCTTTGGAAGCCTTGTGATTTCTCTTTCGAAATGCCTATTCATGTTTTACTCCTCATCTATCCGTATTTTTCAATCTTTCAGAGCCCGTTATCACCCATTGGGGTCCCGGATTTCGAACCTTAAGCGACAACGGTTTTCTCCGGCATAGCCGTCTTGACATCTCTGATAAAGTCGCCCACCGGTCTTCTCGTATAGAATCTTTGTCTAAGTCATTTTCGTCTCCTTTCAGTTGTGCAGGAAGGAACCTATTTCGTTTCTTATCAATCGGAGGTTGGCAATGCCGTATTCCATGATAACATAGTGCGCATAGGTGCGAGGAACTTTGATAGGCGTCCCCTCCGTTAGTTCGGGAACATCCGATGCTTTCTTGTTCATGATATCCTCCACGCTGGTCTCACCGGTCGGCATTTGACTCCTGAGTCAGGCGATTCATCTCGTCGTTATCTCATCGTCATGGGGAGCCAGTAGCTTAGAAATGGAAAAACAAGGAGAATCAGGACGGTCACTGCTTCGAGAAAAACGAACCACAGACACCCTCTGAAGATGTCCGCGAGAGGAACATCCTGAACCACCCCTGCGAGGACATAGACATTCAGACCCACCGGAGGGGTGATCAGTCCGATCTCGCACATCTTTGTGGCAAGAATCCCGAACCAGAGGGCACTGAACCCCATTTGATCGACCGCCACCGGAAACATGATCGGCAACGTCACCAGCATAAGGGAAAAAGGATCCAGAAGCATCCCCAGCGGGATGAAGACAAGTAAAAAGAGACCAACGATTATCATTGGGGAGAGAGAAAGCGTTGCCACCCATAGCGAGACCATTTGAGGTACTTGGGCCAAGGTTAGAAAAAAGCTGTATAGGCCGGCCCCTACGATGACTATAAAAACCATGCATGTCGTGCTCAGCGTGGAGATGAAGCAATACTTGAGTGCACCCCAGAAAGATTCTTGAAGCTGCTTTCGGCGGACGACCATGGCCATGAAACTGGCAAAAGCGGCCACCGCTGCAGCTTCGGTGGGGGTGAACTATCCGATGTAAATTCCACCCACTATGATTGAAAAAATAAGAAATGCCCCGAGGCCGTACTTCAGGCAGCGAAATCGTTCGCCCCAGGAAACTGGAACCGGCTTGGGCATCAATGTGGGGTCGATCAGGCCCAGGGATATCAAACCGAGAATATAGATCAGCACCGTGATGATTCCCGGAATCACCCCCGCCACCAGCATGGATCCAACCGAGGTGTCCGTAATCACTCCGTAGAATACCAGCATGGTGCTGGGGGGAATGAGAATGCCTAGAACGCCGCCGCCGGCAACTATGCCGCACGCCATCTTCGGGTCGTACCCCTGCTCACGCATTTCCGGAACCGCCACCGACCCCATGGTTGCGGCAGTGGCCACGCTGGACCCCGTACAGGCGGCAAACCCGGCACAGCCGAAGATGGTGGCCACCCCCAGGCCTGCCGGGAATCGGGAGAACCATTTCCTGCCGACGAGGTAGACATCTTTACCGATGCCGGCCTTGAAGGCGAAATGCCCCATGATGATAAAAAGCGGTACGACTACCATTAGATAGCTTGCGGTTTGGACATAGGCAAACAGTTTGAGTTGCAGCATGGCCATATCCATTCCGGAGACCGCGACACAGCCGAGAAAACCGGCGACCCCAAGAGATGCGAAAACCGGAATTCCCGCCGCCAACATGAGTAGAACTAAAGGGATACTGAGAGTTACGGCTAACAGTGGATCCATGATCATTTATCTCCAGTGATAATTCTTTTCGAAGCAGAACGTTGAAACCGGATGAACATCAGCCACTCTGTTTGGGCAGGCGACCGCGCAGAAACTCGATTTCCTTCCAGATATCGAAAATAAGCTGTATGTTCATCATCCAGCACCCGATGGGCACCAGCGCCTTGGCCCACCAGATCGGCATCTGGACCGAGCCCCAGCGAAATTCGCGGATCTGGAAAGACTCCCATGCGCAGATGGCACTCTGGTAGGCAAGGATGAAAAGAAAAATAAAGGTCACCACCCAGGCAAGGATATTGAGTTTGGCCTGGGTTTCATCCGAAAGGGGCATCAGAAATACCTTAACCCGTATGTGCCCTCTCCCGATTTGGGTCCAGGCTAGCCCCATGAAGACACAGATTACCAGTAAAACCTCATTGAGTTCGAAGATTCCGGGAATCGGACTGTTGACAAGATATCTAGCGGATGTATCCATCGTGGTGCTCAGCATCATCAGAGCAATTGAGCCCGCCGCCAGCACGGCTGTAAATGTGCAATAATCCTTGTATCGGTCCGCGAGTCTTTCGACAAGGAGCATTTTTTGGGGTCTGTCCATAGAACATTTTCTCCGCTTTCGAGGTTTGAGCAATGGGACAGGGACTGCCGGAGGACGCAGATCGCTCCATAGCGTCCTCCGAGCCTTGCCTCAAAGACCTTGTTATATATACTTCTGTTTATATACTTCCCAGGGGTTCTTGATTTTGCCCGGAGAGTATTTTTGAATCAGGGCGTCGACCTTTTTCTGAAACGCGGCGCCGTCGAAATTGTGGGGCTTGGCGACCTTCTCGATCCATTCGTTAGTCTGGTCTGGCTGGACAATCCCTGTAGCCTTGCGGATCTCGGCCTCAGACCAGGTGGAGAACTTAACGCCAGCCTTCACCATATTGTCCACACTCTCCGCTATCAGCTTAGAGTACATCTCCGTGAAGCGCCAGTTGAGGAGGTCATCCGCGGTTTTGTTCACAACCTCTTTCAGATCGTCTGGCAGGGACCGCCAAACATTTCGGTTCATGATGGTGGTGGTCGGAGCGAAAGCGCCAGCCCCCCCTTCCACACTGTAAGACGCCTGCTCGTGAAGTTTCATCTTCTGGGCCGCAACGAAGGCGAACGAAAAGCAGCCGTCCAGAATTCCTCGGTCAAGGGCAGTGTAAACCTCGGGTGCGGGGACAGGCATTCCCCGTCCGCCGAGGCGGTCGACGGTGTCGGCGCCGAGGCCGTAGCCCCGAATCTTTTTCCCCTTGAGGGCAGCCACGTCGGGCAGCGGCTCTTTCATGAGGAAGGGACAGTAGCCCCAGTTCGAGAAGAAGAGCACTTTAGCGTTGTTTCGATCCTCCCATTCGCTCTTGAGTTCGGGGGTGGTGTTATAAATATCGCGACAGACGTACAGTAAGGAATCAGCATTGTTGCATCCCCGGTAGTACCATTCCAGGCCACGGCTTAAGGGAACTGCAGCGGGGTAGTAGCCGTAGCTGATCAGCGATATCTCCGACAGTCCGTCCCGGACCGCCGGCAGGTGATGGCCTACCTTGTGCAGGGAACCCGACCAGAACTTTTTGATCTGGATACGGCCATCGCTCCTCTTGACGATCTCGTCCAGAAACCAGTTGTCAACCTGGGTCGCTTCCGTGGTGGGGCCGAGGTAGCAGTCGTACTTCATGGTGTAGACGCCCTTCTTTGCAGCATTGGCCAGCCGCAGCCCCGGAACCATCGTCAGGCTGGCACCGACAGCAGCCCCCCCAAGAACAACGTCCTTTAGAAACTGGCGACGCGAAAGTCCACTTCTTTTGTTTTTCTCGTCCATTTTTACTCCTCCTTATGTTTTCCTAAAAAATTATGGGTTTCGGAACCCGCCGTCAAAGTCTGTCCGCAGTGAGGCCTTTCCCCAGCGGAAACAACAAGAGTGCCTGTCAGTTTTTTTGACTGGCTGAAAGCGGAGACTTGACAATATTCTGGCTCGGCAAATAGTTGACTGATGTTGCTGTTTTTGAAATACAAGAGGCAAAATGGGTCGTCTTCTTTCAACTCAATCTCTTCCTTCGTCAAAAGTACACCCTGTAACATATTGACCTCTTCTCATTTTTTACCCTTTCCTTCGTTGTAGCCTCCTGACACCCTTTCTATCTCTTTCCGGCATTTATTCCGTAATCCCCGCAAGACG
>Ga0180437_10003204_pt1 | contig 24719 bp, 21 predicted proteins | sample SS_ome_4_FD_132410 | JGI IMG/M metagenome (GOLD analysis project Ga0180437, IMG submission 132410) | Hypersaline lake sediment archaeal communities from the Salton Sea, California, USA - SS_3_D_1 metaG | ecosystem: Environmental > Aquatic > Non-marine Saline and Alkaline > Hypersaline >... | reverse complement strand
CTTTTATAATTCAAATCCAAAAAGTCTTTATTTAATTCATTGTTTTCTAAACTATTAAATATTAAATTTATTCTTAAAACAACAAGTTAAAGGGTATTTTAAAATGGACTTTTTAAGTTATGCTACTGAAAAAAACCTAGTTTTTGGGGTAATCATTACATGTGCTATCACGTTCTTAGGTTTCATAATTTATCCTTATTTAGGTATTTTTGCATATGGAGATATTTATCTAATTATTGGACTTATTGTTGGTGAAGTTTTTATTTTTAAATTCAGAAAAGAAGATCAGCCATTTATAAAAATGGGTGTTCTAACTGGCATAGGAGGTGGTGTCTTTTCATCACTAATTATTACAATTTATGTGTGGATTTTGTATTCCAATATTTATGGTTATAACATTGTAGATTTCTCCATATTTTTATTAAATTACATAATATTTTATGTGCTCTATGGAATTATCATTGGATATCTTTTTGGAACTATCTATATAAGAAAAGAACCTAGATCAGATTCTCTTGAATTTTAAGTACGTTGAAATATTATAAATTAGAAAGAAAGGACTCTTTTTTTTAAAATTATAGCATACTTATGGATTTTACTTATAATCCTCTTCTTCAACAATAAGATTAGGATCAGTCAGCCCTAATTGAATTTTGCGTAATACATATTTACGGAATTCCTTACTGGTGAATGGTTGAGTTCCAAATTGGATAGTTTCCTCTGCTTCGGTACCTTTATAGTTGTTAGTCTCCTCAACAGACCGCATAGTTCTTTCTACAATAGTAGCCCCTAAGATTAAGCTATAAATAAAAAATGAAAGTAATGCAGCATTGTTTTCTTTAATTTCTTGCTCATTAATCGCTTTTTGAATAACTCTCGTTGTACCATCAAGAAAGTTAAATGGTTTATACTGCTTCTCAAAAGGTCCTATCTTATCTGAGGGTGGTGAAGGAATCATGTGCATCATCGTAAATGCAGTATAATCTGCTTCCGCAAATTTGAAAAAATGTTCAAATATATCTAATAATAAATCAACTGTAGATCCATCATGATTTTTGACGATTGTTCTATTTTCATCTCTATATTGTTCAAAAAATTTTTTACGAATCGCTATCCATAATTCTCTTTTGCTTTCTACATAATTATAGAGATTATTTTGGTTCATGTCAAGCATTTTCGCTAAACCACGCAAACTAAACCCTTCTCGTCCTTGTTCTTGAAAGAGTTGTTTTCCTGCTTCTATAATTCGCTCAAATTGTTGAGCTTTCTTTTCAGGCGATCGACTTCTTGTTTTCTTAACGTTAGTTTTAACTGTCTTTTGATTCACCATAATTTTCACAAACCATAAAATATGATTAAAGAGAAAATCTGATTTTACATTAAAAATTGTAAATGTTTCTCAAATACTGAATTAAATTTATATTATTTAAAAATTATCAAAAATACGTCTGCTTTTTAAGATAAAAAGAACAACCTATAGCAAGTAGAAATCTATATTCCATATTTGAGAATTTACTCCAACATTCTATCATTTATAATTGAGCTTAATTAAAATTGCTTCTTTTGATTCTAAAGTAAACTAAATAGACAATGTCAATTTGTCTTATTTAGTAATTAAAAAGTAGCTAACCTAAGATCATCAAGAATCAATATTGGACTATTTTGAAAGAATTATTCAATCTTTTTCTTTTTTTTATCTAGAAAATTTAAGATTCCATCTATGCAATTTTTAATAAATATTAACTCAAATTTTCGAGCTTGATCTTCCAACAATTTAATATTGGCAAAAATTGTATCTTTTCTTTCTAATTCTGATATTAACAAGTCATAAAAATTGGATTGGTGGCGTAAATAAATTAATTTTTGTATGACTTCTACCCATATTGAAAGTTGATGTTCAGCGATTTTCAACATCGCGTCGGCATTTTTTCTCATTCCATAATGAGGATAACAAATAATATGATTTACTAGATGCTCATTTAATAACGTTTGAATAGCGACCTTCCAAGCATTATAATCAAAAACTGGAGGTGTTGCTGGGCGAAGATAATAATTCTCTGCTAAGTCTTTATGGGTCCCGCCAACCTCGCCTATAAATAAATAATTTTTAAATATATATGATTGATGATGAGGAGCATGCCCTAAAGTCTCAATAATTCTAAATATTCCTTTATCTAAATCAGAGGGTGAACTAAATTGTTCTTTGGAGATAGGAATTATTTTTTCATAAATTTCAGCCATATCACCTAAAGTTTTTATACTGGCACTCCATAATTGTTCTGGGCTTATTAAATGCTTAAGTCCTCTTGGATGACACAAAACTTTCGCATTAGGAAAATGAGAGATCAATTTTCCAGTTCCTCCCGCATGATCAATATGAATATGTGTTAATAATATATAATTTAAGTCATTTTTTCCAATGTTTAAAATATTTAAAGCCTGCTTTAATGAATCTATTAACACAGATGGTCCGGGATCTACAATAAAACATATATTATCGTCTTTATAGATCCAAGTACTAAGAAAATTCTTAATTCCCATCTTTTCTAAATCTAAACGAACATCATATAGATTAGAATCGACTTTATAGATATTCATTATATTATTAATAAAATGTTTCAATTATAAAATAAAAAATATGATTAGGTTTATTTAATTAGCGAATAATTTTTTCGTATTGCAATTTCTGCTTCTTTAATTACTCTATCAATTATTTCATTTACATCATCAATAGTGTCAATAATACCAATTGATTGCCCTAATAATACTGCTCCCGTGTCAATATCACCATTATAAACTCGGTCATAAGCACCTAAATCCTTTACTCTTTGTTCAGGAGTAATCGATTCCTCATAAGCGATCATCGCTTCTTTACTTGTTGGTGCTGGATGTCCTAATGCGTACTCATTCTTATATAAGCGAATAGGACCAAAGGCGCCAGTAAAAAGATCGGTGTCTTGTGGAGATCCAGGGGGAATTAAAGCTTTATATTTTGGATGAAATTCACTTTGTTTTGACGCAATAAATCTAGAGCCCATTGCTATTGCTCCTGCTCCAAGAGAGAGAGCCGCAGCTAATGCCTCACCCGTAGCAAAACCACCACACGCAATCTTAGGTAAATCTGGAAATTGCTTATTAATTTGTTGGAGAAGTACAAGAGTTGTGACTTTTTCATAAGATTGGTGCCCTCCTCCTTCTGTACCAGTGACCACAATTCCATCTACACCAGAGTCAATGCATTTTTGAGCCAGCCATACAGCAGGAGCGACGTGAAAGTGTTTAACTTCAGACTTCTCTCTTAATTCCTTAAAGTACTTGGACTCTGGAAGAAGTCTTGAAGAGCCAGCCGAAGTTAACCAATATAGGCATTGTTCTCGCATTTTTGGATTACTCATTACAATTTTAGGCAAGTTTCTAGCCATTTCTTTAACACCTCTATTATTGCGGGATGTAAGAATATTTAGCCCGAATGGTTTATCAGTGTGTTCTATCATATATTCAAGACTTTCCATATGTTCCTTTACAGGATCAGTTCCAACTATATTAACATTCGATAAAACCCCTAAACCACCAGCTTCACTTACGGCTAGCGCTAATTCACGTGTAAAAAAAGGACCCATGGGAGCACTAAAGATGGGATGTTTTAATCCGAACATTTTAGTAATATTTGTTTCAATCATTTGAATCACATTTTTGCATAGTTTTTTAAATTTCTACAAATAGCTATTGTATATTTATTAAAAATTATTTTTTAACATTATTAATTATATATACTTATTAAGTAATTTCGAATTTCTCCACTCAATTTTATTAAACTAGATTTCTTATAGATGAGTATTTGCATTAACAAATCATTTTTTTTATATTAATATTCCCAGAAATCAAGGAATCTCTTTTTACCTTCTAAAATATTTTCATATGGAAAGATTTCTAATATAAAGGGTCCAAAATACCTCGCTTTTTTGCATTCTAAGAAAAATTCTTTAAAATTAATAGTACCCTCACCTAAGCATTTGTGTTCATCACGCTTTCCCCCATTATCATGAATATGAAGATTCATAATAAAATGCTTTGTTTCCTTAAAATATACCGATAGTTTCGTGCTTGTTGTATTTACATGACCAACATCTAAAGTTGCCATAAGTCCTTTAACTGAATTCAACACATATAGATAATCCTTTAATTCAGAACAAAGTGCCGGTTTATCAAAATTTTCTAAACAAATATTCACATTATATTTCTTCCCAACTTCAACTATCTCTTGTAAGGTTTCTATTAATGCATCATAACAATATTTAATAGCTGGGTTAGGCATCTCTTGAAATCCTGGATGAATTGTCAACTTATTTGATTCAACATTATCTGCCAGATTTATTGCTCTTTTCACATTTTCGATCACACCTTTTTTTATTTCAGGAAGCATTGTACTCGTCGGAAGATAGTAAGGAGTATGTATGATTAAGCTTATAGCATTATTTATTGAAATGTCTCTAATTTTTTTAATTTTCTTTGGGTTTAAATTAAAATTTTGTTTCCAGTCTAATGCTATCTCAAAGCATTCAAATTCATTTTTAATCGCAAAATCTAAATCATCTAAAATATCTTTTGTGCTCAATTGTCCCATAAATCCGATTTCTGGTTTCATAACCACTTCAATTAATATAAATTTAAATTCCTTTACAAAAATATAATTAAATTTGCGATTCAAAAATAATTTTAAAATATTATCAAATTTTATGAGAAACACAAAATATGTAAAATATCGAAATATATTAGAAAATTAATTAAATATAACAAAGAAAAATAATTTTAAAAACGTGAGAATAATTATGACTGAAAAACAATTTGAACATATCAAAATTGAAATGGAGAAAGAGAACCATTATGCAATAATTTCTATAAATCGACCTGAAAGATTAAATGCTTTACAAACTAAAACACTAGCCGAAATTGCGGAGGCTTTAGAAGAAATGGCATTAGACAAGTCAGTGAGATGTGTTGTTTTAAGGGGGTCTAAAGAATTTACGAAAAAACCAGCATTTTCTGCAGGAGCTGACTTGTCTGCTCGTGGTCATCCCGACATTGATCCCAAAAACTTAATGGATCAAACCCATGCAATGTATCTAAGACATAAACATTACGACACAATTGAGCGATTTCCAAAAACATTAATAGCAGCTGTAGACGGGTATGCTTTAGGAGGTGGATTTGAATTAGTATTAGTTTGTGATATTGTTATCGCATCAAAACGTTCATCTTTCGGTTTTCCTGAAATTAAAAGAGGTATTGCACCTTTTAATGGAGGAACTCAGAGATTAGTTAGAAATATCGGCAAAATTAGAGCTAAAACGATAATCTTTTTTGGTGATCATTACACCGCAGAAGAAATGTATAATTGGGGGCTAGTTTCGTTTCTTGTTGATGATGATAAATTTGAAGCTGTTGTTCACGAAAAAGCCTCATGGATAGGTAATGCTGCAACAAAGAGTCTATTTGTTATTAAAAAAGCTATAGATTATGGGACCCAAGCACCGTTAAATTTAGGACTTCAATTTGAGTATTTAGGATACGCTGTCAATTCACAATCAAAGGATGTCATTGAGGGGGTTACAGCATTTTTACAAAAACGACAACCCAAATTTACTGGAGATTAACCTTAACTTAAACTAACTATAAAAAAAACTAAAAAACTAATTATAAGCTATTTTTATTTTCTATTTTATACTATATTAACGAATTACGTTGACATAAGCAAACACCAGAGTATAGGTTAAGGTTTAATTCATTATTTGGAACCATTTACTAATGATTCCAGTAAATCTTAAAATTGAAAGCATTAGATATTAAATAAACACACAACAGATATAATCTCTGCGTACAATTTATTTTTCATTTTTCAAAAGATTGATCAAATTCTTACATTCTAAAATCCATGTATCCATAATTGAAAGATTTTCAATTAATTTTTCTTGATTCTTTTCAAAATCTTTATATAATTGTTGTTGATGTTCATAATATCTCATTAATTTACTAACTACATCAATAATATTAAGCCTAATTTTTGGATTAAACAATTCATCTCCAAATGATCTTAGAATGGCTTTTATCTCATCTACAGACATTTGGGTATTCTTTTTAAAATCCCTGTAAACCCATTGACGCTCAAATAGGTTTCGTGATTTCCATCCTTCTGATTGTTTATTAAACGTTTTCAAGATTTCTTCATATAGGCTAAAAATATCTTGGTTTTCAATTGGCTCTGATTTAACTTTCATTTCTGGTTTTGGTTTAGATTTTTCTTCTTCATCACTTTCTGTTAAATTTACTCCAATTTCACGTAATACTTGTATTGAACTCGTTTCTTGTCCATGATATTTAGAAGCAAGTACTAACGCCGCTGCAAATCCCGCTCCTGCTGCTTCAATAGGTAATTCATGAGCTTTATTCATCTCAATTAATTCTTCTGGAGTGATATTCATATATTTAGCTACTTGTGTTCCTCCTTCCAGAAATCCAGGAGTACGAACAATTCCAGGTCCGATTGTGAATACAACAATACCATATTCCTCAACTTCTGGAGCTAATGTGTTTGCGAGTTCCACTTGTGCGGTTTTCATCACCTCATAGGGGCCCATATAAGGCGCTGCTCCAGAAGACGAAACAAATATGAATACTCCATACTTTCTCTTAATCATTTCGGGTAAAAACTTCTGAGTGAGAAGAACTGGACCTCGTAGATTTACATAATAACTTTGATCCCAAGACTCTATTGGGTTGTCTTTAACAGCTCCCATTATTCCAGCTACTAATGTAGCATTATTAATGATAGCATCCACTTTATTGAAATTTTTTATTGCTACTTTTTCAAGTTTTGCTATTTCTTTCTCATTTCGAATATCTGTTTTAACAAAAAGCACTTTATTGGGACCGAACTCTGCTTCCAAGGTTGTTACAGCGTCATTTCCATTTTCTTCATTAATTTCAGCTATAATTACTTTTGCTCCTAACCAAAGAAGAGCTCTTGCCGTTTCATATCCTATACCACGTCCAGCCCCAGTTACGATTACAACTTTATTTTTTAAAGAGTCTTGTTTTAAATTGCCTAAATATCTCATTTTTCAAATTATATTTTAGTTAGTTTATTGAATTATTTATAATTTAGACACCCTAAAAAAAGAATAACATTTATGTAAAGTTGAAAAGAAAATTTCCAACATAAGAGCGCCAACACGTTTTTAGAGAATGAATCCCCAAAATGTAGTGGAGATTAAGCTCAAATTGAATAAAAAATAAAAAGAAATAAAAAACTATTTTTAATTACTAATTTATACCATATCAACGAATTTTCCTGATTTTAGTAAATCACATGGTTTTAGATAAGATTTATTCAACTTTTCAGAATATTCTTCTAAAACTTGAGAAAGTTCTTTATAGTTTGTTGTCGCATATTGCATCGGGCCAGGAAAGTTCATCCCCGCTAAAACAGCCTCATCTATAACTTTCCAACTCTTTACAACGCCTTCTTCTAAAATTCTACAACCCTCATTAGCAGTGATCGCACCAAATACTCGGCGATCAACTAGTCCAGCTTTTTTGGACAAATCAGGTTGGGGTCGTCCCTTTGACCAATCATAAAATCCCTGACCAGCTTTTTTACCTAAAGTACCATTATTATAATGCATTGTTAAGACCTTTCCAGGTTTAAAATCAGGCGACAGTTTCTCCGCATAATACAATCCAGCGTTATAAGCAATATCCCTGCCAGTAAAATCTGCTAATGTTAACGAAGACATAGGGGCATTTGGACCAGATAAATCCGCATCAACCTGTTCCCAAGGAATGCCTTTTTCATATGCTAAATCAATAATATAATTGGAATATATACCACTTGGTGCTAAAACTCTATTTACAATAAATCCAGGGCGGTCTTTTAAGACACTTGCTACATATCGCTCTCCTCTAAGACAAGGTAACGTTTTAGCAACTTTTACTCCAATAGCCATCGATTCTTCTGAAGCTTTATCACCTTTTATCACCTCAACCAAGCGCATCAATGGCGCAGGATTGAAAAAATGCAACCCAATTACATTTTCGGGTTTATTACAACCTTGAGCAATTTCAGTTATGCTTATAGAAGATGTATTAGAAGCGAAGATACAGTGCTTAGGTGAATTATCAATTACATCCTTACATAATTTCTTTTTAAGATCAGGTTTCTCTAATACTGCTTCTATTACAAGATCCGCGTCTTTCACCGCATCAGCTAAATTTTTATTAACTTTTAATTTTTGCATCATATCTGTTGCAGTCATACCCTTAGGTAATTTTCCTTTTTCTTCTAATTTCTCGAAACCCGTTTTGTTATACTCTAAACCATCCTGAATTATTTTATCACTTAAATCCACCGCTATTACATTATAACCTGCCATTAAACATACTTGGGCAATTCCCTTTCCCATATCTCCAAAACCAAGCATTACGATATTTTTTACTTCCACTTTACTTCATTCTCTTTTTACTATGTTAAAATGATGTGTAATAAATAGACAGTACTCATTAAAAATCTTATTAAAAACTATTTCTTTTTAAAAAAAAAAGGTAGATTAATTTCATTATTGTTTCTCTTTTACTAAAAATTCAACGGGAATTTCTTGTGATAATCCTGCCTTTTTGAATTTTTGTCCATTATCTACGTATAATTTAGAACCTAATTCCTTCAACTGTCTTTCAGGATATTCTTTTTTCTTAACCGCAGGAACCCCTGCATATAAACAGTTGTCTTCAATCTCACTATTCACTACTGCCCCAGCAGCAATGATAACACCGCGCCCTATTTTTGTTCTTTGTAAAATAGTTGCATGAATTCCAATTAACGTGAAATCCCCAATAGCAGTTGGTCCATGAACCATAGATAGATGTCCCAGAGTCACATTCTTTCCAATTTTACAAATCCCTCCTACAGTTGAATGAATTACACAGTTTTCTTGTATGCTAGTATTTTCTCCGATAATAATTTTACCCCAATCTCCACGAATTTTAGCTCCAAACCATATATTTACATAAGCTCCAATCTCTACATCCCCTATAATTACAGCATCCTTAGCTATAAATGCAGTGGGGTGAATTTGTGGAGATATACCATTGAAAGGTGATTTAGTTATCATGAGATATTGAAAAAGCTTTCATGTTAAATAATATTTTTACTATTTTTGCTATGCCTTTTTCAAACTTTCTAAGAGAGCGTCAACTCTTTTATGATTATCTTCGGAACCAATATATGTTCTAAATAGCCACTCTTGTAATTTAAGAGCACCGTCCAAATCATAGTTTACGATTGTATGCCCAAGTTGCTTGGTTTCGTTCAAAACTTCCCTATCGTAACTTGCCATAGTTTGAGCTATTTCTGATACGGATTTTAGGAGTGATCCCTCCGGAAAAACTTTACTTACATAACCCATACGTTCAGCCTCATGAGCATCGTAAATCCGTCCTGTAAGAGCGACTTCTAACGCACGTCCAAGCCCAATTATTCTCCATAATGGGTCTAATATAGGAGTTAGTGTAAGAGTGATTTCTCTCTGACCAAATTTTGCTCGTTCAGAGGCATAGCGAATGTCACACATAAGGGTGAGATCAAATCCACCTGCAATTGCAGCCCCTCCTACAGCACAAATAACAGGTTGGCTGCAAAACATGATAGCTCTGTATGCTCTATGAAATAGAGCTGTAAATTCTTCATTTGATGTTTTTTCAAGTGTTCTAATAAAATTAAGATCAAAACCAGCAGAAAAATATTTTTCACCTCCAGTTAGAATTATAACATTAACATCATCTCTTTGACTAAGTTCATTAAACAATTTTTCTATTTCAATCAATACTTCGGGTGAAAGTGCATTTCTTTTCTCCGGACGATGAATTAATACCGTAGCGACTTTTTTATCTATTGATAGCTGTAAATATTTGGTTTCCATTTTAATCAGTTATAGTAGATTTTTAAACTATTTAGATATTTCCTATAATTTATTATTGAAGTTAACTCTTAATTTGGCTTTGGAGGAGGTATTCTAACAATTCTTTCTTTTTGAACTAGGGTAATGGCATTTTCTGGGCAAAAGAACGCACAAGAACCACAACCGATACAATAATCACCAACTCTTTCAGCTTTTCCTTGATCATTTAATTGCATAGTATTTGTATGACAATGATCAACGCATGTACCACATCCAACGCAAATTTCTTGATTCACTTCAGCTATATAGTTTGTTGCATTAACGGTTAAACTTCCAACTTGTCCACAACAACAAGTGCAGCAATTACAGATAGAAGTTTCTGGTTTGGTTATATCAAAATTTGGATGATATGCTTTATGAACAAGTCCATCATCTTCTGCTTTTTTCAGTATTTTTAAAGCTTCTTCTTTAGTAATTAACCGACTAAATCCTTGTTCAGCCGTAAAACGAGCCGATTTACCAAAAGTAAAGCAATTTTCTCTTTCATCAGTTTGTTTGCAAGGTTTATCTAATAAATCTTTATGATGCCTACAATAACAGTGACCTACTGCGATATCATCGAATTTTTGTATTAACTCTTCGACAGTTTGAGATGGAAGTATCCTCTCTTCTGGAGGTTCCAATTCCTCATCAATTTCTAAAATAATTTCTTTTCCTGTTGCTTTGTTTACGTTGAATGGGATTGTCCTATCAATAGGAGGCATATTCTGAAGAAATTTTAATACTGCATCATAATGAGTCCGAAATACTTCTTTAGATTCATCTGACATTCTTTTAAATAGACGTGCCAATTCTCGATTCTCAGGTGTATCTTCAAGTTTTTTCATAAAAGTATATTCAAAAATACCCACGTTTATATAAGGCATTAATCGATAAACCATAACACCAAACCTATTGGGTTGATTAAAAATCAAACCAATTTTAGCTAAACTTTCAACATGAGAATTAATTTTATTTTCGTCCAACCCAGTAGTTTCCTTTAGCTGCTCCATAGTTTGTGATTTTTTCCTTTTGAAAGCTAAAACAAAATCTAAATGATCTTCTTTAACCAAATGCTTTAATATTTCAATTAATGTATCTGTTACTGTTAGGGGCGTCCCACCAGCATTATTTATAATTTGGGCTGCATTTTTGTATTTCTTTTCAACAGATTCAGACAATATTATCTTACCTTTAAAATTAAGTTATTACTTATTTATTATTAGAACTATTCTTAATTCTTTCGATTTTAAATGAAAAGTGTATATTAAGAATTTTTGAACTGAAATTATTAGCTATTAAATTTCTAATAATACTTAGATAAGCAATTATTAAATATACGTTGAACATTATGCATAAATAGTCTTTATTTAATTCTTAAACCTAATAAATAAAAATCAATGAAATTATGTTGAATTCGAATTATAATTCTGCTGAAAACGACTTTTTTCCTATGTTTTCAGATAAAGAGATGGCTCGACGTCATGCAAATGTGCAGAAGGAGATGAAGGATAGGGAATTAGACTTAATTATCGTGCACGGAGCCCTGGGATTAGGAAATAGTCCTGGTCAAGTAAATCTCCAATATCTTACTCGTTTTGCGGCTCTGATGGAAACTTTTCTCATTGTACCCGTAAAAGGAAATGCTACCATGTTTATTGCATTAGACTATCATATTCCGAATGCAATGGATATTTCCTATGTTAAAGATATTCGAAGTGGAGATTGCTTGACCAATATGATACAGTATATCAAAAACCATGGACTTGAACAATGTAAAGTCGGATTAGTTGGACCTGGTGCGGTTTCATATAGATATTTTACACTTTTTACTGAGCAACGTGAGATATTATCTAGAAATCTTCCTAATGTTAAATTTGAGAATGCTACTCTATGGTTTAATAATTTAATGCTTATCAAAAGTAGTGAAGAATTTGAAGTATTAAAACGCGCTGGAGCATTATTAGATCTAGCCCAAGAAGAGGTGATTCAAATGACTCACCCTGGAATTACTCATTCTGAATTAAGGAGGGTTTTGAGTATGGTTATAGCGCGTCATGGAGCAACTTCTCCTTTCGGTCACGCTAGTTCATTTTCTATGAAAAATCCAGAAGGATTTTATCCAGATTGCTACCCTACTCGTAAAAAAGTTAATATTGGGGATGTTTTGATGTCAGAATTTACACTGGGTTTTGGAAATTATTCAGGAAAACTCTGGGGTACTTGGTTTTTAGGTGATCCCACACCTGAATATAAAAAACTTTTCGAAGTAGCAGCTTTAGTACATGATAATTTGGTAAAGAGTTTAAAACCAGGAATGAAAGGCTCTGAAATTGACTCCTTTGTAAACCCTATTTATGATGCTGGCTTTGAGCAAGTTCCAAGCTTTTTAGTAAGTGGTTGGAGTATAATGAACCATTTCCCTTTCGTAGGAACATCATATGATAGTCATTACGCCAGTACAGCTCGTCAATTTGACAATTTTGTATTTCAACCAGGTCATACTATAACTTTGCATATTTGGATAAGAATCCCAAATACACTTAAAGGGCTCTGGGTAGGGTCATCTGGAGGATTTACAGAAAATGGATATTATAATTTCAATCGATATCCCGTTAGTGAATTACGTGTAGTTCCGATTTAGTTTATTTCTTTAAATTTTGAAGTTTAAGTTTTTTTCTATTTTTTCCTTTTTTTTAAATTTTTTAAAATTTTTTTTAAAATTTTTACTAAAATCTTAAGCAATATCGTATTATAGACTAATAGTAGAAAGAATTGATGAAAATTTAATACAAAACTCTTGTTATGATCTATTATTAGCAAGAATTAATTTCTAATTATACAATTTCTCTCTTATGTGAAAAAAACTATGAATGATTTGGGCGAGGATGAAGAACTTAATGGGATAAAAATCATTAAAACTGGTTGCTGTCATGATTGCGGAGGACGGTGTGTTTTGAGAGCTCATGTAAAAGATGGAAAAATAATTCGTTTCGAAACTGATAATGATGAAGAACCGCAACTAAGAGCATGCATGAGAGGAAGAGCTTATAGGCAACGTGTTTATTCCCCCGAAAGATTGCAATACCCTCTACGTCGTATAGGCCAAAGAGGGGAGGGTTTGTTTAAACGCATTAGTTGGGATGAGGCATTAGACGAAGTTGCAAAGAATCTTAAAGAAATGAAGGAGCAATATGGTAATTCAGCAATACTCTTTGTTGCAGGAGCAGGAAATCAAGGTATGTTGCATGGTCCGGTTCCAGCAGGATTAATGTTGAACCAATTTGGGGGATATACACGAATGTGGGGTGCGCCATCTTATGAAGGTGCCTTATTTGCATCTATGGCTACTTATGGAACAATTATGACAGGAAATGCTCGTGAAGATCTCTTAAATACTAAACTATTAATTATGTGGGGATGGAATCCTGCCAATACAATCTGGGACCCTGGCACTAATCTAATGCTGGCTAAAGTTAAAGAAAAGGGTATTAAAGTCGTGGTTATAGATCCTATCTTTACTGATTCTGCTGCTGTGTTTGCGGATCAATGGATTCCAATTAGACCAGGTACAGATACAGCAATGCTTCTTGCTATGGGTTATGTTATTATTTCTGAAGATCTTCATAATAAAGAATTTATTAGTAAATATACCATCGGATTTGAGAAATATAAATCATATATATTGGGAGAAGGAGATGGAATTCCTAAGACACCAGAATGGGCTGAAAAAATATGTTTAGTCCCAGCTGAGATAATCAGTAATTTAGCAAGAGATTATGCTTCTATTAAACCTGCGGCTCTTGTTGCGGGGTGGGGTCCCGCCCGTGCAGCGTATGGAGAGATTTATTCTAGAGCAGCTAATATTCTTTGTGTAATTACAGGAAATATTGGTCTTAATGGAGGATATGCGTCCGGTTTTATGCGTGCGTATTATAGTCGCGAAAGGGTGACTTCATATAAGAAAAAAGATAATTTTATAGAGAAGCCTAAAAAACCAAGACCTCAGGATAATCCTGTTGATTTTGAAGCGCCTCCAAGAAAGGATAGTTTGTTTAAATTAATGGGTGGAACGAATCCCGCAAATACAAGGATTCACTATAACGATTACTACAATGCGATTTTACTGGGGAAAAAAGGGGGTTATCCCGCAGATCTTAAAATGGCATATATCGTAGCGTCAAATCGATTAAATCAATATGGGAATATTAACAAGGGAATTAAAGCTCTAAAAACTCTTGATTTTATAGTGGTTCAAGACCAATTTATGACACCAACGGCAAAATTTGCGGATATTATATTACCTGTAAATACTTTCATGGAACGAAACGACATTGCTGTGCCATGGCTAGGTTCACCTTATTATATTTATTTAAATAAAGCGATCGATTCACTTTATGAAAGCAAGTCTGACCTCGAAATTGCGCGAGAACTTTCAAAAAAACTTGGAATCGATCCAGGAATTCTTAATTTAGAAGAAGATCAGATTTTAAGGATTTTATCATCCCCACGTAAGGATATTAAGAGTTATAATAAAATGAAAAAAGATGGGTATTATAAAATTAAGATTGATGAACCATTTGTTGCATTTCGTGAGCAAATAGAAGATCCAGAACACAATCCTTTTCCAACACTGTCAGGGAAAATTGAAATCTTTAGTGAACATATTGCGGAGAAGGAAAACCCATTAATGCCTCCAATTCCTAAATATATGACTCATGAAGAACATTATGATTCCCCAAAAGCTAAAAAGTACCCTTTACAACTAATAACTCCTCATAATAAGCGTCGTACTCATTCAAGCCTTCAGATGGTACCATGGTTAAAAGAAATTGAACATCATGCAGTTTGGATAAATATTACTGATGCCTCTAAAAGGAAAATTGAAAATGGGGATATGGTTGACATATTCAATGACAGAGGCAGAATAAGAATTCCTGCTAAAGTAACCGAACGCATTATGCCAGGAGTAATATGTATTTATCAAGGAGAATGGTATAAGCCTAACAAAAAGGGAATCGATATAGGGGGATGTGCAAATACTTTAACTCAAGATGGTAATTCCCCAGGTGGAGCATTTCCATTAAATTCAAATTTAGTGGAAGTAAAATTATTTTCAAAAAATACTGTAGGGGTTTCAAAATGACTCAATTTGGATTCTATTTTGACCAAGCTCGCTGTATTGGATGCCACACCTGTGCTGTTGCTTGTAAAGATTGGAACAATGTTGATGCTGGCTCTGTAAATTGGATGCGTGTAAATGAAATTTTAAAAGGAAAATTTCCTAATTTAAAGATGGTTTATCTTTCGATTGCTTGTAATCACTGTTCTAATCCCCCATGTATAAAAGTATGCCCTGCTAACGCCATTATAAAAAGAGAAAGTGATGGGATTGTATTAGTTAATCAAGATGCCTGTATAGGATATGAAGTTTGTGGGGCAAAATGCTTGAAAGCCTGTCCTTGGGATGCGCCACAATTTGCAAATTTAAAAAAGGCAAAAATGGAAAAATGTAATCTATGTTATGATCGACTAGAAAAAGGACAGCAACCCATTTGTGTTGAGGCTTGCCCGATGTATGCTATTGATGTTGGACCTATTGAAAAATTAAAAGAAAAATACAAGTATAGTAATGAAGCAGAAGGCTTTTTATATAATAATCGAGTCGATCCTTCAATAATTTTTAAATCTAAAAAAATTTCTTAATAAAATAATGATTTACTTCGTTCAATTATTAGATTTTAAATATTCATTCAAAAAAAAAAGACTTTTGTTAGTTTAGAATTAATTTTGTATAAAATTTAAAAAAAAAGAAATAATATACATTGTAAATTTAAAAATTTCATGGTGAAAAAAGAATGAAAGAAGTATGGTTAATTGATTATGCGCGTACCGCTTTTTCTCGATCTCGACCAACTCAACCTGAAAGTGATGTTTTTGGTGAGCTCAGAGCTGATGAATTATTAGCACAACTTTTGAAGCATCTTTTTGATAAAAAATTAGCAAATAAAGGAATAGAAAAAAAAGATATTGATGAATGTTCAATAGGATGTGCAGCGGGAGTATTAGAAAACTGGACTTATGGAGGTAGGGCTCCTCTTTTTTTAGCGGGATTCCCATATAATGTCCCTGCGTTCTTTATTGATAGGCAGTGTGGTTCAGCAGGATCAGGTATGCACGTTGGAATAATGGAAATAATGACTGGTAATAGCAAAACTGTTCTTTCTACTGGATTTGAACACATGACTAGAGTTCGAGGCAAGGGAACAGAACCTAACTTAAAAGTTGCAGATAAAAATAGTATGTATTATCGACCTGAAATGGATTTATCGATAGTTTTTAACATGCTTAATACCGCTCAATTATTATATGAAGAGGAGATACCAACTTTTACAAAAGAAGATCTGGATAAATTTGGAGTGAGAAGTCATAACCTAACTATTAAAAGTCAAGAATCTGGCTGGTTCAAAGGTGAAATAGTTCCAATTGAAGGTCATGCACCTGGTAATGTTGAAGAGAAGATGATAATTGATAAGGATATGAATGCTAGAAAATCAACTTTAGAAGCTGTTTCAAAACTCCCAAGATTAACAAAACCTTATTTTTTAAAAAAAAATGGGGGAAAAGAAGGTTACATTAAAAGAGAAGGGTCAGAAGAAGGAGTTATAACCGCAGGAAATTCTTCCCCTTTAAATGCTGGAGCGACTGCAGCGGTATTGATGGAAGCAGAAGAAGCAAAAAAGAGAGGTATTGAACCGATGGCCCGCATTATCTCAATGGGATGGGCGGGAGTCGATCCCCACACAATGGGACGAGGCCCAGTACCAGCCACCAAAAAGGCATTAGATTATGCTGGATTAAAAGCAGATGATATTGATTTCTGGGAGATTAACGAGGCATTTTGTATTGTTGCTTTAAATTGTATTGACAAATATAATATTCCAGAGGAAAAAGTAAATGTTATGGGGGGCTCAACAGCTATCGGTCATCCATTAGGTTCTACTATGGTAAGGCTCACTGGCACCTTAGCGCGGATATTGAAAGATAATAAGGCAAAGTATGGTGTTGCTAACGCTTGTGTTGGCGGTGGACAGGGAGTAGCAACGGTAATCGAGAATATCGATGCTTAAAGTCACTCAATATAATTTATAAATACTTTTTTTTAATTTGTACCTAATCTGATTATTCAAAAACAATCTAAATTTATTTACAATTATAAATATAATTAAGTTTATGGTACGAAAAATATCAGGATTAAATTTAGAGATAGTTGATGAAAAACCAACAGAAAAGGTTTATAGTTATACTTCTAAGGATGTAATCTTATATGCACTCGGAATTGGTGCACAGGTTGAGGAACTCCCATTTATTTATGAAGGATATCATAATGGTCTCAAGGTGTTTCCAAGTTATGCAACAGTAGTAAGTAAAACTGCATTACCAAGAATGGGAGAAATAGATTTTCCCAGATTTATTCACGGTGAGGAACTAATAAGGCTTTATGAACCATTTGAATCAAGAGGTGAAGTAAAATGCAATGGTCAGGTAAAAAGTATATTTGATAAGGAAAAGGCTGCATTAGTAAATGTTTCCTTTACGGGAACAAATAACAAAGATATTAAAATATTCGAAGTTGAATCTACATTTTTTTATTTAGGTGCGGGTGGTTTTGGTGGCGAAAGAGGTCCAAAAACTGAGGATTTAAAACCTCCAGAAGGAAAAGCTCCAGATTTTAGCATCTCATATCCGACGGCAAAAACACAAGCAGCTTTGTATCGCTTAAGCGGAGATTATAATCCTTTACATATAGATCCTGAAGCAGCAAAGCATGGAGGGCAAGAGTGTCCTATCCTCCATGGATTATGTACTTATGGGTTTGCCACAAGAGCAATATTATATGGCGCTTGCGATGGCGATATCTCTCGCTTTAAGGAATTTAAAGCCAGGTTTACCAATGTTGTGTATCCAGGAGATACGTTAACTGCTGAAGGTTGGAAAGAAAAGGATCGTTATATTATACAAGTTCGAGTTGGACAGCGAATTGTATTGAGTAATGCATATGCCATCATAAAATGAGTGATCAACACATTACACTATAGATATGTAATTTATATGACAAATTTGATTAATTTAACTTTAATAAGAAGCTAAATGTTGTTTTTTCGCATGGTTTTTGTCATAAATGTATTGTGTTCTGAGTGCGGTAAGAATTCTTTTAAATCGTCTTTTTACATATATTTTTAGGTATGGATCATGAAATATATAAAATCTATCATCTTTTATTCCTCTAATCACAGACTCTGCTACATCATCAGGGTGTAATGCTCGACTAAACATCATTTCTCGATACTTTATTCGGCGCTTCAATAACTCTCGAGCTTCAAAAGGCATTTTTTCATAATCTAAATTTGAGAGTTTATTTCTTTCAGTATCTCCAATATTAGTTAGAGTAAAACCGGGTATAATTACCTTTATTTTGATCTTAGATTTAATTTGGAATAATTCATAAGAGAGAATTTCACTTAGAGCTGTTACTGCATGTTTCGTCACTCCATAAATTCCACCATCAGCGATTAATCCAAATCCAGAGGAGGTGTTAATAATCAGACATTCTGTATCTTGTTTAAGCATAATTGGGATAAATATTTTGACCGTATAGAATATCCCATTAATATTTACTCTAAATACTGAGTCCCATTCTTCTACTGATTTCTCCCAAATTGGCCCACCAATCGAAATACCCGCATTATTAAATAGTATATGAACCTCTCCGTACTTTTCAAGACATTTATGAGCAAGAACTTCTATGTCTTTTCTATCAGAAACATCGATTTTTAATGATAAAACATTTTCAGTTAAATTTTTAAGTTCTAAGTCAGTTTCTTTTAATCGTTCTTCATTTGTATCCGCTAATACAAGTTTCATTCCTTCTAATGCGCATTTTTTAGCAATACTTTTGCCAATACCGCTCGCTGCGCCAGTTATTACAGCTACTTTATTCATAAGGTTTTCCATTTTAATATTCCTCTATCATTTAACGATAACTAAAATTTGTAGTCTCAATTAAGATAAAATAATAAATACAAACCTAATTTTTAGAAAAAAAATCTTTATAATTTAAGAATATACTATTATTAATATACAGTATAGATTTAATCCTAATTATTTAAAATGTGTTAATTATGAGTTATAGTTTTTATAGATCGATGGATGATATCAAAAAAAGGTTTAAAGAACATGAATCAGGAGACTTTATAGGAGCGGAGATGGTTGTTGCATTCTGGGAGACTAAACCTGAAATTGTGAAAAAATTATTACCTCCACCATTAAATCCAGTTAAATATCCTTTAGCAAACACATTTATAGGTGATTTTCCTAAAACTAATTTTGGGTTACCTTATCGAGAATCTGCCTTGTTTTTAAGATCTCAATTCAATAATATCCCCGGCAATTATTGTCTTGCAATGCATCTTGAGGGTCCTGGAGCCGATCTTGGAATGGCGGGTGGTAGAGAAAGCTATGGATTCCCAAAAAAATGTGCAAAAGTTGTTTTTAACCTTAAAGGCGATAAATTTGAAGGATGGTCGGAACGACATGGAGTTCGAAATGTTCATATCAAAGCAAAATTAAACGGTAAACCAAATACGCCAGATATAGAAAAAATATTAGCCGAAACTGATGCGACTTCTGGAGATACCATTGCCTACAATTTTAAGCATTTTCGGGAACCTGGAGGGAACAATTATGATTATAAGCCCGTTTTAACTTCTTCCATCACAGTTTATAGACCAGAAATTCAAATACTTGGAGAAGTAGAAATTACATTAGGCTCTTCCATTCATGATCCTTGGGCAGAAATTGAAGTAGTTAGACCATTAGGAGCTTTATATCTAAAGGGTACTAATTCAATGACTACTGGTAAAATTGAAGCAGAAGTGGACCCTAAAGAATTTTTACCTTACTCTTTCTTAAAAATGGATTGGTTTTGAAACTTATTTCAATTTTTATTTTTTTAAGTCTTTATAATATTTTTCACAATAGAAAAAGAGATATTGTTTCAAAGTAAAATCAAATTAAAAAAAAAGAGTTAATTTATATTTTTTACAATTTTCGTTTCTTTTGTACTATAAACATTATTCCTAGCATAGTAATGAGCATTGAACCGATTATAATTGCAGTCATGAAACCGGGAATTTCTGGATATTCACTGGGTAATCCTACATAGCGTAGTAAGGGCCATGAAATATCACCATAGTACATGCTTGCTTCCCAATCTTTCCAAACAGGGATTCCTTCAAAGCTTTGAGAGACATAAACATGTGAATATTGTTCATTTTGATTAAAATCAACAATATTACTTATCCATTCAGCTCTATCGGTCACATTCGACGTGTACATACGACCTATCCAGTAATCAACATCTTCACTATAAGTGAAAGCTAAATTGAACCAAGCATACCACCAAAAGCCAGGATCGGTCCAAAATGTTTTAGTTATATCACCACCAGGTAGCCCATAATATGCATTATAATAAGGTCGCCATCTTCCTTGATTCATATCCCCATAATTTGATTTCAAGTATCCTTCAGGAACGGTCTCAGGGTAATTCCAATCCATCGTAAACCCATGTGCTGCATAGACGGGAAAACCAGTAACCCAATAGGCTCCAACTTGATCCCACATATTGGTAGTGAGTTGATGCCAGCCATCTTCATTGTTAGGGTTAGTTAGAGCAACACCAATATCCTTTATTGAATTTTGAAATACACTTTTTAGGAAAATGTTCTTTTGGTCCCAATATAAATCAAATAGGAAAATTGGGTTGGTAGTGGCCACATTTTGCCATGCTGCATCAGTACTATTGATTGTAAGGCCTCTATCATTACAAATAGTTCCGAATTGTGGGTCATTTAAAAGTGTTGTTCGTGCGATCGTGAGATCATGCGTCGCTATTCCAATACTATCATTATGGTATATACTCTCAACACCTATAACCGTCGGTCTTACAGCACGACCATTAAATGCTCCATTAATATATGCATCATAATCAAAAGCATAACTGATTGCTTTTCTCATTGCCTTAGGGACTCCAGTTGCATAATTACCGCCGGGATACGATGTAACATTATTAATAGCAGCTACCCAGGGGATAGACCACCATGTATTCCCTATACAATTAAGAGTAATTGCCGTTATATATTCACTTGGATGACGTTCTATATATTCTATATTTGAAATAGCAATAACATCCTCATAATTGCATGGTGAGAAGAAATTATCGTAAGTAGCATCAATCGAGTGAGTAACTAATGCAGTATTACGCGATTCTATCCCTAATTCATCTGGAGGAAATGAAAGAATATCTATATAATCCGCATCAAACCAACCACGGGCTTCGAGATTTGTTCTATTCCAGTAATCCAAATTCTTTCGCATGGAACCTCCTCCTACAGCGTCGCTATGACCCTCGTAAATATAAGGACCAGTACCAACCATATGAGGGATAGGATCCTCAGGATCATGACCATATATACCACGGTCCCAATAATCGGCATATGTCTCCATAGAAATAAATCTTAAGGGCCCCCAATTGGTCGCTATATCTGCATTCCAATCGTTATAAACGACTCTTATTTTACCACCGCTTACTGCATCATCAACAATTTCAACATGATTCACTATAGGAAACATTTGATTCGGAGCATATTTTGGAGCATTAGGATTCGGATTGTAAGGCCATGGGCTTGTCCATGTATCATACCATCCGTATTTACCAATATAATTAGACATATTCCAAGAGGGCGTAAAGAAATATTCCCATTCCCATACTCGCCTCCAATACGTATACATATTTCGCATGTCACCTCTACCCGTTAGATTACCAGTAATGATAAATAGCCGATCAATATTCCATTTCGCTACAGTTGCATTCCAATCAGAACCATCTTGAAATTTAACACCTTCTCGAAGGGTGAAAGTTATTGCTTTCACACCACCTTGATTAATAAAGGGGCTACCCGGATAGCTATTCATTTCTTCAGGCCACCATTCCTCGATTTCCCAACTAGTTGCTAAAACAGGAATCCAGGAATCAGATGCTGGTTCATTAGCAGCAAGACCTTTATCAAAATCTTCATTTATCGCAAAGAGGGATTGGGTACATGCAGGTGCATACCATATATCAGTTATACTCCAACCGGCTGTAATTGCTTGATCCCAGGCATCTGCGGGTGTTCCTGGGATTCCAAATCTAAATCTTCGAGGTGCTTGTGAAGGCTCAATTTGGGCAATAGTTGGAATTATTGGGAAGACCATAGTAGTAAAAAGAAGTACTAACAAAATTTTGTTTAAGGTTTTATTCATTCTTATTCTTTCCTTAATGTTATTTTTTTCTTTTTTTATAAATATACAGTATGTATTAAGCATACTTAGATTAACATACGATACGAGAGTATTTAAACTTTTCAAATTTAAGAAGAGATAGTTAAATTAGAAAAAAAGTCTAACAATTAAACTACTCTATTTTGAATTTATATAGTAAATATATAAAAAAAGATTTAAATATACATCACTCATTTATAATCAAACATTCTGAAGAATAATTAATGAAAAAGTATATAATTTAACAAATTTAATAAAAATCAAGATTAGCATTTTTACATGCTTAAAAACTAATTAGAGTTGTATAATTATAAGAAAATCAAAAAATTGCAAAGAAATTGATTTGGAAACTACTCAAGATTTTCATGCTCACTTTAAAATTGATTGGGGAAGACAAGGTAGTGTTATTATAGGATATATTGTTATAATTTTAGGTTATTATGGTATTATTGCCAATACAATGTTATTTGATCAATATGGAAATTGGATTTCATTTGTTGACATGGATAGAACAATCCTAATATGGACCTATACTACCTTTACTCATAGTTTTTTTCTATCACCGTTATTATTATTTTTAGTGTGTGTTTTTTTAACCTATAAAGAAGATATACCCCATTATGGAATTCGAGCATCGATATGGCTTGTACCTATTCTAGTTATTGAAGGATTTATCTTTTATTTTAGTATGTTTGGATTAAATCTGGAACCTTTTAATTTACAATTTGCTCATATCGAAGGATATCTTAATATTTTAATTCTAATAGGATTAACCTTAAGCGGTTCTTTGATAGGCATGAAATTAAAAAAGTGGTCCATAAGGAAAAAAGAAAAATATTATGAAACAAATAAATAAATCAAATATAATTTTGTAGGAAGAGAGAATCATGGCACGGCAAGCACAGAATATGATAAAATATATCATTAAACGGATATTAATTATGTTTCCGATGCTCATTTTAGTGTTAATTGCGACATTCCTTTTAGCTCAAATGATGTCGGTTAACCCTGCGGTCAATAAAATCGGAATGGTGTTAGATCCCGAAATTTTAGAAGCTGAACTAAGACGGATTGGGTATTACGATCCGTGGTACGTAAAGTTAGGTAAATATCTCACTCAATTTTTTTCGGGGGATTGGGGTGAATCCTATCTCGTATATCCTAACAAATCTGTGCTTGAAGTAATTGCTATCATATTGCCTAGAACAATTGAGTTAATGATTTTACCCGGAATATTCGTTCCTGTTGTAGCGGTTAAATTGGGAGTATTATCTGCTAAAAATAAAGACAAATCAAAAGACATAATTATTCGATTTTTAGCCGTAATAGGTGCTGGATTTCCTGTTTTCTGGTTTGCGACATTACTCCAAAGATTTGTTGGAATTTATTTAGAAAATTTTACTTATGGAGCAATAAATATCGAACCACTTTATGCTAATACCCCTGGTTTACCATATCCTGCACCCCAGGGTGCATTTAAAACAGGCTTTAGAATTATAGATAGTTTCCTTTATAATGATCAATTTTATTTATGGGACACACTTCAACATCTACTTCTTCCAATGATTAGCATGACTTTTGTCTCATTAGCGGGTATCACACGACTAACACGTTCAAGTATGCTGGATGTACTTGATCAAGATTATATTAGAACAGCCCGCGCTAAAGGAGTCAAGGAAAGTGATGTAATAAATAAGCACGCTCTCCGCAATGCTCTAATTCCTACGAGTAATTTGATTATTGGTGGAATCCCTGCATTATTTTTAGGATCTTTATATATTGAGGTCACATTTAATTATAGGGGGTTTGGATATTATATGATAGCAGCAATTTTTCAAGGAGATTATCTAGTAATAAACGGATTATTAGTATTTTCTATTATTATCATTCTTTCGTCAACCTTATTGGCAGATGTAATGTACACAATTATAGATCCAAGAATAATTTATACTTAATATAAATAGAGGGAATATAGATGACACAACCCGATTTAATAGCAGATTTAGAAATTCAAAAAAACCAAAAACAAGAACCAAAAAAGAGCATTAGAGACCTAATTAAATTTTATTTTCTTCCTGGCTTCAGGGTTCCTGAATTTTCAGCAAAAGAATATGAAATCGGAAAAATAAAGTCTAAAAGGAAATTATTTCGGCGCTTGGTTACTCCTTTAACTATTTTAGGATTCATTTTGATTATATTTATTGCTTTTTTAGGAATATTTGCTCCTTGGATCTCTACTTACACGATACAACAAGTAGCTATGCCCCATGTCCCCCCTTCAAGTTTCCCTTTTGAAGATCCTTCCCCACTTCATCCCTTAGGAACTACAAAATATGGTTACGATATTTT
>Ga0180437_10003201_pt1 | contig 24724 bp, 37 predicted proteins | sample SS_ome_4_FD_132410 | JGI IMG/M metagenome (GOLD analysis project Ga0180437, IMG submission 132410) | Hypersaline lake sediment archaeal communities from the Salton Sea, California, USA - SS_3_D_1 metaG | ecosystem: Environmental > Aquatic > Non-marine Saline and Alkaline > Hypersaline >... | reverse complement strand
CTTCACCTCCCCTAAGTTAAAAGTTGCGGATCTGTTCTAACGCCTTTTTCGTCGGCGTGCTTTCTGAGCCTTCTTTATGTTCTTCCTCCATGCTGCTTTCTGTTTTGCTGTCGGCATTGTTATTCCCCCTTATCTCTTCAAGTATCTCCTTTAGGAGCATGATGATCTTGTCGTGCTGTCTGATTGATATCGAGTTTGTCATATGCAGTTATGGAACCTCCATATTATTTCAATCTGGTAACCTCGCATGATTATCAGTGGTTCTACTTTACACACTGTTTTGGGAGCAGACGGTGCGGGCGAGTATGCTATGGTCCTGCATACCTGCTGCAATGTGCGATTGAAGTTATCTGATTCATCGGCTGCGTAACCGTAAGAGCAATGAGTCTCGTTTGCTGTAAGCCCCGTCTGATTGTAGAAGCAATAGCTGGACGACGAAGCATTCGTGGATGCGCATGTGTTGTTCGTGCCGTTTATCTCGATGTAACCTACGCCTATGTGTTCGGTCACGGATATGTTCCATTCGATATAATTCTTCTGCAATGCCTCCGTGCCGTTGCTTGTCGGGTCTATCCATGTTACTTCAGGCGCAGTCAGATCGACAGTGTAGTTTATGTACACCCATCTCATCACTGTCTGGTTCGCGTTCCCGGCGGTATCGTTGCACCATGCCAGGAATGTATAGTTGCCGTTGTCAAGCGATGTCTTGTTGGCGTAGAAGTTCGTGCCTGAGCCCGTCACTGTTTCGTTTGTCCCGTTCCAGTCAAGGAGGCAAGCGGAGCCCGTTTCTGATAGTGATACATTTATGTATGTGTAGTTTTCTGTCACCGTCTCATTCTCGGGACTGGGACTTACGAAAACGATGTCAGGCGGCGTAACATCTGATATAGGAGGATATTGGGTCAGATTTATGGTGATCTGCCTATGCTCCGTCGTGTTCAGATTGCCATTGCTGTCGTTCCCGTAAACATAAAAGTAGTATGCTGTGTTGTTTGTCAGCCCCGTTATGTTTGCAAAGCAGTACGTGCTTTCGTTTGCCATAGTCTGGTTCGTGCTGTTGTCCGCCCAATACAACAGGCACACACCGCCAAGGTACTCGGAGCTTGATACATTTATATAAATATAGCTTTCATTATTTGTTTGTGACTCATTTGCCAGCGTCGGGCTTACGAATGTCAGGTCAGGCGGCGTATTATCACCCGGCGGAGGATAATCTGTCACATTAATTGTGATGTTCCTGTGTTCTGTGACATTGAGGTTGCCGAATGTATCGTTACCATAGACATAGAAATAATAAGACGTGTAGTTAGTAAGCCCCGTGATATTGGCGTAGCAATAATCCGTATCATTTGCCATAGTCTGGTTTGTTGAGTTATCTTCCCAATAAAGCAGGCAACCTCCAAGATCCTCATCGCTTGATACATTCACAAATATCCAGCTCTGGTTATTCGTCAGCGAATTGTTGGCAAGGGTCGGACTAACAAATTCAAGCCCTGGAGCATCCTGGTCGGGATAATTTGAGGTGTTTACGGTTATGTTCCTGTGTTCAGAGGTATTCATATTGCTTGACGTATCGTTGCCCCACACGAAAAAGTAATAGGACGTGTAATTAGTCAGGCTGGTAATATTGATGTCGCATACATCACCTGACACCGACATAGACATATTGGTGTTGTTGTTCTGCCAGTACAGCAGGCACGATGACAGGGCTTCACCAGCATTTATGCTTACGTATATCCACGACTCATTGTTTGTATATGAATTGTTGGCCAGAGTTGGTGGCGTAAACACAAGGTCCGGAGCTACGAGATCCGGATAATTCGTGACGTTTATCGTAATTTCCCTATGCTCTGTAGTATTAAGATTACCCACTGAGTCGTTTCCGTAGACGTAAAAGTAGTACGCTGTATTGTTGGTAAGCCCCGTGATGTTAGCATAGCAGAATGTATCAACGACCGTCATCGTCTGGTTCGTCGTGTTGTCTTCCCAATAAAGCAGGCACGTATCCAATGATTCATCAGCGGACACGTTTACATATATCCATGTTGCATTGTTGGTCTGGGAATTGTTTGCAAGCGTTGGAGACACGAAATTCAGATCCGGTGGCTCGCTTTCTGCCGGGGGGTAGTTCGTTACATTCACCGTGATATTCCTGTGCTCTGTCGTGTTCATGTTGCTCGAGCTGTCATTCGCGAACACGTAGAAATAATAGGACGTGTAATTCGTCAGGCCCGTGATGTTGGCAAAACAATGAGTCCCACTTATAGCCATAGTCTGGTTGGTCGTGTTATCTTCCCAGCTCAGTAGGCAGGTGTCGAGGGCTTCGCCAGCCGACACGTTCACATAGATCCATGATTGATTGTTCGTAAGGCTGTTATTAGCGAGTGTCGGATCTGCAAATACCAGATCCGGCTTGGTGGTGTCCGGGGTGCTGATATAGATCGTCACGGTCCTGTTTGAATCGCCCCAATCGGTTTGACCGGCATCATCCGATGCCAAGCAGTTCCATAATACTGTCGTTGCATTCTTTATGCTAAGGTTGTTCGTTGACTGGGCCCATGTTCCGCTTGTAGAATTTGTATAATTCAGTGCCCATGTTCCGCTTGCATTGCTGTACATTGATATGTTTGTTACGTCATTGTCGTCAGTTGCTGTACAGTTGAAGAAGACGAAGCCGTCAGTATCAAGACTAGCATCGTCAGGGGTTTCCAGAGTCACAACAGGATTCGCATCTGCCGGTGGTGCTGCGACAGTATCATTCCAAGTCTCCATCGTTATTGAGTTATAGAGAACGGGTGAATAGAAGTTGTAATTGTCCGGGTGGAACTGGGCCTCGGGGAATATGAAGTCTGCCTCTACGTCTATTGTGAACTGGGTCTCAGTTCCGTTGGTCATGTTTTGGTATGCTGAGTATTGTTTAATGCGATTATTATATGTCTCTGTATAAAGGTCTGACACTTCAGAAGTCGTAAGTGCCCGGTCGAATGCCATATACTCATCGACAAGTCCATCGAATACATTCGAGTTTGCACCAATCCAGTAAACGCCCATGTCCATTGTAAAGTTTCGGTTGCTTGTCGTATCCGATGCCAGCAGAGTACCGTTTATGTATAAGTTCTGGTGAGTTCCATTCCATGAAACAACTACAAAGGCCCATCGGTTGTTATATGGCGGATTGGAAACCGTAGGGCTGCTTGAGATTAGGTCATCCGTATCGCCGATGTGAGTCCAAAACATCAACCTCCATATGTTGGAGTCCATCCTTCCGATTCTCAGGCTTATGTCATTGTCACCGTCTCCGTAATCCCTAAAAACGAAATCGTTCTCATAGTTGTCAGTCGGGAGGCTGGCAGCGTATAACCACAACGCATAAGTGAAGCCGGACTCATTGAAATCATAATTGTTAGCACTGATGTCGATGTATTCGTTACTTCCCTCGAACTGGGCTGCCTTGCCGAGGTATCCCGAATCGTTGATTGAGACGGCGTTCGTGAATGCTCCGTCATTGCCTTCGCCCGATATGTCTTTGGCATCGGAAGAATCCCAGTCGAATGGCATATACAGTATGAGGCCGCTCAAATTTGTCGTGTAATTGTAATACCCTACCCTCATGCTTATGTTTGTGTCCATGTAATTCTGGATTGATACGGTCATATTCACGCTGTTGTTCCCGTCCGTGATATTCGATGGCTTAAAGCTCTGGTTTGCCGGGGTTTTGAATCTTGCCGACTGGTTGTTGTAGATTTCTGAGATTTCACCGCCATCAAGTGACCTATTCCAAAGCATCACCTCATCTATCTGCCCTTCAAAGCATTCGGCAGCGCCATCCCTGCAACCTATCGCCACTACGCCTGTTGTGGGGTATCCTATATTTTCCGGTTCCGTTCCCGTGATTGAGCCTTCGCTCGCTCCGTCAACATATAGTTTCAGCGGATTGACTCCTGAGAACACTCCGCAGATATGATGCCACTCGCCGTCATGTATTTCTGTCGTGCCAAGTATGTAAGCGTCGGCAGAGCCGGTTTGGTTTATTACATAGAATCCGGCAGCATCCGATGATTGCGTCTTGTATATTCTGAAGCTCCTGAGCGATGAACCGCTGAATCCCGAGAACGGGCTTGCCAAGTCTTCCATCGATGTATTTATCCAGATACATGCCGTAAGGTTTGTCCAGTGGTCTATATTCAAATCGCCAAGATTGATATAATCAGCATTTCCACCGAAGCTCCAAGCCCCACCGATATAACCACTGGAAGTATAATGTATGTCATTCCCGGTCAAAGTTCCGTCGTGATTGTATGGACTGTAATCGTAAATTGTTGTACTCTTGTTTTCCAAATCCATAGGATAGTACGCAAATAACTCCGTGCCATCGAGTGTTATATGGGACATCGGATAATCCTCGTTCGTCACGTTTGTAGTTGTGCTGTCATACTCTGATACATTGTCTATGGTAACAGTCGGGTCCAGCTCGATTACCTGACCCCTGCTGAATGTCTTGTTGCTGACGTTGAATACGAGAGTGAACGTATATATCGTGCTGTTCACGGTTTCGTTGCCTGTGATGAATGAATCAACGCTCTTTGTCAATGGAATATTATCGTAGCTATCCAGTATGTCAAAGAAATCGAAGCTGACATAATTGCATGTCTCTATTACACCCAAAGTCCTGCAAGTTTCAAGGTACTCAAATCCGTTCTTCAAGCCACGCTTCAGTCCCTTCAGGTTTACGGTGCTGTTCACCTCGAAGATGATCTCCTCCAGGTTGTTGGCTATCTTCTGGCCCTTCACGGTATCAGGGATGGAGATGTTCGCCCCGAACTTCCAATGATCACCACGCCACTCCTTCCACCATTTAATATAGTTACTGACGTCATAGATTGAGCCGTTAACTTTTGCTGTGATTGAAAGGTTCACGGACTTCTGCTTATTCAGGAAGCGTAGCTCATTACCGTCAACATTGAAATCTTCTGGTGTAAGTCCAGGCAACAGTGAATGTATAGGGTCAAATAATTTTGACGTGTAAAGTTCTGTGTCTTCAACCAGGAGCGCAAAAGCGACAAGCGCAAGTATAGCCGCGATTCCAAAGTATTCCTTGCGTCGCTTCATATCAGGCCCTCACCTATGAATGTCGGATAGCTGCGTGGCTTGCCGTATTTTGTTTTTTTCCTCTTTATCTTTAAATCAAACTTTGGATATTTATACTCTTTCGGCTTTGGCTTACGTTTGATTGGCTTGCGCTTCTGCTTCTTCGGCACGATCTTCTTATGTTTAAGGAAGTGTTCCCAGTCCATTTCGGCTTGTTTTAATGTTGGCATACTTACCTCCTCTTTCTTGAGCGCCTGACCCTTGGTCTTGGAGCTAGTCCTGGCAGTGTCATCTTAGGAGCCTTGGCTACGGGCTTTATTATCCCGGCAGCGCCGGCAAGTGTTGGTGTGTATCTGAATGATAGTTTGGGCGCTTTGAACATTCCAGTACGGATCTTTCCCATTTCCTTGAAATCGAAATCAGGTATTAATTTAGGCATCTTCGGCGTCTTTGGTGTTGGCGGTGTTGGCCTTCCAGTAGGTCTTGGACGTGTTGGTGTTGGTTCTCTGAAAGTAAATGCTGTTAACTCCTTGAATAGCTGTGGCTGTCTTGTTGTGGGTGTAATGCTTATTTTTGGTGCTGTAGTGACAAATTCCCTGAACTCTGTCTTGGCGGGCCTGAACTCTATTTCTCTTATCCTTGGTGCAATTTCTTGCCTTGGGCGCCGTCTAGTGACATCTTTGGCCCTCGGCGCAATGAACTGCTTACCTACCTGTGCCATGGTGATGGCCGGGACTGTTATAGGCAACGGTGCAAATCTCGGATAAGTTATGATCTCCTCGGCAGAAACGGGAACCTGCTTGAACTTGAATTCAGCCTTTGGCGGCTTCATCCTGATTGCCGGCGCTGTCTTCAAAGGCTTGGTCGGCGCAGTCGGCTGCGGCGGTCTTGCGAACGCTTCTGCCCTGGCACGCGCGCCAGGTGAAACCGGCTTCTCTTCAATACCTTTGTACGGTCTTATTCTTGCAGAAGGTTTAGGTTTGAATTTGGTGACCTTGAAAGCTTCTTGTTGTTTGAATTCAATCGGAACGCGCACCCCAACCTTTCTCTTTCCAATAAATTCACGCCCACCTTTGAAACCATGAATTGCGAACTCCTGCTTTGCTTCACCAATATCAATAAGTTCTTTTATCTTTGGCGGTTTCTTAGCCTTTACCACTTTTGTTTTAGTAAACACCTCAACCTTTCTTTGCGCAATCCTCGCACCGTATTTATCAAAATCAGCATAAATGTCCATTCGCTTTTCTGGCTTAATCATCTTCTTTACGTCTTTGATATAAAGAGTCCTGAAACCAACATCCTTTTTACCTATTGGCATTTCTGTTCTGTATTCTAAACCAGTCTTTGCTGGCCTATATCTTAAAACCTTTTCTTCTTTGCCTATACCTTTGAGGTATTTTACTTTGAACTGTTTATATTTTGGCTTGGGTAAAGCGCGACCAGCCGCACCAAAAACAGCCATTCCTCCCATGGTTTCTGAAACAGCTCTCTCCGGCTTTGTTGTGAATTCCGTTGCCGCTGCTGCGGCCATTCTGCCAAAGTCTGGTACGCCCTTCTCAGGTATATCCTTGACCGTCTTCATTGCAAGCGGCACGGCAAGGCCAGCTACAACAGCACCGCGGCCATAACCTTTGACGACATCGAACTGTTCTCGTGGCGTACCGAAGAAAGGCGCGGTCGGTATCAGCGCCTTGCGCTGCCATTCAAAATAAGTCTTTGCCGGCGGAGTCTCTTCATAACCAAGTCCCATCTGCCTCCATGCTTCTTCGCTGAATGGTTCCGGCTTCCGTATGAACTCCTCCTCGCGCCTCTTCTTTACCTGCTTAATCCTTTCTGCCTGATATGGTAAACCTGTTTCCGTTACTGCTACGGGAGTCTCGCCAACCTGTACAGGAATGCGCTCGCCCTTTGCGGTAACTTCGTAAACAGTAGCGGCAGCTCCGCGCTCGGCTAGCTGTCTTTCACGCTCAACGCGTGCAGCAATCTCTAGCTGTGTCTCTCTGGTATCACGCACTTCAACCCTTGGCGGTGCGCCAGAAACAGGACGTGTGACAATTGTCTGTGTAGCAGGAAGATGTCTGGTAACAACACCAGCACCAGGCATTACTCGCGGTGCGGTTGCGCGCGGATCAGCGGGGAAGTGGACAACGGTAACAGTTGGTGGTTTTTTAACACCAAGCGCCTTTCTTGCTTCCGCTTTCCTTCGTTCCCTTTCTTCTTTTGGAAGCGCAGCGTATTCAGCGAGTGTTGCCATAATTATCTCCTATAGTCTTGGAACTAATAAAGAAAAAAAATAGGGTTAGGGCTCACTTAAACCTTCGAGCCCCGTGCCAAATACATTATAAGTGTACCAATGATTATCGATGCTACTACTACAAGTGCTAGTGTTGGGCCCCATGAAGACATCTCTTCTATGGAATCGCTTCCCTGTACAGATGTATTGATTGCAAATCTATCAGTAGACCACGTAAGGCAGTCAGTTGCGTTTGTGCTACTACAACAACCGAATTTAGCTCCGGTCACTGGGTTGTTTACTGTGTTGTTACCGTTTACGCCGTCTGTATATCTAGCTGTGTCTATCCACGAATATTCACAAAAGTTCTCCTGAAGTCCATCCATGATGTTCTGTCCTATTCCGAAGATGAAAAAGGCCACTACAAACACAAGTGCAACAGGCATCAGGTCAGTAAATGAGAATCCCTTCATTGAATCACCTTAGAGATTAAACTTTACTGCCCCTTGCAAGATACGTTATCAGCACGCCAATGATTATCGCAGCGATCACAACAAGCGCAAGCGTTGGTAGCCAGGAACCTAACTCTTCAAGCGATTCCAGTCCTTCGCCGGTAGCATTGTATGCGTAGCTGTCAGCAGTTTGATCATCATACAAGTCCTGAAGAATCTCAGAACCCATGGAGATGACAAAAGCGATAACCACGAAAGCGACGCCTAAAGGAACAAGTGACTGTATAGTCATTCCCTTAAACTTCTTCATTGCTATCACCAATCTCCCTATCTATATTCATCGGGCTAATGCCCTCCATAATTGATGATGCAAAAATACCGAATATAAAGGCAGCCACTTTTATAATTATAAAATTATAACAGCGCTATAAATGGAAGATATAATCCTTCTTCTTGCTATTTGACATCTGATCTTTTCGTATCTTGGTTAGCGCGTCGTCTAGCGTTGGCTGCTTGTTCAGCATCCTTTCAAGCTCAAGCCAGTTCTTATTCAATTCCGTAATCCGCATGGTAGTCCAATTTCTAGCCATATCACATACTCCATTTTATGGGCTGGATCTTGCCCATGCTAACGAGAACCTTGTAAATGAATATCACTATGAAGTAGAACAGCACAAACCAGAATACAAATATCGCAAGACTGTAACCGTTATCTACTGCTGATTCGAGCGGTGATATTGAACTGTAATCCGCTATCTCGCTAAGCACTGCAAAGTTTATTATCACGAAAAGAATACCAACGAACAGGAATAGTACCTGTATCACTCCGTGTGTTTCCTTGTCCATCTTCAGTCCGGCGTAAATGAAGAAGAACGCCACCAGCATTATCCCGATTATTATTGCCATGTCATGGCTTTCTGTAGGAGCAGGAAGGCATTCACCGCTAAGGCAACCATATGAACAGTTCATTGTTTCATGGAAGTTGTATTCAGTCTCGTTGTAACATACGTTCCTTTCCCAGTACTTGTGGCTGTCGTTGATGCAGTACTGCAACGAGTAATCCTCGCAGGCTGCGCCAGCATCCTGGATGAAAGTTCCAAGCAGTATGAACAGGAACACAAAAGCAATCTGTAACTTATACATTAGACCCTCCTTTCTTTCCCTGCAATATCACAGCGCCTACAAGCAGCATAGTCATCGCGTATGCTACAAAGTCGCCTACGATATTGGCTGCCGCCATGATATATGACGCTATAGTCGTTATAAACATCGATGCGGCTAGCGCTGTAGAATCATCCCTGGTACTCAAGCCGATGAACAGCACAAAGAATATAGATCCGAGTAACATGATTCCGAACAGATCGCCCGTTATGCTGTTGGCGTATTCCATAAGCCCGGTGAAATCCGTATAGCTGCCGTTGGCAACATCATACGGAACCCAGGTACTACCATTCCACGGCATTATGCTTTCCTCCCGATAACTATATAGATCAGTGTGCTAACAACGACGATTCCGATAAGGGTAGCTATCATGGTTGGAACCCACGGTGGTGTGGCTATGTATCCTTCTTCTCCTATGGCGAGCCCGGTTATCTTTGCTGCTGCGTTAGCCATAGTGGCTAGAGAACCAACAACCGTAGCCGGGAACCTGAAGAAGATGTTTAGTGTTGTCTTTACCCAACCCTGTTCGCCTGTTAGTGTCTTCTGCAAGTCTATCGTTGTATTCTGTTCTATGTTGTCAAGTAGCTCCGCAGCCGTATCGTCCGAGTCTGTGAAAGATTCTATATCATATGATCGTGAAAGGTCTTCCATGAATGCATTCATGCCAAGGAATACAGATATTCCTAGCACCATCATCACTCCTAGCGAAAGTATTGACGTCTGTATCATCTTATTCTCCTCCCCTGGAAAAATATTATTACAGAGATTACGAACAGCCCTATCAGCGAACCGGCGCTTACTTCCACCATCTCAAGCGCCATGCCTGTAGCCAGGCCAAGCACGGCAAGTATTGCTGCTATACCAGGATTAATCAGTGATATAGCGGCAGTTGTGAGCAATATCATAAGGCCGGACATAAGGCCGTAGTCCCCGAATACAGTTACTTCGGGGTAATAAGCCTGCCCGGTTGAAAACACGTAAGGCGGGTTAGGGTCTGGCGTAAGCTCAAGGAACCACCTGTAAGTTCCATTGGCGTCGTTGCCAAGGAAGCACGACAATGTGAATGAAGACCCACTACCACTTTCTTCGCATATAGTGTAAGGGCCGGTTAGCTCGTAATGCTCTACATAAAGCCTGGCGCTGGTAATAAGACCGCTGGTGTCAGAAACAACACATATCGTGTAGTTGCTTGACGTGTTCGAATAGCAGCTTGATGTTACGCTTTCACGTATCTCGAAGAACTGCGTCTCGCTCGGTGTTGTATAAAGTGTAAGCGTCTCGGGATCATCGGTAGTATCAGTGATTACCATCGGCGTATATATCTTCCTTACTTCCCCGCCCTGTGATACTATGAACCTGTAGAACACGGTATCAGTGTAAAGATAAGCTATGAACTTACCTTCTGTATCCGTCTTGCCGATTGTTACAACGCGGTAATCGTTCTCATCAACGTAATAGCGCTGGATACTGACATACGCGTCCTCAACTATGTTATCGTTTGAATCAAGCACTGTTATCTCTACCTTCTCGCTTTCTGCGCTTGGTATGTGGTAAAGTGTTATGTTTTGCGCCGTGTCACTGTCTACATCTGCGTGGTAGAAGTAATAGCTTCGTTGATCGCTTGTTTCATTCCAGTATAACACTGTCATATTTACGGTGTATGTACTGTCATTGAAAGTACATATCGTGAAGTTATCAACGTTGTTAACAGAACCATTGTATGAAACACCCAACGATATATCCTCAATTAAATAATTAGAACTGCCATTCATGTTAATAAGATTGACTTCGTCTGAAAACCAGAAGTATAGCGCCGGTACATATTGCACAGTACCACACTCACCTACTGGATTATAATAAACACCAGAAACAGTCATGCTTTGTATTTCTATAGCACCGGTACTATTGTCATCATCGCTTAAAACATTTAGAGATATGTTAACTGGTATTGTACATATTCCAGTTGACCAATCTGATGTACAGTTATTTTCTATGTAACTATTAAATGCTGTAATGTTAATATCTGCTCCGACGATTGTTTCATTTGCATTTATCAATACTTCATAATCTGTTACAAAATCAAATATTGTATCAACTGTAAAATTTATAGTTGTGGTTTTGTTGAAACCATAAGTATATGCATCCTGCCTTCCGATAAGAAGATAAATCGTACTATTAAGGAAGAACATATCAGGCGTACCATGTACATCTCCGCCAAGCCCATTTACTGTAGACGAATCAACAATCCATGTTGTGTTATCCCAATAATAACTGTGGTATGAACCGGCTGAATTGCCTGATATGAATTGCAGTTCTCCGTATATATTTAAAATGTCAGGAGCGGATCTCGTACCGGCATCCTGTAGTCCATTAACAATTGAACTATTATCTCCCCACCCGGTTCCGTTCCATGTAAAACCAATGAATGTCCCGTTGTTTAATCCTGTTACAAGATGTGTTTCACCGCCGTATTCAAATACTGTTGGTGTAGCATAATCACTGACATCCCAAAGACCATTATTTATACTATCATTCAATTCCCAACCACTACCATTCCAGGTGTATCCTAAGAATGTACCATTGTCAAATCCAAGTATTAAATTGTGATCTAAATTATTCTGGAAGTGTGCCGGATTAATTACCTGGTTTGTAAAATTAACAAGTCCTGAAGTAGCTGTTACATTATCATCCCAACCGGAACCATTCCACGCAAACCCGAAATATGTATAAGTCGCACTTTGTATTGTTACGATCATATAATAGACGTTGTTTATTACGAATACCTCTGGAGCTGATGCTGTACCAAGAGGGTTTAATGTAGCCAGACCACTTTCAATTATCGTATCACCTGTTGTCCAGTCATGTGAAAAATTAAAGTTGGGCTCCATGTATATATCGAATGTTGCAGAAGTAACATTGATACGTCTTGGCACATCAAAATATATCGGATTGTCAAGCGGGAATATATTACCAAGTGATATATTGAATGGTATCAGCACGGAAGTTTCAGATTCATTATCTGTATTAAGCGTATAATCTTCGGCTGCAACAAAGGGGGCTACCCCAACGACCAAAAGTAGGGCCAATAACGCCGTTATATATTTCACAGTCCCTCACCTCTTGGCTTCGCGTACAGTGCAATCATGATAAGTATGCCCGCAACAACGGCAATGATTGGCAGGTTGCCTATGGTGTGCGTCGCGATGTCATACCTGGCCGCATCATCTGAAAGCACGTCGCTTGTTGCAAATGACATGTAGGCATTCGTTATCGGCGCTGAAACAACAATGACAATTGTCAGGACAATGATTGACACTACCAGGAATATCGGGTGTGTCCGTATGAAGACAGCAGAAATGATCAGCGCCATAATCAGTCCGCCAAGAAGGAACGTGTGCCCATAGTTGATTACATCCAGCGTGCTTGACGCACCTATTCTTGTGGCGTTGCCAACTGCTGTCGTGGGCCAGCTACCGGAGTCGACAAGACGGTTGTATATCTCAGAACCGACAAGCAGGCTGAAAAAGAGGACTCCCATTATAACGAACAATACTACGATGTCTAACACTGTCCCCTTCATAATTCTTATACGTGAACGCGAATATAAATTATTTTGACTTGCCGAAATAATATAAACCCCAAAAACAAATTATATGGTATGACTGAGGAAGAAGCGGAGAATGCTGACCAGTATTCTAGTTCTCATTACGGAATGGTCATAGACCCCAGTCTGGCGAAATACTTCGTAGACTTTGAAGATGTTATAGATTCATTACGCTTGGTGCTGGAAGGTAAGGACATCGATTACCAGCATCAGCCACCAAAGCTAGTACAGTTCGGTGAACCGCTTTTGAACCAGCACGGTGTTGGCAAGGTTACCGCCAAGCTCAAGATGCTGCACAAGGGCGTGCCGATGTCCAACTTCGAGAAGCACATGCCTTACGTTTTAACAAAGCTACAGACATTATCAATAGCTAAGGAACTGTTCGTGCATATGAATGACTACGGGATAAAAAGCACAGACGACATGAACAAGATCATAGAGCTTGTGATGGTGTCACTTATATCAATGTATAACAGGCCGGTAGGCGAAGGCGAGCGTAACTTCATAAAGGGATACACCAGGGAAAGCCACGTCATAAACCAGCAAAAGAAGAAGGGGTTTAGTCTGACATGAAGCTGAACATATTCAAGAGGAAGAGATGGGAAGAAAGGACTCAGGAAGATATTGAAAGGTTAAAGCGAATCAAGGACGTAGAAGACCAGCGCGCTGATCTGCGCAAGACAAAAGAGGAACTCAGGCGTGACATACTTAAAGCGAGGGAAGTAGAAAAGAAGGATAGCTTTCTTAGCGGTGTCACAGGGATGGCAGCCAAATTACAGGACGGGGCTGGCAAGGCAGAGTATATAATGACAGGGGAGAAACCCCGGAGGAAGAAATGAATAGTTACATAATACTTACACTTGTTCTGGCTTTAGTCGGTTTGGTAGCTGGTTACTTCGCATTCACTAACCAGTTCGCAATGATAATAGTAATGTTCATGGGTTCCGGCGCGCTCATGACAGCGGTCTTCATGATCGTATTCTTTAAGAAGATATACCCGATGCTTTTTCCTGTAAGGCTTAGGAACTACGGCGAGCGCTATGATTCTTACACGGTGACTGACGATACGCGCGGAAAGATAGTAAAGGGCAAGGACGGCTACGAATACATAGAGATGCCAAACGGCAGAAGGATAAAGATGCCAGGGCGCCAGTTCCTCATGAAAGGCAAGGACGCTTATCTTGACCTGTTCGATACAAAGTTCCAGCAGTTCCCCATACAGATAAACAAGGACAGCTTGATAGATGTCAAGAGGGAGATAATACCGGAGAACCAGCGCGTGTGGTTCGTTGACCAGGCATTGCCGATGATAAACGAAGCTACCAAGCCGCCTATTGATAAGATCGCACAGCTTGTGCCTATAGTAAGCGTATTCAGCCTTGTTGTAATATTGATGGTTTCCATGATATTCGTTCCTGATTACTGGGCCAAGTCATGGGAATTCTGGAAGGAAAGGATAGGAGAAGCTGAACAGCAGAACAGGGAGCTTCTGACAGCCTTGAGAAAAGCGCCCATCGTATGTGAATGTCCTGGCGGTTCAGGGGACGTCAAACCAATACCGCCTCCAGGGTGATTCCATGACAGAAGATATGGGTAAGATAGGCGACGACTTAGATTTTAAATGGAATGTTCAGCAACATATATTAAGCATAAACAGGCTGTCAACCAAGATAACAGAAGAGGGAGGCATCACTAATTTCACTGTAGCTATAAAGACACTGGCTATGTTAATGATTCCGTATGTGGATAGATATTACCAAATGGAATACAAGAAACTAAAAGCCACATACGACAAAGAAAAGGGGATACTTAACCACCCATACAACAAGAAACCAATGAAAGAAAGTCTGTACAGGATTCTGGAACTTAATCTGGCGTTAGATCACTACGGTATCCTTGTCAAGCTAATGGACAGGCTCAATCTCCTTTTCGAGACAGAAATGACAGATATAATAGATGAAGATGAATATGGTAAGCGTTATCGCAAGGCGTCTAAGAAAGCGTCTTAGCAAACAGCAGGATAAGAATGCACTTGTTCTTATTGTTGGCGATACCGGAGACGGCAAATCACTTGATTCGATTGGCTTGGCGTTGGCAGTAGACCCGACATTTCACCCCGGTAGGATAGCACATCAGACCGCACAGGAATTCATGAAGGTTCTAAATCTTCCTGAATTGAAGCGGGGTCACGCCATAATTTGGGATGACGTTGGCCGCGGGCTAAAGCGTCGCGACTGGTATGAGATGATTAACAAGATAGTGATTGACGTATTGCAGACTTTCCGTATCATGGGACTTCTAGTGATATTGAATGTGCCGGACAAGCGGCTTGTGGATAATCTTTTATTGTCACTATTCCATTTCTGGGCTGAAACTATCGGCATAGATTATAAGAATAAATATGGCCTGATGAAATTTTTCCAAGTAGAAATAAATCGCAGATCCGGTAAGACATATTTCAAATACCCGAGAACTACACAGAATGGTAAAGTGCGTGTCATCAAAAGTATAAGTGTTAAGCTGCCACCGGCGGATATAATCAAGGAGTACAAGGCATACAAGAAACGTACTGTTGATAATTTAATCGACAAATCACTGAAAGAAGTAATAAAAATCGATACCAAGGAAGAGAAAAAGTTGGTCACCAACGATGATGTTTTGTCGATAATTTTATCCAAGCCAAGTCTGTATACGAAAACAAAGCCGAATGGTAAAAAGGTTATTGACCCACACCTAGTATCTAGCGACCATGGCATATCATGGGTGCGTGCTAACACAATCAAACGGGTCGCTGAAAGAGAATTGGGATTACTGGCGTAGTTAATATATATTATTTAGCTTAGATATTATAAAAAATGGGAATATTTTTTACTTTTACGACTTTTTCGACAAAATATCGTAAGAATATGAAGAATGTGGGCGTTTTTTTTTGACAATCCCGATTTCACACCTTTCCATCTTCTTAAGATGTAGCTGCACTGTCTTGATGTGTATATCTAATAATATAGCGATCTCTTTTGCTGTTATCCCGGGGTTATCCCGAATGATTTCCACGATCTCTAGCCGGGACATATACCCTTGAAACCTCCATAAGACCTTTAGTGCAGACGCAATTGCCGTCCTCGTAACCAACCAGGGACATGTTACGCTCCTTACAAACTTCTCTACATGCGTCCCTTATCTTGTTCTCACTCTTCACCATCATGGCCGAGACAATTAGAACTATCACGATCAGGAAGATCCCGATTTTTATCTCAGGATATACCCGCCGCATCGGCAATCCTCCTCAGCTCCATATAGACTATTATAAGATACACGCCACTCAATACCGCCAAAACTACAGTGAAAACGTTATAACCGACGATCTCGTTTTGCAGGTGATATGGTATAGTCTGCTCGTATTGCTTCCAAGAAGTTAAATTGGTGGCCTTCGTATAACCACCGAGATACAACGGATTGTAGACAATTTCAGAATCTATCCGGTATTGTGTGTTAATCGCTTTGTGTGCCTCCTCGTGGACAATTGTATATATAGACGAAAACGTTACGAGCAACAATACGTAATATATAGTAGTCGTCCAGAATGGTGTCATGCTTAATATTTTTTTCCTTTCCACTATATCACCAAAGCAATTTCAATAACACAACAAACCCAAAAAGTATAGTAAATAAGATAGTAACAGAAAATGCCATGACAAGCCTTTCCCTTATCGCATTAGTCATACAATATCTCCAAAGCCTTGACAACTCCAGGCCGCAAAATGCATCTTCTTTCTCAATCAAAACACCTGCAATTAATCTTTATGCAACGGCAGTAGATGCAGCGTTTTTTCATATTCGAACCGCTCCTGTAGCGAATAGATTATAAATGTAATAAAGAAGGATCAGATAAGCTATCATATAAGCTATGAAATCCTTCCGCTTGATTATCTTCAAGAAGGCCCCCTTATTCATTCTTTCAGCGTCTTCCTTTGTGTAAACCGGCCTTCGGTGATCATATAGTATGTTCGTCTCCGGCACTTCGCGGACATATTCTTTTTCTTTATCCCTGGGTTTATTTTCATTTTTCATTCTTCATCAAATCCTTCTTACTAATCTCAAACAATACCTTCGCACTCTTCCCCCCATGCAATCTCCAAATCTTTCCATCGAATGAAGGAACGAACCCCATCTCCCACAATTTTACCAAAGATTCGAATGGGTAGCCTTTACATTTTACTTTCTCTGTGTATTTCCACTCGCTCCGCTTCAGCTTGAAGAACGAACCAGAATATGCCCCGACACTGGCCCGGACACTGTCCCAGACACTGTCCCAGACACTGTCCCCGACACTGTCCCCGACACTGTCCCAGACACTGGCCTTGACACTGTCCCAGACACTGGCCCAGACACTGTCCCAGACACTGTCCCAGACACTGGCCCAGACACTGTCCCAGACACTGTCCCAGACACTGGCCCCGACACTGTCCCAGACACTGTCCCGGACACTGGCCCAGACACTGTCCCCGACACTGTCCCAGACACTGGCCACGACAATGTCCCCGACACTGTCCCAATCCTTCAACAACCCAATGTGATAATTGCTTATATCCGGTTTCTTTATCCGGAACGGATGGACAATTTTCTTTCTCACAAGTATGGCATCAAGTTTCTTCTGCCACTTTCGGAATGCAGACCAGCACATCTTCTCATGGCTTGATTTCCACCAGTCGGGGCATTCGTCATCGAATTTGAACACCCAATCGTCTGGTTCCAGATAATCATTGTTCTTAGGGCTTATCTCGAATGGTATAATCTTCCCTAACCTGTCGTCCTTGAGCTTGAAATGCTCGACTATGTTGTTATGCGAATCCATCGCAAACTTCCAGTATACCTTAGTCCTCGTCGCTATTCCGCTGAATGCATTGCACATATTATATCTTCCCCTCATTCCTGCGGTTATTTTCATTTTTCATATTCGCAACTCCTTTGCCTTTCTTTTTATGTAGCTATTCAGACAACACTCAATATAGAAAAGGTCTGCCATGTCCCATTTCTTTATCAACGCTTGTATATCCTTCTCTATTTCCGGACGGCTGTTTTCAGTCATTTCAACCACAACCATACTGTTAATATAAAACTCCAAATTATTACTATTGCCAATAAAAGATTTGTCCTTTGAAGTACATTTCTGATTATTTCTATGTCAACCTGAATATCAAAAGTGCTAAAGTCTAAAACCGGGCGTTTTTCCTTCTCAGCTTTCGTCATTATAATACTCCCCCCTATTTTCCGGTGGGGTTTTTTTTACCCTTTCAAGTTTGAGCTTGTCACGACCAAGTACTTCAAAATTAATCTCGTCACCTTTTTTCCAGCCCATCACATCAAATATGCGGGCCGGAAGTGTTATGATTGCCTGCCCATTCGTCTGTACCATTATTTTAGTCATATTATTATTTCCATAGATAGATTTATAAATACATACCCTTTATTTACTTTATGAAATATTGAAACCGCTATACTGCGTTGCGTAGTTTACTTCTTAGTTCTGTTGTCACCCTTGTCCCACATATTGGACACCTGCTTAAGATCATCAGTCGAGAATTGGAGATAATGTGCTGTTGCTGAAATGTTGGTATGTCCCATGTACATCTGCAATATCCTGAGATCACTGGCTGTTTTAATATTGTTCTTTACCTGATGAACGGCAAAAGAATGTCGCAAATGATGTGGATGTATTCTTTTTTCTCCGATTAATCCGATTCCGGCCTTTCCACCAATAGTTCTGATCCTCTTGAATACAAATTGCCTTGAAATTGGAAAAATCAAATCTTTGTCTTTTTTCTTAATGAATTGTGGCGGATTTTTGATATATTCCCTTAATGCTTTCATGGTTTCCTTGTCAACTGGTTTTAATTCTTTCTTTGTCCTGCGTTTCTTCAAGATGCCAAATATTATCTTGTTTTCCTTCCAGATAATATCAGAATACTTGAGTCGTATCACCTCAGAAACCCTCCTACCGCAACGATATAGCAGCATGAATAGTGCTTTGTCCCTGGTATTATCGATTGCTTCAAAAAATTTCTTTATCTGCTTCTCTGTCATATACCCACGAGGGTCTGCCATTGTTGGAGAATCGTGAATCATAATTATAATTAACAACAGTTTTTAAATGTTAACTGGCCCATATAATGTCAACCAGGTTTTTTGCTATAACCCTCCGTTAATCATCAATCCTTAGTTTTCCCATGCACTGGTCACATATCACCAGCAACGAGTTCGCTCTGTACATCTTCATGTCCCTCTGCCTCACGCCGCAGATGGTACATTCTTGGCTATAATTCGACTCTTCAATAACGAATCCGATAGTAACATTCTCGGTTGTCATCGGATCATCCGTTATGTATCTTCTCCTCTAGGAAACCATCTAGCATTTCCTTTAGCTCGGTGAGCTGCTTGACCGGATACCTTGACTTCCCTGAATCCTGTGAACTGAAACAGGCTATCGAATAGGCCAGAGCATCCCTGTATGACATGACCTTACGCTCCTGGCTGTCGTCATAGATTGCAACATTCCCTCCATTAACCCTGTCTTCAAACACCATATCGGCAACGCCGTCCAGTCCGTCCACCACCTGCTTGTCAAGTGTCTTCCTGAGCAGCTTCACCGGGCCCATGTAATTCTCGTTCCGGTACATCTCGAACTGGGCGATCGGGACAATTCCCTGGCAGTCTATGTTAAGCACGGGCACTACCATCTTCTTTCCCTTTATGCTCCGAAGGGCGTACAAAAGCACACCGGCCACTGACTTGCCCGTACTCCTGTATCCGGCCTTGTCATCGAACGGAACAACCACATCAGACTCTTCAATCATCTGGTGGTATTCCCTGCGTTTTGCAAGCCTGCGGTTATGCCTGTAACCGCCGCTGTAATCCTCGGAATGCTCTGTCTTTGTCCAGGCAAAACTCATGCCCATATCGTTAAGGACTGCCATGAGATATGGCAGGTCACGCATTGCACCACGCCCAGATGCTATGAAAGCTATCTTGTTATTGCCTGCCACTGTCCGTATCTTCTCGGCAGCATTTGCCGCAGCGTTGTAGTTACGCTTCCTTATGACACCTGCATCTATTATTCCGACATCTCCGACCTCATTTGGTGACCGCATCTCCATGTAATCGAAACCGCGATCACTGGACATGCCGTCAGAATAGCCCTTTCCGACAGCGCCGGAAAGGCAGCTTCTTGATTCATCGAACCCGCAATGAACCGGCAATTCTATCGTCACCATTCAATCACAACTCCAATATATCTGCAATGAAGTTAAGCTTCTTCTTAAGCTTCGCGATACTTTCGTACTTCAGCTTAAGCATCTCTTCCTGATCCTTTAGTGTCATCTCAAGCTCTTCGATCCTTTCCTCGTACCGCTGCTTCATCTGCTTGACAGATCCGTTCCCGTTGTTGTCATTCTTTTTGTTTTCCTGCGGCGTTGGTATGGGTTCGTTCCTGCCTTTCACTGTATAGAACTTGTGTTTTATCGGGCTGTATGCACAGGTGTCTGTCTTTGCAACTTCAAGCGCGTCGTCCCTGACCATATTTGAAAGCGTGTTCCAAAGAGTAAACTTCTTTATCTTCAGTGCGTTCTCCAGGTTGTGGTGGCACAACGGGTCGCTTGCCTGGGCGAGCCATTCAAATATCCTCGAACGATGTTTTCCCCTCATATTAACCCTCCTCATCTTCATTTTCCGAAACAGAATAATATTCCTTGGTCTTCCCTTCGTATCGTGTCCATCGTCTAAAAGAATACGGTATCCAAAGCAAAACCCATATGGGGTTTTCTAAAACAATAGTTAAAACAATCATTGGTATTAATTCATAGAAACTACCATACAAAGTCCGTAGGACAATCCTATGCTTCGTCAGTCGGTCGAGCCTTTCCATGATACCTCCGCGTCTTCCAGTGCGGCGAGTGGCATTTTGGGCATGCAGCGGGGTCTTTCAGTATCGGGAACCACTTCCATCCGCAGCGTTTGCATTCGTTTTGTTTCCTTTCCATAATTATTTCACAGTGATTACTTAACAGTAAGGTTTATAAAGGTTATATAGACCTAAGAAAAGCCAAAATCATAGTAAGAACAACAATCATTGGAACCAAAGCAATTAGCAAAGCAAACAAATCATTATAATCATCCAAAACGTCGATGGTTTCATTCGTAACAAATGGGGCAGTATCGTATTCCATAGAATATACAACCTGGTTGTAAACAAAGAAACCAATACCAATTACGAAGGCAATAACTACAAAAGCGAAAGCACCAGAAACCCAATCCCAAGATTTGTCTGGTTTCTCTTTGGCCATCGTTTCAGGTTCCTTCCTCAACTTTCTGTCCTGTATTTCACGCAGCTTCCTGAACCTTTCACGCCTCTCGTCTTCAAGCTTTTGCCTGTCGTTCATATTCCCCCGGTAAAGGTTAAGGGATAGCGATTGTCAGGATTGTCCTGCCACGCCATTACGCGTGGTTATCCTATCGCCAATGGAAACCATAACAGCAAGGGCACAGCGGCTTACAACTTTCGTACGCACTGCTCTTGCTGAAACCGTTTAGGGAAAGGGCTCCAAAATCAATTGCCCTTCTTCATTGGTAATGGTGTTATTCCAGCGGCTTCGCTGATTACATTAACGACGCCCTGGTGCGTAGGTACTATGTATTTAGAGTTTCGCTTCAGCGAGCTTTCTGCTGTCTCAAGTTTCTTGTACAACTGCGGCCTGTTCTCGAAATACTTGGACACGGACTGGTTGACTACCTTGATCTGCTCGGCGTCTGCCTTAGCCACGGTTTCAATTGCCGTTGCCTCACCCTGAGCCCGAAGGATCTGTGACTGCTTGTTTCCTTCTGCTTCCTTGATCACGGCACGTCTCTTACCGTCTGCCTCTGTCTCCATAGCCTGAGCAAGATCAATCGCGGCTTTCTTCTTGTTCTCCGCGTCTATGACCGAGTTCATGCTATTCTGTATGTCTCCCGGTGGCCTGATGTCCTTCATCTCAGTCCTGACGATCTCTATTCCCCAGGGCTTCGCTTCCTTCTCAAGAACCCGGGTCAGCTTGTCGTTGATCAGCTCCCTTTCGCTGTTAACTTCCTGATAGACCATGTTACCGATTATGTTCCTCAAGGTCGTCTTGCAAAGGTTGACTATCTGGTATTCATAGTCGTTCACATTATACTGAGAAGCCTTCACCCGATCCTCTGTCGGGTGTACCTTGTAGTATATCTGTGCGTCAACCTTGGCATTAAGCCTGTCCTTGGTGATGATCTCCTGCTCTTCCGCGTCTATCATCTGCTCTGTAATGTTTACACGGATCATGCGGTCTATATAAGGAATGATCCAGTGGAAACCCTGGTCGCTGAATGCTCGGTACTTACCAAGTCGCTCTATAAGTCCACGCTGTGTTGGCCTGACTATCCGTATTCCTGACAAGAAGAAAATCGCTAACAGTATCACAATCGCTATAACTATTATTTCCACAATTACACCTCCTTACTTGCCTCCTTTTTTAGCATAATACAGCTTCCGACAGTCCTCGCAAATCCTTGAAAGGTTCGGCGACCTGTCGTATTCGTAGGGCCAGAATAGCTTCCGGCATTTCCTACACTTCCGCTTGCACGGTGCTTTCGATGTTAGTTTGTACACGCTCAAATTACCTCGTAATTATTACACTTCTTACACCTATGGCTCATGAAACCGCCCTTTATCGTGAACGGCCAGAAAGCCTTACCGCATTTTTTGCACTTCCTTCGGCAGTGCTGGTTCAGGTAGTTTCCTTTTTGTGGCATTTACTCATCGTGTTTTTGTATTCTTCTGGGATAGTCGTGTGTTATTGCGGATCTCCTGCCGCACTCGGAGCAATCATAGACATGCTGTCCTTCTTTCACACACTGTTGTACTAATTTCTTTGACTTGCAGTGAAGGCATTCTTTCCTTACGTATCTCCTCGTGTCTATTATCGCTTCAAGCAGAGACATCAGACCCACCAATCTTATCTAAAAGATCGTCAGCTTCTCTTTCTGGGTTGTCTTTTCGATAAAATTCGTTTGGTTTTCCTTGGCACAAACTCCAGATCACACCATTGGGCTGTAACTTGACATATCCCAATGTTTGCATTATCTCAATGGTTCTGGCTATGGTTTTTTCACTGGTCAGTCCTAAAATTTCTATAACTGTAATTTTTAATGTTTCAAAATTTACTTCTGTTGTGTAACCCTTCATACGTATTTTGTGTATTATATCTGGAAATTTTGGAACGGGGCTCCATGGCATTTTATCACCATCCTTACTCATAATATATTAATTATATATATAAATACTATGGTTCGTCAGGTGTCTAAAAAGTATAGGGTTTGGTACGTCAAAAGTCGTAATTTTCTCCATTAGAATAAAAAAAGGGCATATAAAAAATACATAGATTATATTTATATATATATTATATTAAAATAACAAAATCATTTACTACTTCTTTACAAGAAACTTTTCCAAGCTATTCGGCTCGAACTTTTGCTCAGGGAGGGGTTCTTTTCCAATCTGGGGCACTTCCCCATCCACGGCCTTTCCGCACGTTTTAAGGTGCGTTTTGCGGCCATCCCACGATATTGTGGTGAAACCACAACCACATTGATATATCATTATTCCCCGGGCGAGTAAACCATATGGGTAGCATGATGATCACAGCGAAGTTGTACCAACCTCTTGTTGGAATGTCACTACCCAAGCCCGCTTAGGAACGAATTGGCGGGTGCATCCAATTACCACCAGCTACTCCGAGAATATGCACCTACGGAGTGTAACGTTCCCGGTGACCAATGGCCCTAGGATGTGCCAATCGCCTCAGTCCAGGGTTATGCCGTGTTCCCTGAACAATATTTCCATGTCTGTCCTTTCCTGGACGTGCCTTCGGCTCCGCTCATAACCGAATGCCCTGAAAATCTCTGCTATTAACATTTAGCCAGCCTCCTTTCTTAATGGTAATATGTAACCCTTGCCGCCCTTTCCGTCGATCCACCAGGTTACGTGGATCTTTTCTCCCTTAATGTCAGCTATTATGGTTTTATTCATAACATCACGTCTTATCGATTAACAGCTTCATCACACCCACGAAAAGCAATGCGGCCCACGTCATCGGTATAAGCTCTGGGAACAACCAAAAGAACCCCGTCGCAACCGCCCCCATTACAGCCAGCGGCAGCATCCTCAGCCAGTCGATGTTTCCCATTATTTTCCCACCCTATACATTTCAAGCAACATCTTTTCACAGTGTTCGCAAAACCAATCGTCCTCAATCTTGTTATATCTCATCTCAGTTCCGCATCTGTGACAGCGCTTAGGCCCGTTCATCACCCTCCGCCTCACATAATGAAATCAGAACCGGGTCTCCTGGCTTTAAGCCGCCTTTTTCGAGGAAAGGTACGTTTATGATCAGTCTCCCACCCATCTTCGAAACACGGCCAGTAAACGTTCTCATGTGTATATCTATTGTATGCGTGGTATAAATAACTATCGTTTCTACGCCTAACGTCTTTTCTTGTACTTATGCCTGTTCATCTGCTTCTTTTTCCGCTTCCTTCCACACGGCATAACAACACCTACTTGAACTGGTCACCACCGTAATCGTACCAGTGCCATCTCATTATATCTTCGTGTTCGTACTTGGATCGTTTCTTCTTCTTCCTTTTACGGCTGACCCTGTTCGGTTTGTATGTCTTTCCATTCTTCGAAACCATAACATCAACCGTGCATCTTAGCAAGCCGGACGTTGTGCCTCTTCCTGAATTCCTTCGCCAGCACCTTATCTACTTCACTCTGCTTGCTCGCCGTACCGATGATCTTAGCACCGACGATTACGGCATGCTTCTTCTTAGCCATACCACACCTCCTTAAGTGTAAACCTTCCTATCATTTCCTGTATTTGATCGGGCCCTTCCCGCCTGGCATTGCCTTGCAGCGCTCCTTGTGGCTCATGTTCTTCCACTTCTTCTGCGCTTTCTTGACGTTCCTTTTAGCGGCCTGTATCTGTTTCCTAGTCGCCATACCTTCACCTCCCCTAAGTTAAAAGTTGCGGATCTGTTCTAACGCCTTTTTCGTCGGCGTGCTTTCTGAGCCTTCTTTATGTTCTTCCTCCATGCTGCTTTCTGTTTTGCTGTCGGCATTGTTAT
>Ga0180437_10003198_pt1 | contig 24736 bp, 22 predicted proteins | sample SS_ome_4_FD_132410 | JGI IMG/M metagenome (GOLD analysis project Ga0180437, IMG submission 132410) | Hypersaline lake sediment archaeal communities from the Salton Sea, California, USA - SS_3_D_1 metaG | ecosystem: Environmental > Aquatic > Non-marine Saline and Alkaline > Hypersaline >... | reverse complement strand
GCCAGTGTGGCGTTGTTGCCTACCTCCTCGTGGAAGTCAAGGGGGAGGTGGGCGGCGTACAGGGAGATGTTGGCGTCGAAGAGCCGTCCCAGGCGCTGGCGGTGGATGCCGGTGATCAAGACTGGCTTGCTCCAGAAAAGGCCGTGGTGGACAATGAGCATCTGCGCCCCGGCCTCTTTTGTGGCCTCAAAGGCAGCAATGCCCGCATCCACGGCAAAAGCTACGTGGGTCACGTCTTCGGCACCCTCCACCTGCAGGCCGTTATTGGAACTGTCTTCGATCGTCTGGACCTCCAAATAGTCGTCCAGGTACGCAACCAGCTCATAGCGTTTCATGGATTCCTCTCCAGCACATAGGTGTTGCAGGGGGATTCGTTTCCCCGGCCCCTCACGTAGCCGGTGACGGCGTAGCCCCGATCCAGGTAGTGTTCGAAGGCGTGGCGGGTTTTCGTGCGCCAGTCCGCGGCCAGCGCCATGTTGGCCTTGCGAAGTGGTTGCCATTGCGCCGGCACCGTGATCAGAAGGATGGGGTTGCTATGGTCCAGCTCAGGCCGTTCGCTGCGGGGCAATCCCTGGTCGTCCAGCGCAACAGCGTTCAGGGGCAGCCCTACCTGGGTCGGTATATTGCTCTTGGTGGGCACTGCCCCCTCGGGACCCAGGTGGGCCAGCACCCGCTTGCTTTGCAGCTCCCATTCCACCAGGAGCCGGTCGGAAGGCAAACGGTCGTGGAGCGGGGTGTCGTGCAAGCCATAGATAGCCCGCAGGTACTGCCGCCCGATGCCGCCCAGCCTGGTGATGTTGAGCCAGGCGTTCGGCGATTCCAGGGGATCGAAGGTCCAGATGATGCGCTCAAGCTGATGGTCCAGAGCCCAGGCACGCTGTGCCCACTTGAGCCGCTCGCCGATTCCCTGCCCCTGGTAGGCGGACAGCACGCCCATTCTCTGGGAAAAGAGGTAGAGGGGACCCTGTCCCTGGCGAGCGAGGTAGCCATACACAAAGCCGACCAGCGCAGTTCCGTCAAAGGCTCCCAGGACGACCCCTCCGTGATGGTGAGCGGAAACGAGTTGGGTGTAAGGGATGATCAACAGATCGGGAAAGCCCCAGGCCTCCTTCTGTACACCATGACACGCCCGGAATTCGTCCAGGGTTTGGAGCGGTCTTATCGATATGTGGCCGTCCATGGCGTGTAGTATATCACTTTTTGAAATGGGATGCAACCATCCCGGAACGGCTCACAGGATCTGCTGCATACAACGAGATTACCGGGCGTAGGCAGACCGGTAAGGTCCACTCGCGCCCGGCTAGTGCTCTGTCAAGTGTGTATGGATTGAGCCTGGACCGTCAGAAGGGTAGCGCTATGGCACCGGTGTGACGGTCACCATCTCTTCAATGATGGTGGAGAATGTGTTGCCAATGGCGGGTCCCATGAGGGTCAGCCCAGCTATGGTGACAAACACGCAGATGCAGCACAGTACACTCAAGACGAGGATCACGATGAGGGCTATGGTCCAGCCGTTCCTCTTTTTTGGGGGTTCAGGCTCGTAGAAGAGATCGTCCTGATAGGTGTCGCTCATGCTTCTCGCTTTCTCCTTCTCTGCTGGTGGTCATCCCCACGCTGTTCTGGCCCGGCGATGCCTTCGCCAGCGGAAGAACAGGATGATCAGTGCCACCAACAGCAACAGCCCTAGGATGGGTACCACGATCGCCAGGATGGCCAGGATGAGGGAGAGGATGTCTTCGAGGGTGCTGACCACCGGATTGAGCGTCCCGGCGGTCGTGGCGGTAACTACCGGCCGGGCCGTGGCTTTGGCGGCGTGAACCCCGCCTGATACCAGCAAGCCGCAGACCATGGCCAGGATGGGGTGTACGTCGGTGATGACTCCGGCGCTGGCGGCAAACAGCAGCGCGCCGGCTACCGGCCGGACAAAGGTCTGGACGGCATCATTGACGGTATCGAGGGCGGGCACCTTGTCCACAAAAATCTCGATAAGCAGCAGCACCACCAGCAATCCGATCACCCACCAACTCTGCAGGACATCCCAGGGGGACTCCAGGGTGATGAGGTCGGTAAAGCGGGCCAGCAACGCCACGACCAACAGCGGCACGTAGGCGTTGAGGCCCGCCGATGTGGATAGGCCAAAAGCGGTGAATATGCCGAACAGGCCGTCCATCTTGTGGAATTAGTAACCGGCTGCACCGAAGAGGCCGAAGAAGAAGCACATTCCCAGCCCACCGAGGCACAGAAGTAGCACACTCAGTCCCACCGCGATCCAGCCCAGCACCAAGCCTGTGAGAGCAAGCCCGTCGCCTTCCAATTCGTCAGGGCGCTGCCGAATCTCCTTGCGGGCCATGTAGCCAAAGATGACGGCCAACACGCTGCCGATCAAGGGCAGGACCGTCCAGCCGGCAATGCCCATCACCAGCGAGGCGATGGCCATACCGCTGGTTTGCGCTGAACGCACAGTGGCTGGTACAGGTCGTGGCGGTGGAGGCGGCGGCGGTGGTGTGGGCACGGGAAGTGGTTCGTCCAGCAGAACCTCTACCTCTTCTTCAGGGGGTTCTTCCACTTTCTCGAAGGCGGGCTCCACCGCCTCCTCCGCACCCTCTACGTCGGAGGCCTCCGCTTCGGGGGCCTCTGCTTGAGGAGTCTCCTCGGCCGGCGTCTCTTCTAAAGGCTGGTCAGGATCCAGCACTGCACCGCAGTTGCCGCAGAACAGGGCGTCGTCCTCGTTGGGGGCGCCGCACATAGGGCAAAACATGGCAGTATCTCCTTTGGATGTCAGACAGTTTTTTAGGCATAATTCGCTTGAGCCCCCGTCCCCGGGGACAGGGGCTCATGTGGTTTTGCACCAAAAACTGACTGGGGCCAAGTACGGCTGCCCGAACCGGGCAGCCATACGTTTTCGAGCTAGTCGATCTCTTCGAATACGTCCACTTCTTCGACGACGGCCACTACCGTCCCGCCAGTCGCTTCTACATAGGCTTGGCCGTACAGGTGCCCGGTGACAAAGGAGGCGTAGGGGATGGTCACGAACCAACCGACGAAGCAGAGGAGCGCACCCAGAGAGCCGATCAAGCCTGCAACCCAGCTCATGATGAAGGTGAGCAGGTAGGTTACGAAATTATCGCGGACCAGCCCGAGCACCTCGCCAAAGCGGAAGGCAGCGCTGAGGTCGTCGTTGGCGACAAAGTGGCCGATGGCAGCCGGCAGCGTGATGGACATGACGATGGCCCACACGATGTTGAAGCAGCTGAGCAAAAAGCTCAAGAAGGCAGTAAAGCCTTCGGCGCTTTCGCCCAAGACGGCGATCATGAATCCAAAGCACATACCGACGATGATGGTCGGCAGGCCCCAGACGATGCCGATGACAAAGACCTTCAGGCCGTCCACGAACATGTCGCCCCAGTTGTCCCACTCGGGCAGCGTATTGGGGTCGCCTTGGATCACCCTCCGGGTGATCTCAACCGAGTAGCCACCCAGTAGCAGCAGAGCGAGAATCAGCGGGATGAGCAGGACCCACGAGAAGAGGATGCCCAGGAGCAGGATGGCTGCAGCGAGCAGGACTTTTACGATCCAGTCGTCATCCTCAAAGACAAAGGTGAATGCTTTTCCGAAATCCATTGTTCCCTCCTTGTTGAATTGTGCTTGGCATTATACCAAAGGTTTGCCTTTCTGGCAATCATCACTCTCTACGTTGGATGAGGCATTAGGTTTCAGATTTCCCTCACACGCGCACGGCCGGATCGAATAGCCGGGCATACTCGTCCAGGGCAAAGCGGTCGGTCATGCCGGCCATATAATCGCAGATGAGCCGTTCCGGTGGTTCGTTGCTGGTGGCGATCCGGGCCTGCACTGAGTCGGGCAATTGGGCTGGTTCCTCCACGTATGCCCAAAAGATTGCCTCCAGCACGCGCCGGGCCTTGGCCGTCATGCGCATCACCCGCCAATGGCGGTAGAGCTGCCGGTAGAGAAAGGACTTGAGCTCACTGTGACGAGCTGACCCTTTGTCGGAAAAGCCGATGATCGGCCTGTCCTGTGCCCGGAGTTTGTCCACCGAGTCAATTCCCTCCTCAGTGAGGCGTTGGGTTGTAGTCTGGACCACGTCGGTGACGCCCCATCCGATGAGGGCGCGGATCAGGCGATGCCGGGCCACCTTGCCCAGTTCGGCGCAGGGATCGAGCCCCATACTGGCCGTCATTTCGTTCCAGAGGACCACGTCTTGGAGATCCAGGGGTGCGATCAACCCGGAGCGCAGTCCGTCGTCCAGGTCGTGGGCGGTATAGGCCAATTCGTCGGCCACGTTGGCGATCTGCCCTTCCAGGGAGCAAGCCAGGTCGGGCTCGTATCCGCTGGCGTCGCTGACGTCATACTCGGTCTCGTGCTTGACCAGCCCCTCGCGCACTTCCCAGGTCAGGTTCAAGCCCGGCCAGCCAGGGTAGCGCTCTTCCAGCTTTTCGACGATGCGCAGGGTCTGGCGGTTGTGGTCAAAGCCTCCGTGCCCTGCCATCAGTTTGTTCAGTGTCTGCTCGCCGGCGTGACCAAAGGCCGGGTGGCCCAGGTCGTGTCCCAGGCAAATGGCCTCGGTCAGATCCTCGTTGACTCCCAGGGCGCGGGCCAGCGTCCGGCCAATCTGTGTCACTTCCAGTGTATGTGTCAGGCGAGTGCGGTAGTAATCGCCTTCCGAGATAACGAACACCTGCGTCTTGTACTCCAAGCGGCGGAAGGCGGTGGTGTGGACGATCCGGTCCCGGTCGCGCTGAAAAGCAGTGCGATAGGCTGGTTCATGGTCGGGATAGACCCGGCCCCGCGAGTCGCGGCTGCGCAGCGCATAGGGGGCCAGATCGCGATCCTCTAGCTCTTCGAGAACCTGGCGGCTGTACATCATTTCTCACCTCCCGTGTTGCGTGGTACATGTTGCCTGCTGCTTGGTAGCAGGCAAGCTTTTTCCAGGATCAGTTGCGGCGTGCAACACGCTACAGATCCATCCAGCGGACCTGTCGCCGATCGAACGTGGCAATGACTCGGAAACCGATCGATCGTGCCAGGTCCAACGCTTCGGCGATGCCAGCTCCCAGATCGCTGGTGTGATGGGCGTCGGAGCCGGTCGTCAGGATCTCTCCGCCCATCTCCCGGTACCAGCGCAGCACCGTGGACGCCGGATAGGGCTCGCCCGGCGACTGGCGCAGCCCTGACGTGTTGATCTCCAGGCCCATGCCGCTTTGAATCGCCGCGTGGAGCACAGCCCGGATCTCCTCCTCAAAGGCTGCGGGCTCGAAGGGGCCATAGCGGCCGGCGCCGTACCGCTTGACCAGATCCAGGTGGCCGAGCACGTCGCCCAGGCCACTCTGGGCAGCGCGGAGGAGTTCTTCAAAGTAGGGTGCATAGGCCTGCCGCTGGCTGTGGGTGGCAAAATAAGCACCCATCGCCTCTGGCTCTGAGACGATGGCCCAGCCGTCAGCATAGTCCACCAGGTGCACCGAGATCACCACATAGTCCCAGTCCCCACCTGCCAGCCAGGCGCGGGCCTCATCCGCCCGGCTGGCCTGGTAGGTAACCTCCACACCCTGCCGCAGTCGGACAGAAGGGGGCATCATGGGGTCTGCCAACTGGGCGCGAGCGGCAATTTCCTCGCGCGCGGCGACAATTTCTCGAGCATAGTGTACTGGGTCTAGATGGTTGCAGCCCCGATCCCGGGGATCCAGGTCTACATGTTCGCAGAATCCCAATTCGGCCAGTCCCAGTTCGACAGCCCGCCGGGCATACTCGGCAATGCTCGAGGCGCCGTCCGCAGAACAAGTCGAATGAAGATGTAGGTCCAGGAGGCCAGGACCGTTGGAGGGCGTGTGGTGGGTCATGGGCCCTTCTCACAGAGCCAGTTGGGGGACGATAAAGAGAAAGAGGCAGGCCAGGTCAAGGGGGACGAGCAGTAGGTAAGGAATCGCCTGTGCAAAAGGGTCCCAGGAGCCAGGCAGCAAGCGCCGGATTCCAAAAATCACGGCTGCCCCGCCGAGCATCAGCAAGGGCCAGTTGGACAACAGCCCGGCCAAGCGCAAGATGGCAGCTCCGGCAAGCAGCACGGCGGCCACCAGCAGTGCGCGCTCACGGCGCAGTACCTCGCGCCAGCCCAATGCCATAGCCAAGCTCAGGGGAACAAGGGCAGGAAAGAGATAACGCCCCTGGTGCTGGACAAAGTTGGTGTTGTACCAAATATAGCTTGCCACGGTGAATAGGCCCGATAGGGCCAGCAGGCCACCCGCTGCCAATTGCCAGCGGACAAACTGTGCCCGGCGACGCCAGGCGCCGAGGGCCCAGAGGGTGAATCCGAATAGAGCCAGCGCTGCGAGGATGGCCAGCGCCTGGTAGATGCGCTCGTCCAACAAGACGCCCATCCAGCCAAACTGTCCCCAGAAGCTGCGGAAGGAGGTCAACAAGAAGTCACGGAGCAGTTGAGCCATTCCATATCTGGTGATAAACTCGGCAGTGCGTAGTTGGCCGACGACGACCTGGTCATGGCGGCCCAATCCTAGGAAGTCGAAGCTGCCATAGAGGGCGATGTTGCGCAGCCACCAGGGAAAGCCCAGGGCGATGGCTGGCAGCAGGTACGCGCTCCCGGCCTTCAGCAGGTCGAGGATGGATCCCGATGCTTTGTCGAGCCAGAAGTAGCGGACAATGATGGCCAATAGGACCAAGGCCGGGGCGACATAGACGTAGGACTTGGTGAGGAACCCCAAGCCGGTGGTGATGCCCAACAAGACCAGGAGGCGCATCTCCTCTCCCGTCGACTCCGGAGATCGGAATTCCACTCCTCCCCATCTCAGATAGCGGATGGCGAGCAACAGGATCGTCGCCAGCAAAAGCTCGGCCAGTGTGTCGTTGTTGGCGGCCGCGGTCATGGCCAGGTGCATGGGTAGAAATGCGACAAGGGCCGTGGCCCCCAGAGCGAGATAGGGACGATTGGGCGCCAGTTCCTGTACGGTCCAATGCACCACGAGCAGGAGCAGGGCGCCCAGGGCCACCGATAGGAGCCGCAGAGGCAGCAATGCGCTGTGGAGAGGGCGGGCGTCGAACAGGCGGTAGATCGGCACAGCCAGCACATAGTAGAGGGGTGGCTGGTGGAACTCGTAGCGAATGGGAGAGATGCTCATCTCGGGTGGGAACTTGGCAGCCTTGATCGCTTCCAGGTAGGCGGCGGGATAGTCCCCTGCTTTGAGAACTGGGAATCGGTGCTGATCGGCCAGATACTGTAGGTAGTTGTAGTGGGCCGGTTCGTCGGGCGTTTGCCAGGCTGGGGTACAGACGGCATAGAGCGTGCCCAGGATGAGGTAGATGAGAACGATGGACGGCAGCAGCCAACGGGCTGGTTGCGTCTGTGATGGCTGGGACATCGCACCTCCTGGCACTGTTCCACGCCGGGTGACGGCATGCAAGGACCAAGCGAGTCTGGTTCGACTGCTCGTCCGGTGCTCGATTCTACCTCAAGACAGCGGAAAGCGCAAGCCACGGACAGGGGCAATGGGACAACTGGGGATGGCGGGAGAAAGCCCGGCTGGCACGCGCAAGGCCATGGCCATTTGAGCCACCAGTACGTTGCACGATGTGGCATTGTTGGGCATAGGACAATTTTCCTATTGTCAAAGATCTGAAAGCAGGTTATACTGGTGACAGATGCCGAGCCCACAGGGCCTTCTGTTTTCTCCTTTCTCCTCCTTAGGAAAAGCGCGTCTTTATTGCCGCAAGGACGCGCTTTTTCCTATTATGCTGTCTTTTAGCAAAACAGCCCCGACGGTTCGCCGGGGCTGTTTTCTGGCTTCCGCTACTTGCCCAAGACCGTCATCAGGTCGCGGGCGTGCTCCTCCTCCATGATGAGGATGTCCTCCAGGACACGGCGCAAGCCATACTCTCGCAACGACTCGGCCTGGGCGATGCGTTCCTTGTAACGCTCGATGGCATGAAGTTCGCCAGCCAGGTCCTGCTCGAGCATCTGTGTGCTGTCCGGGGAAACCTCGATGGTTTCCACGTCTACGGCCGGCACACCCCCCAGAAAGTCGATCTGGTCTGAGAGGCTGATAGCGTGCTGCATTTCCTCGTTGGCGTGGACGAGTAACTCGGCGATGATCGATTCGTACTCGGCGCCAGTGATGACCGAGGCGTGTTGGACGTACTGGATCAGCGCTGCATACTCCCAGGCCAGGTCTGCATTGAGGTTCTGCAGCAATTCCTCTTTGGTGATTTTCATCCCCTTTTCTCCTTTCGCCCGGTGTCCTACCAGGCCTGACTGATGGCTCTGCGTACAACTCTGTCCGTGAAATCATAGCATACTTCTGTGAAATCCGCAACAATCACGGGCAGGTGCGTTGTCGCTCTCTGCATCAGAGATGTCACTCCTTCGGTAGGTGGTTCCCGAAGAAGGCGGTTGTGGAGGGAAGCCGTGAGGGACACTGATCCTGTTATGGTAACAACCGCCAGCGAGTCTTTATGCTAATGGGCAATTTCAGGTTATTACAACTGGTTACTGATTTATTGCACCAGTTGTCGCTTGTTTAATAGGATTGTTATGTAGATTTATGGCCTGGGAAGCGCTTCAAAGCGGCCTAATCGCCAAAACAGTTCAAATGTTATGGCGACCCAGAAACCCGGTGTTTTTAGCGATCTAAGCCGCTGAAAACACCAGTATTGAGTCATAAAAGGTGATTTCGTTATGGCTAGTTCTCCCTATAGTAAAGGAAGAGTTGAAATGGTGTGGCGTCGAGAATGGCAGAAGCAGGTTCGTTGGCCTAGGCATTGGCGACGATGGCGCGATAGAGATCCATTGTGGTCGCTGCGATCTTGTCCCAGCGAAACTGTTCGGAGAGGGACCTGGCCCCCTCGCCCAGGCTGTGGCGCAGCTCAGGGTCGGCGGCCAGTTGCTCGATGGCTGTCGCCAGGGCCCGGGCATCTTCCGGCGCGACGAGCAGGACATTGTCGCCGTCTGCCAACTCGGCCAGGGGGACTCGTGGCCGGGTGGTGAGGATGGGCACGCCGTGGGCCAGGGCCGCGTGGAAGGTCCCGTGAAGGAAAGAGGCGCCATCGCGGAAAGGCAGCACGCAGACGTCCGCGGCCAGAAAACTGACCGAGACCGCTTCGTCTGGCAGGTAGCCGGTCCAACACACCCGGTCTGTCAGCCCCAACTCGCCGATCAGTTGCTCGATCTGGGCCAGATAGGCCACGTTGGTGGGGTCGCTAGCACCAGTCCGGCCACCGATAAACAACAGCCGGGGGTTGGTTGGCCCACTGGGTTCGGAAACGAGCAGGTGGAGGGCGTGGACCAGGGTCTCTACCCCCTTGCGCTCGTTGATAAAGCCAAAGAAGCAGAGCAGCAGGTCACCGGGGCTGGCTCCCCAGCGGGCACGCCATGCCTCGCGGTCATAGCCATCAGGCAGTTGCGGGGCGATGTTGGAGCCGATAGGGATGAGGAATGGAGGCGAACGCAGTTCTCGCTGCAGACTCTCAAAATCCTCGCGGTTGGTGGTGATGGCCGCGTCGCTATGGCGAGCCAGTTCATTGACCACCCAGCGGCGCACTGGCCCTGCCTTGGGGAACAGATAGGGCACCTTCAGGTCATGAAACGTGACAGCGGTGCGCGGCCGGCCCGCGCCTGTCCACTGCAGACGCCGGGGAAAGAGGTTGATGGCAGGATGCATGGCAAAGGCCGCAGCCTGGTACTGTATATGGACGATGTCGGGCTGGTGGTGGCGGATCGATTCGATGAGGATGGACCAGCAGTCCCAGTTCCAGCGCTCGACGAGGGGGTGGATGGCCAGTCCCTCTACCGGTCTGGCCTGTGTTGAGGTCACTACGTGCACCTCGCAGCCCAGGTCGCGCAGGGCCAGGCAAATCTCGCGGGTATAGTCGCCCACGCCCCCTTGCATGGGCGGGAACTCGCCGGTGACAAACAACACCTTCACGGGTGCGTCCCTCGCAACCCGGAACGGAGCACCTGGCGGTAAGCTGCGATTCGCTCCGCCCGCAGCGGCCGCTTGTGCCCAACCACCCACTTGAGCCCTTCGCGGGCCATTTGGTAGACGTAGGTCGCCAGAAGGAACCAGCGTAGCGCCTCAGCCTGGGGGGTACCGTGGTGTTTGCGAAAGTAGCGCACCTTGCTGCTCTGGAAATGGATGTGCCGCGCCGGGACCACCTGCTCGCTGCTCTTGCCCTCGTGATGGATGACAGTGGCCGTGGGCAGATAGACCACCTCCCAGCCAACGTCCTTGATGCGCTTGCACCAATCCAGTTCCTCGGAATACATGAAATAGCCCTCGTCCAGGCCACCTACCTGTTCGTAGGCCTGGCGCCGGACGAGGAGGCACGCCCCTACCACCCAATCCACTGGCTGGATCTCGTCGTCAGGCGTGTCGGCCACATAATAACGGCGTAGCAGGCGGCTGTCGCTCCACCACTGCTGAACGACAGTGCTCTCGACCAGGGCAGTTGCAAAGGTGGGGAATCGCCGGCGTGAGGACTGAAGGCTGCCGTCAGCGTAACGCAGTTGCGGTCCCAGCGCACCAACCTCCGGATGCTCCTCCAGGTAACCGATCATTGTTGCCAGGGCATCGCCCACCAGCTCGGTGTCGGGATTGAGCAGCAGCAGATATCGCCCCTGGCCAAGGGCGAGACCCTGGTTGTTGGCAGCCGTGAACCCGCGGTTCTCGTCGTTGGTGATGAGGCGGACCTGGGGGAATTCGCGGCGGATCATCTCGGCGCTGCCGTCACTGCTGGCATTGTCGACGACGATGGTCTCCCATGACCCATGGTCCATGAGCCACGTTTCGTTGCCAGGGGCAGCAGGCTTGCCCTGCTCGGAAATCGATTGCAGGCAGCGGCGGAGCAGGTCGCGGACATTCCAGCTTACGATGATGATGGTCAGGTCAACCACTGACCCTTCACCTGTCTCTCCCGGGGACCGTTGTCTATTTCTTCCTGGAGATGGTATAGTCCGCCAGAGCGTACATGGCGTCCCTGGGCTCGCCCTCAGGCAAGGCCAGCAACGCTTCTTGGCTCTGTGTGATGAAGCGACTGGCCCGTTCCATGGCCTGGGCCACTGCCCCGGAGTCTCTGATAGCGTCGACTACTTCCTGTATCAAGCTTTCGTCGCCGCCATTGCGCACCACTTCGGCAACCCGTCCGTCGCCGGGGTGCGCTCGCAGATAGTACAGCACAGGCAAGGTCACGATCCCTTCGCGGAGGTCGCTGCCTACCGGCTTGCCGAGCACCTGCTGGTCTCCCCGAAAGTCAAGGACGTCATCGATGATCTGGAACCCAGTCCCCAACCACAACCCATAGTCGCGCAGGGCTTGCACCTGAGGTTCGGCTGCGCGACCGAGCACCGCCGCCGCTTCTGTGGCTGCGGCGAACAAGGAGGCGGTTTTGGCGTGGATGCGCTGGTCGTAGCGCTCCAGGGCTGTCTCCCATGCCTGCTCACTGTCGACCGGCGGGATCTCGTGGCGATCAAAAATCTGGCGCAGTTCTCCACTGCAGATGGTCATCAGCGTGCTGGCAAAGATATCCATCACCCGCACATTCTTGGTTTCAGAGGCCAGGGCAGCCGCCCTGGCGAACAGGTAGTCCCCCGTCAGAACAGTGGCTCCGGCGCTCCAGCGAGCATTGAGCGTCGTTTTGCCCCGCCGCATCAGTGCGCCATCGATGAGATCGTCGTGCACCAGGGTGGCGGTGTGCAGCATCTCGACCGACGCGGCCAGGGATACCAGTTTTTGGAGGTCGGTCGGGTAAAAGCGGCCGGCCAGCAGGGCGAGGGCAGGGCGCAAGCGTTTGCCGCCGCTGCCCAGCAGGGTCTGCAGGACAGCCGTCAATTGAGGATATTCAGGATGCACTGGCTCGCGCATCTTGCGCTCTACAAGTTCCAGATCGGCTGCCAGTGGCTCTAGCAAAGGGATCGTCTTCAAGCTACTTCTTCTCCACGTTGAACATACAATGTTCGCTGCCTGAGGACAGGCGCGATTCGCCAAACTTCAACCTCAGACCTCGAGCTGAAAAAGGCGTTGGGCATTGGCTGTCGTCGCTTCCGCCAGGTCTTCCGGGCAAAGTCCCCTGAGTTCGGCAATGCGCTCGGCCACCAATTGGACATAAGCCGGCTCATTGCGCTTGCCCCGGTAGGGGTGCGGTGCCAGGAAGGGGCAGTCGGTCTCTACCAGCAGCCGGTCCAGCGGCAGTGCCCGCACGATATCAGGCAATTGGCGCGCGTTCCTATAGGTCACCGGGCCCGCGATGGAGATGTAGAACCCCAGGTCGATGGTCCGCTCGGCCATGGCCAGATCGCCCGAAAAGGTGTGCAAGACCCCGAGCCGCCCGGTCAGGGGCCCGTCGGCCGCACTCGCCGCCCACCCAGCCAGGATGTCCATGATCTCATCGTGGGCGTCGCGGTCATGGATGACCACAGGTTTGCCCAGCTTGGCAGCCCAGGCCAACTGGGCCTGAAAGGCACGTCTCTGTACATCCCGGGGTGAAAGGTCCCGGTAGAAGTCGAGCCCGATCTCACCCACGGCTACCACTTTGGCGTGGCGGGAGAGGTCCCGCATCTCGGCCAAGGCGGCGCCATCCAGTTTCCTGGCATCGTGGGGATGCATGCCCACAGCCGCATAAATGCAGTCGTACTCCTCTGCCAGGGCCACAGCCTGCCGGCTGGAGGTCAGGTCCGTCCCCACGTTTACAATGGCTGCCACGCCCGCCGCCCTGGCGCGTTTGATGACGTCTTGGCGATCGCCGTCGAATTTGCCAAAGTCGAGGTGGGCGTGGGTGTCAATCAGTGTCAATCTTTGAGTCCTGCAATTCGCAACCCATCTTCCAGGATCGACTGTACCCGATTCTGGTCGGTGGTTTCACAGTAGACGCGGATTATGGGCTCGGTGCCGGAGAATCGGATCAACAGCCAGCCGCCATCTTCCAGACCGAACTTGAATCCATCGGTGGTGTTTAGGCCTGTGACCGCCAACCCACCGATGGTGGCCGGGTTGGCGTCCAGGATGCGCTGCCGCGTGGCCTCACGTTGGTCGGCTGGGAAGCGCGTGTCGACGCGGTCGTAGTAGTGGGCGCCTACCTGGTTGTACAGATACTCGATGAGCTGCGATGGCTTCTTGCCCAGGCGCACCATCAGGTCCAGGATGTACAGCCCGGCCAGGATGCCGTCGCGTTCCGGTACATGGTCGTGGAAGGCATAGCCACCACTCTCCTCGCCACCGATAAGGGCGTTGGTTTCCAGCATCTTGGGGGCCACATACTTGAAGCCTACGCCGGTCTCATAGACCGGCACGTCATAGATCCTGCCCAGTTTTTCGAGCATCGAGGTGGTGGAAAGGGTTTTGACAATGGGTCCCCGTTCTCCGCGTACCTCCAGGAAGTACATTGCCAACAGGGCATAGACCTGAAGTTGGTTCACAAACTGCCCGTGCTCGTCGCCGATACCTACCCGGTCCGCGTCGCCATCGTTGATGATGGCTACGTCGGCCCCAATCTCCCGCACCTTGGCCAACCCCACATCCACGTTAGGCGGGATGGGTTCGGGACGTGTCATCTCGGGGAAGAGGGGATTGCGGTCGGCGTGGATCTCGACGATGCGGGTCTTGCCTCCTCCCAGGATGCGTGGAAACCAACCCGCGCCATTGCCCCACATGGCGTCCACCAGGACAGTCAATCCGGCGTCTTTGATCGGTTGCACGTCGATCAGCCGGCTGATCTGTTCCAAGTAGGCTGGCGCTGGATCAAAGTAGCTGACGGTCCCCTGTGCCAGGGCCTTGTCCAATGGGATCCGCTTTACGTCTTGAATACCTGGGATGAGGTTTTCGATCTCGACCAGCCCGTCAGGGGCGATGGCGCCGCCGTTCTCATCCCGCACTTTGAATCCATTGTCGGTGGCAGGGTTGTGACTGGCCGTCACGTTGACGGCGCCGGCCGCCCCCTGAGCCACGACCGCGTAGGAGATGACCGGGGTCGGCGTGGCGCCGTCGGTGATCAATACCTGAAAGCCGTTGGCCGCTAGCACCTCGGCCACAGCAGCAGCAAAGAATTCTGCGCTGAATCGCCTGTCATGGCCTACGACAATCTTTTCCCCGCGCTTGCCCAACTTTTGCATGTATGAAGCAAAGCCCTGGGCACAGCGGCGCACGTTATCGAACGTATAATCCTCGGCGACGCGGCCTCGCCAGCCGTCGGTGCCAAACTTGATGTCGGTCATGATCCCTCCAAAAGATGCAACGTCTCGGCTACAGGTTGTGTACGATTCTCAAGTGCGCCAGGTCGGCTTCCACCATCATCTGGATCAACTCTTCGAAGGATACTTCGGGTTCCCAGCCCAGCGCCTGTCGCGCCTTGGCCGGATCGCTGACCAACAGGTCCACCTCGGCTGGGCGGTAGAACTCGGGATCGCTTATCACATAGTCTTCCCAGTCCAAGTCCAGGCAGCCAAATGCCACCTCGCACAGCTCCCGCACCGACTGGGTTTTGCCTGTTCCGACCACATAGTCGTCGGGCTGGTCCTGCTGCAGCATGAGCCACATGGCTTTTACATAGTCGCCAGCGTACCCCCAGTCACGGCGGGACTCCAGGTTGCCCAGGTGCAGCTCGTGGGCCAGGCCGAGCTTGATCTGTGCCGCGCCATAACTGACTTTGCGTGTCACGAATTCCAATCCGCGGCGCGGACTTTCGTGGTTGAAAAGGATGCCCGAGCAGGCAAACAGGTCGTAGCTTTCGCGATAGTTCACGGTAATCCAGTGGCCATACACTTTGGCCACGCCATAGGGGCTGCGGGGATAGAAAGGAGTCTTTTCGTTCTGGGGCACCTCCCGCACCTTGCCAAACATCTCACTGCTCGAGGCCTGGTAGAAGCGGGCTTGAGGCGCCGCGGCGCGCATGGCCTCCAGCACCCGCGTCACCCCCAGGGCCGTGAACTCGCCGGTCAGCACCGGCTGTTTCCACGAAACCGGCACAAAGCTTTGAGCGGCCAGGTTGTAGATCTCATCGGGCTGGTGCTCGCGTACCAGGTCGATGAGCGACGTCTGGTCCAGCAGGTCGCCATGGGCCAGCGTGATCCGGTCCTGGATGTGTTCGATGCGCCCGAAATTCACCGTGCTGGAGCGGCGTACCATGCCGACGACCTCGTAGCCCTGCTCCAACAAAAAGTCTGCCAAGTAAGAACCATCCTGGCCGGTGATGCCGGTAATCAATGCCGTTTTCTTTGTCATTTATCAGAACCCCTATAGGGGCGAGTGTCCAAAAAAGCGCTACCCTTGTTCCTTCGTTTCTTGGCGCCAGTATTCCAGGATATCCTGCAAGCTTTGCTCGAAGGGAATCGTTGTCTGCCAACCCGTGCATTCCCGGATGCGGGTGGTGTTGCAGATGACCTCCGGTACGTCCGACGGTCGCATCCGCTCCGGATCCTGTCGCACCTCGATGGGCACCCGGCTCATGGTCAGCAGGGTATCCAGCAATTCCTGGATCGAATGGGATTCCCCCGCCCCGACATTATAGACCTGACCCGGCTGCCCGGATGTGATCAGCGCCACATAGGCCCGGACCACGTCTCGAACGTCGCTGAAATCGCGCCGTGCTGCCAGGTTGCCTACCTGTATGACAGGCGGACGCAGGTCCAGTTCGGTGGCGGCGATCTGGCTGGCCAAATCGGGCGCGACGAACCCGACGCGCTGCCGGGGGCCGATGTGATTGAAGGGCCGTACCCGGATGACGTGCAGCTGGTGGGTCAGGTGATATTGCAGGCCCATCAGGTCCTGGGCCACCTTGCTTAGGGCGTAGGGGTTCAGCGGGCGCAGGGGTGTGTCCTCGTCAACCGGCAGGTCCTCAGGCGAGACCAGGCCGTACTCTTCGCTGGAGCCGACGACCAGTATCCGGCAACCGGGCTTGATGCGGGCCACACCCTCAAGCACGTTCAGTTGCATGCGGATGTTGGTCTCCAGGGTAGTCCAGGGATCGCGCCGGGAGGCAGAGACGAGTGGTTGTGCTGCCAGGTGAAAAATGACGTCTGGCTGGCTCTGCTCCAGGATGAAGGTCATCACGTCCAGCCGGGAGAGCTCCGCCGGATAGAGCTCCAATCGCCCACACAGGTCGGCGATGTTGCCGTAAGGGCCAAAGACAGTACCGGCCACCTGCCAGTCGGTGGATGCCAGCAGATATTCAGCTAGATGGCTGCCCACGAATCCGGAGATGCCGGTGATGAGTGCCTTCAAAACGCCCTCCAGGGCCAGGGACCTGGTGGCCCCGGCAACTTGGCGAGTATTATACCCTACTTTGGAACTCACGGCAAAGGTGAAAGTCCTGGCGACCAAATATCATTGCAGACATGGGCGATTGGTGTTATAATAAGATGACTGGTAGATGGGAGTCTTGGGAACCACTATGTCGACAGATAAGCGCAATTTGCAGCAGTTTCGGGATGGATTGCAATCTGAGCAAGAGGCTGAGATCTGGCTGGAGGCCAGCCAGATGGTGGCAGATCAGGGGAACCTGGACGAGGCACGCGATCTGGCCCAGGCCGCTGCCCAGGCAGAGCCTGATAACCCAGATGCATGGCTGCAACTGGCGCGGCTGGCCCAGGATCCAGAGGAACAGAAGGAACACCTGAACCAGGTTCTGGCCCTGGAACCGGAACACCCTCAGGCGCAGGCCGAGATGGACCGCCTGGCGCGCCAGTCTCCTGCGGTGGCCGCCAGCAGTAGCACGGATCGGAGTAGGATGTGGTCCTGGATCCTGGGGGCGCTAGCCGTCGTAGCTGGGCTCTTGTTGATTGCTGTGCTCGTGCTGGGGGCCATCCTGGCATCGCAATCGACGGACATCCGCCTGCCCGCGCTGCTGGCCACCTCAACTCCCACCCCCATTCCTACGCCGACCCTGACGCCGGGTGAGATCGCGGCTCAGTTTGTGCCCCAATTGCAGGAAACCCTGGACAACCCAAACTGGGACCGGGCCCTCGAGATCGTGGACATCATGCAGGCAGTGGACCCGGCTGGCGAGGAGACACGCAAGTGGTCGATGGAGATCCACTTGCGGTATGGCCAGGCCTTGGTTGAGGATGGCCAGGTGGACAAAGCCCAGAAGCAGTTCGATCTGGCAGCAGCACTGGCGCCCCGGAACCGGAGAGTGCTTAGATGGCAGCAGACCACCCAGTTGTACCTGGTAGGTGAACGGGCCCTCGAGGCGGGTGGGTGGGAGACTGCCATCCGTTCTTTCTCCCTTGCGCTGGACAAGATACCGGACTATGGCGACCTGCCTGCTCGCCTGGTGGAAGCCTACCGGCGCCAGGGCCAGGCAGCCATGGAGGATGGGGACTGGACGGGGGCCATCGAGGCCCTGGGCCATGCCTACGAACGAGCGCCCGAAGATCCGGAGGTGGCCGGTTTGCTGTCAGGGGCCTACCGCGGGCAGGGCCAGGCAGCGATGGAGGATGGACGCTGGGCGGAGGCCATCGCAGGGCTTACCGAAGGGCATGACATGCTGGCTGATGATGCCGAGGTGGTGGATCTGTTGGCTTCAGCCTACCGCCAGCGGGGCATCATCCGCGAGGAGAGTGGCAATCTCACGGGGGCTAGGGCTGACCTGGAAGCTGCGCTTTCGCTTCGGCCAGACGACGCAGAGGCCAAGGCCCACCTCGGCCGGGTGATGTACCGGCTCTTTCCCCCAAAGCGGATCGAGATCGATATTTCCCGGCAGCGGTTCTATGCTTGGGAGGGGGATACGCTGGTCTATAATTTTCCCACATCGACGGGTTTGCCTGGCCGTGATACGGCCGCCGGCCACTACCAGGTCTTGGACAAAATTCCGATGGCCTATTCCAGCATCTGGCGCCTGCAGATGCCCTATTGGCTGGGAATCTATTGGGTAGGGAACGTGGAGAACGGCATCCACGCCTTGCCCATCCGGCCCGATGGCTCGGTGATGTGGGGAGGGCTCCTGGGCCAGCGGGCCTCGTACGGCTGTGTCATCCTCAGCACCAGTGCGGCCCGCCTCATCTACAACTGGGCGGATATCGGCACGCCAGTGGATATTCACTATTGATCGAGGGGCAATCATGGTACGGGAAGCATATCGGGAGCAGATCCGCGAGTTGTTAGAGGACTTGCTGGCCATGGGACAGATGGTGGCCAGTTCCATCGAGAGGGCAGTCCAGGCCCTGGCTCAACAGGATGTCGACCTGGCCCAGCAGGTTGTCGATTTTGACGACGAGATCAACGAGATCCAGCGCGACATCGATGAAAAGTGCCTGGTGCTCATCGCCACCCAGCAACCGATGGCTGGCGATCTGCGGGCCATCCTGGCGGTGTCCAATATCGCCGCAGAGTTGGAGCGCATGGGCGACTATAGCGAGGGCATTGCCAAGCTGGCCATCAAGCTGTCTGGCAGGCCCTTGCTGAAGCCTTTGATCGACATTCCCCGCATGGCCGAAGAGAGCCGCCGGATGCTCATGGCATCGCTGGAAGCGTTTGCCCGTCAGAATCCCGAGGCTGCCTGGCAGATTGGCAAGGCGGATGACGTGGTGGACGCCCTCTACGACCAGGTGTATCGCGAGCTCCTGGTCTATATGATGGAAGATCCGAGAACAATCGCCGATGCCACCTACCTGTTGTGGGTGGCCCATAACCTGGAGCGGATCGCCGACCGGACGACCAACATCGCCGAGCGGGTGATCTTTGTGGACAGCGGCAAGATCGTAGACTTGAATCGCTGATGCATTCTTACCTCGCACAGCCTGCCGTGGCCCTCCGACTCCGCGTTGATAGGACGGATGGGGGATTTCGAAGCCTGGGCGAGGATAACTTATTTGGGAGGCTCGACATATGACCATGGACCAGGGTCAATTGACGCAGATGGTCACTTGGCTGGATGAAGAACACCGCCGTGACAAAGCTGAGGTTATCAGGTTGCAGCAGCGGCTTGAGAGCCAGGAAGGTGAGTTACAGGACCAGGCCCGCATCATTCAGGATCTGGAAGGGCGGATGGCGAATCTGCAATCCCAACTGCTCAGATTCGGCCAACTCGACGCAGCCTTGGAGCAGCTCAAGGAAGAAGTTGTTCAGATGTTCGAGCAGGCGGACGAACGCCGCCAGCAGGAAGCGCGAGAGGCTGAGAGGGTGCGAGCCATTGAGCGTGACAACGTCTCGCGGGCCGTCAATGAGATCCGTCGTGACCTGCAACGCTTGCCACGGTTCGACGAAGAGATCAACCTGCGCAAGGTGGAACAGGCGCGCGTGAGCGACGGGTTGCTGGTTGTACAACAGGAGCTCAATGCCTTGGGCCAGGAGGTCGAGGGGAAACTGCGGAGAGTCCCGTTCCTGGAGGAAGGCCGCCAGCAGGACACGAAGCGGATCGCCCGCCTGCAGCAGGAATCGCTGGAGGCGTTGAAGCGGATCGAGCAGCACGGCTCACGTCTGCAGATGTTCGAGGATGCCATCAAGCGCCAGGAGCGCGACACTGGAGAGCTCAAGGGGGTGATCGCCCAGCTCCGGATCGCGCAACGGGAATTCATCCAAAGCCAGTTGCTGGAGACCGAAGAGGTCAAGCGCAAGATGGCAGAATGGGCTGAAACCCTGGAGGCAAATGTCAAAAAGATAGATGGTTTCTCGGTCCGTATACAGGAGATTACCGAAGCGTTCCGCGAGGACCGGCAGGTGGTTGAGAACATCGAGCGTTTCCAGGAGTTGATCAACCGGGAGCAGGCCCAGGTATCCGAGTTGCAACGCCTGGCCGAGGAGCGCCAGAAGCGTGAGCTGGAGCAGTGGCAGGAAGATAACGAAAAGAAATGGAGAAAAGAGCTGCTGCGCTGGGATCATCAGTGGGGCGAGCAGGCCAAACAGAACAAAGACGTTGCCGAGCTATTCATCGGGATAGAAGAGCGCCTGGTCCAACACCGGATCGAAATCGACGCGGCGTGGAAGTTCTTTGAATCGCAGATCACCTACCAGACCCACGAGGCGCGCCGCTGGTTGGGCGAGATGAACAAGATGCTCGAAACGCGGCCAAAGAAAGAGCGAGCGTAGAGGGCACGTGCGCGTAATCGGAACTGCAGGCCACGTAGATCACGGCAAGTCCACCCTGGTCCACGCCCTGACCGGGATCGATCCCGACCGCCTCAAAGAGGAAAAAGAGCGGGAAATGACCATCGACCTGGGGTTCGCCTGGCTGACCCTGCCCAGCGGCGAGCGGGTCGGCATCGTGGACGTGCCGGGTCACAAGGACTTTATCAAGAACATGCTGGCAGGCGTCGGGGGTATCGATGCCGCGCTGTTTGTCGTGGCGGCTGACGAGGGGGTGATGCCCCAGACCCGCGAGCACTTGGCCATCCTGGATCTGCTGCAGGTGCGCGGCGGTGTGGTCGCCTTGACCAAGATCGACATGGCTGAGGATGAAGACTGGCTCGATCTGGTGGAAGCCGACTTGCTGGAGGTGCTGGAGGGGACCATCCTGGATGGGGCCCCCATTGTGCGCTGCTCGGCGCGGAAGGGGGAGGGGCTGGAAACCCTGGTGGCCGAACTAGACGAATATCTGGCTGCCAGCGCCCCACGCCGTGACGTCGGGCGGCCCCGCCTGCCGGTGGATCGCGTGTTCACCATCCCCGGTTTTGGCACGGTGGTCACCGGCACGTTGAGCGATGGCACGCTGAGCACGGGCCAGGAGGTGGAGATCCAGCCTTCAGGGCTCAGAGCCCGCATCCGGGGTTTGCAGACCCACAAGCAAAAGATCGAACAGGCAGTACCTGGCAGCCGCGTGGCGGTCAACCTCACGGGGGTGAGCAAGGATGAGGTGTCCCGCGGCGAGGTGCTGACGGCTCCGGGGTGGCTGCGACCAACCACCCTGGTGGATTGCTACCTGCGCTACCTATCTGATGCGCCTGCCCCCCTGAAGCACGATGCCCCGGTGAGCTTTTTCAGCGGCGCCGCCGAAACCCCGGCCTGGGTGCGGTTGCTCGGCACAAGGGTCCTGCCTCCCGGCGAGGAGGGCTGGGTGCAGATCCGGCTGGCGAACCCTGTGGCCCTGGTCAAAGGGGATCGCTTCATCATCCGCCAGCCGTCGCCCAGCGTCACGATCGGCGGGGGAGTGGTGGTCAATCCCTTCCCCGGTCGTCGCCACCGCCGCTTCCGGCCCGAGGTGATCGAGCGCCTGGAGACGCTGGCCCATGGCACGCCGGAAGAGATCATGCTTCAGAACCTGGAACGCCAGCAACCCAGCGAAGCGCGGGCGCTGTTGGACCGGAGCAGCCTCTCGCGTCCACAGGCGGAGGAGGCGTTACGCGCGCTTGTGAGCGAAGGGCAGGTGCTGGTGCTGGATGGCAGCCTGTCGACCGACGACCCTCGGGTGCTACCGGGTGGCAGCTTCCTGGTGACACGTTCCGGCTGGGGGGCGATGCGTGAGCGGATGGAGGCGTTGTTGGGAGAATATCATCGCCAGTTCCCCCTGCGATCGGGCATGCCCCGTGAAGAGGTCAAGAGCCGGATGGCACGCAACATTCCCACGCTCAGCCCGCGGCTGTTTAACGAGATCCTGGAGCGGGCGGGGAGCGAGGGCTGGCTGGCCGAGAGCGCTGGAACCGTCAGGCTGGCAACGCACCAGGCAACCTTTACGCCCAAACAGCAGCAAGCGGTGGACTATTTGCTTTATACATTCCACCAGGAGCCCTACACCACCCCTTCGGTGCCCCAATGCGAGGAACAGGTGGGCAGCGAGGTGCTCAGTGCCCTCGTCGAGCAGGGGCAGTTGATCAAACTCGGCGAGGACGTTATCTTTTTGACCGAGACCTACGAGGAGATGCGGGCTCGCGTCCTTGCGTATCTGGAGGAACATGGCAGCGTCACCGTTGCCCAGGTTCGGGATCTGTTCGGCACCAGCCGCAAATACACCCTGGCGCTGCTGGGCTACATGGACGAGCAGCGCATCACGCGCCGTGTCGGTGACGAACGGGTCTTGAGGTGAGGTGAGAGATGAACCCCCACATTGACCGCACAATGTTCGGCTGGATCATGATCGAGGGCGAAAAGATCGAAAAAGATGTGATCATCCGCCTGGGCGGCAAGGTCGAGAAACGCAAAAAGAAACTGTCCAAGGCGGTCTATGGCACATCCCACACCATCTCCCTTGACGAGGCCAGGTACGTCTATGAGGAGGGTGCAGAGCGGCTGATCGTCGGCGCCGGGCAATATGGCCTGGTGACCCTCTCTGACGAGGCGGACGACTATTTCCGGCGCAATGGCTGTGACGTGGATCTGAGGCCCATGCAGGAGGCGATCCCGGTCTGGAACGAGGCCGAGGGCGCGGTGATCGGGCTGTTCCACGTGACCTGCTGAGCATGGAACCAAACAAAACACTGTCTCTCGGACAAGGTGGGTGTGGGTGTATGCACGAGCAGACCATGTCTTGAGACGTACCCCCAATCAACGTACAGAAAGGATCTTCATCGATGCAAAAACAAGCTCTGGTGATAGCCCTTGTAGCCCTGCTCTCCCTGTCCTCGTTTAGCTCGGCATTCGCCCAGCCGCCGGTTGACGGTCCGCAGGAGACCGTCCCCATCAACGGCACAGCCTATTGGGCGACCAACCCCACCGGCCCCGATTTTCAAGGGGTGACGCTCATTCCTTTCCAGGCCCAGAACCCTACGCGGGCGACCTGGGAAGCAACGCTGAGCCAGAACGAGCAGTACCTGAAGCCTGAGGACATTCCCCTGAACGTGCAGGTCAGCCACAGTGGCTGGTTTACGTACGCCTCGCACTTTCTCAATGACTTTAGCGAGGTGATGGTCTACCTCGATCCCACCGACCCGGACCACCTGCTGGGCGCCTCCAAGTTCTTTTACTATCCTGCTACCTATGACTTTTACACCGGCGTGTTCGAGTCCTACGACGGGGGTTACACCTGGACCCAGTTCCAGCCGGCCGGGGTGGAGGTGTATAGCCTGACCTCTGACCCGGTGACGACCTTTGACGACCAGGGCAACGGCTACTTCACCCTGCTGACCCGGGGTCCCACCGGCCTGGACATGCTCAAGAAACCGGTGGGCATGGGCTGGCAGTTGCCGGTCATCGTGGACCGCACCACGTCAACCGACAAACAGTGGATCATGGGTGACCAGGACCCGCAGGGCATCAGCCCGCACGCGGGCAACCTGTACATGAGCTGGACCAGCTTTGGCGGTCCGGTCACTGGTATTGTCCTGTCCCGGTCCACCGATGGCAACCTGACATGGAGTTCGCCGATACAACTGTCCGGCGGCGATGTCCAGGGTTCCATCCCCGGCGTGGCCCCCGACGGCACGGTGTACGTCGTCTTTGGGCGCAACATCTTTTATGGGCCCACATCGGGTACCATGGAGTTCGTCAAATCGACCAGCGGTGGGGTCTCTTTCAGCAGCCCGGCGGTGGCGGCCAACATGACGGCTATTCCCTATTACCTGCCCAATCCATTTGGAGGGACCAACTTTCGCTCGCCGGCCAGCCTGCCGGCCTTTGCCGTGAGCCCCAGCAACGGCAACCTCTATGTCACCTGGGCGGACTACCGCCACGGCGATGCCGACATCTATTTCACGCGCTCCACCGACGGCGGTACGACCTGGGACACAGCGGTGCGGCTGAACGACGACCCTGTTGGCAATGGCATCGACCAGTTCCAGCCCCAGGTCTCGGTGGCGCCTAACGGCCGGGTGGCAGTCATGTGGTTCGACCGGCGGCTGCCCTGCCCTGACCTACCCTGGATCCCAGCGGCCCACGTGGGGGTGCTGAACGGCTGTATCGATACCTTTATGACCCGCTCCTTCGATGAGGGACAGACCTGGGTGCCCAACATCCGGGCCAGCGCCCAGAGCTGGGACTGGACGCTGAATCTGCCCTGGACCGGCAGCGCAGGCTTTATCGGCGACTACCAGGGGATCGCCTCCAACAACCAGGTCGATTTCCCCTTCTGGAACGCCACGGCGGACCTGGGGGAGAACGCCGACAATTTCCAGGAGGCGTTTGTCGCTCTGGTGCCGGTCGCCGGTGTCGATCTGTCGGCTTCTGAGAAGCAGGTACAACCCGCGGTTGTGGCCCCTGGCGGGCTCCTGACCTACACCCTGATCCTGGAGAATGCCGGGCCTGACGATGCCCCGGGCGTGTACCTGAGCGACACGATGCCGCTGTCCACCACCTACGTGCCTGGCTCGCTGGTTTACCCGCCAGGCGCGGGTGCGGGGGGATACGATCCGCCGTCTGGTGCCATCACCTGGACCGGTGCTGTATCCGCCGGCCTGCCGGTGACCCTCACCTTCCAGGTGACGGTGGAACTGGCCCTGGAAGATGGCGCGGTTGTCACCAACACCGCTGCCATCACCGACGGGGCAGGCATGGGCTTTGAGCGCGTGGCCGCAGCCACTGTTCATGTGCCATTGCCGCCCTTTGTCGCGGAGACCGTGCCGGCCGACGGTGCGGAGGGCGTTCCCATCACCGCGCCGCTGGTGATCACCTTCAGCGAGCCGGTGGTCACCGCCACCTTGCTGTACACCGTCACGCCCGATCCGGGCGGTTGGAGCGAGATGTGGAGCGATGGCGACACGGTGGTCACCCTGGAACACGACGGCCTGGCCTACATGCAGGTCTACACAGCCGGGGTCACCGCCGTCGATCTGGAGGGGCAGTCGCTGGTGCCCGGCCCGGTGCCCAATCCCTGGTCGTTCACCACGGCAGCCCGCCCCACCGTCCGCGCCTACCTGCCAGTGGTG
>Ga0180437_10003196_pt1 | contig 24740 bp, 20 predicted proteins | sample SS_ome_4_FD_132410 | JGI IMG/M metagenome (GOLD analysis project Ga0180437, IMG submission 132410) | Hypersaline lake sediment archaeal communities from the Salton Sea, California, USA - SS_3_D_1 metaG | ecosystem: Environmental > Aquatic > Non-marine Saline and Alkaline > Hypersaline >... | reverse complement strand
GGAGATAAAGCTCAGAAAATGTATGATAAAGGGGATCTAGATGCAGGAATTATTTCATGCGGACAAGGTGTGGGCCTAGCTCATAATATACCCACTGTGAAAGAACTCTTCCAGGGCATAATTGCCCAAGCCACTGATATAGCTAAAAAGCTAAGTATGAATTAAAAGCAAAGTTGAGATTAAAAGGTGTATAGTGAAGATTCAGATGCAAGACACACCATATTTTGATGTAAATATTTCTTCCCTAAGAGAATCAAACACGGTTCACTCAGATTTCCAAATCTTTGTTAACATCCTTCCTTTGAATCAAATGAAAAGATTAGTTGCAGAGAGCAAGCTATAGCTATATCTCGATTAGAATAGTAACGTGTTGCGAGTTGACTTCATTGGACGAGACAAATGAAGCGAACAGACATGTTGGCAGAGTAAATAATCCCATACTTTCGCACGTGGTTGTTTTCTTTAGGATCGTTACGAGCATTAATTTTAATATTTACCGGTCATCGAGATAATTTGAAAAAAATGCTAAGGCATTGAATCTTTCCGACGTTAATTCATTTGAGAGGAGAGAATGGAATGAGTATTGAGAAATTAATAAATGGGCAACGGGGAACAGAGGTCATAGTTTTAGGCAATGAAGCGGTAGCTAGGGGGGCAGTTGAGGCAGGGGTATGGGTTGTTTCGACTTATCCCGGAACGCCTTCTTCGGAGATAGCTGATACATTAGCCGAATTGTCCAAGTCTTTTAATTTTGATTTTGAATATTCAGTAAACGAAATAGTCGCCTCCGAAGTCGCTGGCGCGGTGGCGATTTACGGAGGAAGGAGTATGGTGATTTTTAAGGGTGCTGGTTTTTTCGTGGCCTCTGATGCCATTTTTCATCTCGGAGTAGCAGGGATTTCCGGATCTCTAGTCATTGTAGCTTGTGATGATCCATCAGCCCACAGTTCCGGTGATGAGTATGACATGCGAATGTTAAGTCATGTCGGTTCAATACCTGCATTTGTTCCTTCAACCCCAAGAGAAGCAAAAGAGATGACAATCGAGGCTTTCAAACTGTCCGAAAAAATTCATCTTCCAGTTATGGTAAGACTGAGCACTCGCATATGCCATCAGACTGGCATTATAGAGTTGGGGGATATCCCGAAAAAGGCAAGGGTAGGCATTAACTGGGAAAAGATGAATAAAGAGAGATTGCGATATGTTATCCCGGGCGGCGCCTTTGTTAGAATGGGGATAGCGAGACAGATTGAGGGAATCAATAATGCTAAGGAACTGTGTGAAAAATCAAAATATAATAAATTTATTAAGGAGGAATCAGATATTGGGATCCTCACTTGTGGGGTGACTCATAGCTATGCCCTTGATGCCTTAAAGCACCTTAATTTAAAGGCATCTATTTTTAAAGTGAGTGTATCTTTTCCAATTCCTGAAAGAGAATTGAAGGAATTTTTTCAAGGGATAAAAAAGCTCTTTGTGGTCGAGGAACTGGCTCCATACCTGGAACTCTATGCCAGAGCATTTGCTAAAGAGGTGAACCATGAGCTTGAGATATTTGGGAAAGAAAATGGATATTTCCCTAAGATTGGAGAATATGATCCCTCAGTAGTCATCAAGGTCTTGTCAAAGGTGCTCATGATAGACGCACCAATCGATTACGATGAACTAGAAACCAATGCAAATGCACTCAAAAAAATTGCTTTCCCTCGGTTCCCAGTTTTGTGTTCCGGATGTCCGCACCGAGCAACATTTTATGCTATTAAGAGGGCTACAAAAGGTAAAGCAGTCATTATGCAAGATGTTGGTTGTTATGCAATGGCTGAATTTCCGCCCTTTGAGCTTGGAAACATTAACCTCTGCATGGGATCGTCTCTCGGTGCTGCATGCGGCTTCAATTATATTAGTGATAAACCGGTAGTTAGCGTCATTGGTGATTCAACTTTCTTTCATGCAGGATTGCCGGGTTTGGTAAATTCCATATACAACCAGGCAAATTTCAGTTTGATTATAGTGGATAACCATGCCACTGGAATGACTGGATTTCAACCAAATCCAGGTACCGGCATTCGTGTGAGCGGTAAACAAGGAAAACGAGTTATTATAGAAGATGTTGTTCAAGGTATTGGTGTAGAAGATATAAGGACCGTAAATAGCTTTGATATCAAAGAGTTGCAAAGAGCAATCAAGGAATCTATTGCTTTTAACGGCTTGTCCGTGGTTGTCTCTAGAGGAGAATGTGCTCAGACTAGCAAACGAAAGAAAAAGGGCAAAACTATTTCTTACAGGGTGGAGCCTGATAAGTGCAATGGCTGTTGGATTTGCATTGAAAATTTTGGATGTCCTTCTCTTGAAAAGCATGGCGAGATAGTAGTAATTGATTCCGAAAGTTGCAACGGGTGCGGTGTATGTGCGCAGATATGTCCATTTAATGCTATTATTAAAGAGGGTCAAGATGGAAAAATTTGAGATATTAGTTGCTGGTACTGGGGGTCAAGGGGTTCTTTTGGTTGGCAGTTTATTAGAACAAGCAGCCCAGCTCAGTGGGCATAGAAACGTGATTGGTGGTGAAATCCATGGTCTATCTCAGCGAGGAGGGAGCCTATCGAAGTATGTGCGTATTGGAGAAGATGTCCACGGACCTATTATTCCCATTGGAGGAGCTGATTTAATGATAAGCATGGAGCTTGTAGAAAGCGTAAGATATCTCGACCGTTTGGCCAAAGATGGCTACATCGTGATTTCTAAGACAAAAATGCCGTCAGCTGCAATGTGGGCAGCTGGTATCTCGTACCCGAAGACAGAGGATATCTTGGATATCATTAGGCAAGTGACGAATAAAGCAGTTATCTTCGATGCAGAAGAGATCGCGCGTCAGGCTGGTAACGTTTTGACGGCAAGTGTAGCTATTCTAGGAGCAGCTGTTGGGGCTGTTCCAGACCTCCCAATCTTACCAGAAAGCCTCAAAGATGCCATAAAGATTAATTTTAAAGATAGAAAAAAGCTCATTGATTTAAACCTCAGAGCATTTGAAATGGGAATGAACGCTACGGCTAGAAAATGAGCAATTGGTGCTGAGAAATTTGGTGCTAATTTTTGGAGCGACTCTTTTGCTTTTTGTTGATTGTAAGTAACAGGTACATGACGATAATGCATAATGATATTCTGAGCATAGAGTGAGGATGCAAACATGTATTTTGGGTTGAACATAGCAGGGAGTATAAGCGGAAAATTAAGGACGCTATTGAGAAAACAGTTCATTTAAAATTCATATGCCAGCAATTACTTTACTTCTTTTAAACAAGCCTCTTTCTTTCACTTCTTGATGACCCACGCTAATTTTGCTCCCTTCAGAAATTTTTACTCCTTGTAGATTTCGTTGCTCAGGTGATACTAGCTTTTGATCTACGTTTTATATTCGTAGAAACCTCTACCTGTTTTCCTCCCCAAAAATCCAGCTGAGACCATTTTTCTTAAAGTATCCGGAGGAAAAAGCTTTGGATCCCTTGTGCCTTTATATAGGGCCATAATTGCATTCAACATCGCATCCAATCCTGCCAAATCCATAGCCTCAAAAGGACCTATAGTATATCCTGCACCCAATCTCAAAGCTTTATCGATGTCTTTTACACTGGCAACACCCAGTTCAAGAAGTCGTATAGCTTCAAGGTAAATCCATAAGTTGATCCGGTTAACAACAAAGCCGGGAATATCTTTATGAACAATGAGAGGTTCCTTCGTTAGCGATTGTACAAATTCACATGTTATCTTCATTGTTTCGTCTGATGTAAGTAAACCCCTTACTATCTCGACAAGCCGCATAATGGGCACAGGAGGAAAAAAGTGGGTCCCTACCACTCTCTCTGGATGATTTGTTCTTGAGGCGATATCAGTTATTAGTAGAGCTGATGTGTTTGTGGCTAAAATGGTTTTAGAAGAACAAATTTTATCAAGATCTGAAAAAATTTCTTGTTTTAATTGTAAATTTTCGATAACCGCTTCGATCACAAGATCAGCGTCTCGTGCATCATGGAGATCTTTGGTTGTTTCTATTCTACCTAAAATCTCTTCTTTTGCGCCCTCAACTTGGCCTTTTGAAACCAGTTTCTCCACTGACCATTCGATGGCTTTCATTCCACTTTTAAGGGCATCTTCGTGTATATCTTGAGCTAAAACACTATACCCTGCTTGTGCTGAGATTTGGGCAATTCCACTGCCCATCGTACCTAAGCCTACAATAAATACCTTTCTGATTTCCATTTTACTCCCATAGCTTTTCATTTGATTTCCTCAAGAAACTCCAAAGCATATATCTAGTGCACTATTGTTTGATTTGGAGCCCTCTCAATAGTCTCCTTTTAAGTATCATATTAACAGGTGGCAATCGCTTAAACCCACCAATTCAGATAAGAAAAATTTCTTAAACATTTTTATTTGGATTAATACCTTCTCTCCTTTTTTGCCTCTATGCAATTTAATTTAGACAAAAGTTAAAAATAGAATTCTAAAAGCTTCCATTTATATTGTCAAAGATTCTTGAAAAATCAAGTATAAATTATTGGAGATTAAATGGTGAAGATATTTTCCCATTATTTTAATGATAGAAGGTGGAGTATCAAATGAATTCACTAGATAATGTGTTTGATCTCAATGATCAAAAATTATATAATACGTGCGTTAGTGCATGAGTAGAGCTGACCTATTGAAAGATAACATTATATTACTCGAAGCTGTGTCGGCAAGTTAAAAATTTTTATCATCTCATTGAAATCAACCACCTTTATCTTCCTGTCGTTATACAAGCCTTATAAATTCCATTATTACTACTATTTAATTATGACACACGCATATAAGATTCCAAACAACTCAGCTGGTATCTCCAAGTATGCGGATAACTGTGTATTAAACCAAAATCCTTTTTACAGCACTAGCTTGCGAAATAATCTCGAAGATCTTTTATGCAAGAGCCAAGCTAAAGGCCGAGACGATGTACTGGAAAGAATTTTCTCTGATAAAACAAAAACACTAAAATCAACAGCTAAAGCCTTACTGGATGAAATTAAACTCAGAGAATCTCTTCACTTCTTTCTGAATAATAAGATTGATTACGAAATATCCAGGCAGAATGCAGAAATTGTGTAGCTGCCAGAGCGAAAATCCCAGTATGATCTCAACGGGTTTGTTGATATTAAAAAATTAATGTTGAAGCTCGAGGACAGAGTTTTAGACCTCGAGAAAGAGAAGAGAAAGGAATATGTTGAGTGCTGGAGGGATTTAATGTTCTTGAAGAAATACGTGCTTTCCTCATTAAAGGACTACTGGGATTTGGTAAAAAGAAGGGATTTGCTTTCAGCTGAATCATATGGATTGACAGAAAATGAGGACGGAGAGAGACATTCATGAACTGTGCAAAAAACTGAAACCCATAATAGGAGGGAAGGCGGATAAGCTATGGTACACCTATTTGGCAGAGGATTATAAGAGTAGAAATGATGTGGCTCTAAATATCCAGATTATTGCTGAAAAACTTCTAAAAAAGCACGCCCTTGAGAAGGAAAAGGTATTGCTTGAGCCGCCATCTCCCGAAGATGCACGTGGCGAATTTCTGCTCGGAAGTATTGTTTATAATAATGATAGGCTCCATCACCTTTATCTAAGGAAAGATGATTTTATTAAGCAGGTGGGGATTTTTTCTGTAACAGGTGAGGGTAAGACAAATCTCGCTTATCTTCTTGCTCTGCAACTCTCGAAAGCAAAGGTTCCCTTTCTCGCGGTAGATTGGAAGCGAAGCTGGCGTAATTTGTTAACCTTGCAGGAAAGTTTGCCTGAATTAAAACAGGTCCAGGTCTATACAATAGGTAGGGATATATTGTCTTTTCATTGGAATCCTTTCAGGCCTCCACCGGATTCCGATAAACAATCATGGATAAGCACCATCTCTGAAGTCCTTGAAAAATCACACCTATCAGGACCAGGCGTAGCCTATTATTTTAACAAGATATACCTGAAGTTGTTCAGAGAAATAAATGATGGGTATTATCCAAACTTTTTTGATGGCTTAAGAGAGATGGAGAAGATACGAGCATTTGAACGTGAATTAAAGTGGAAGCAGACAGCCTTGAGGATATTTCAGAGTTTCACAATTGGAAGTGCATCAAAGGTTTTAAATGCGAGAAACCCGATCAAGCTTGAGCACTTGCTTGATAAGCCCGTTATCTTAGAGTTTGATCTTGAGATGCCAAAACCATTACGGATATTTTTATCAGAGATAATCTTGCGGTGGATTCACCTCTACCGATTGAGTCAGGGTGAGACAGAAGAGGTGAGACACGTCCTTTTCCTCGAAGAGGTGCATAACCTCTTTACTGAGAACAAATGGATTTATAAGGATTCAAATGTTCTTGAGAATGTCTTTCGGGAGATAAGGGCATTTGGCCAGGGAATAATAAGCATAACACAACACCCGTCGCTGTTGCCGATTTATCTGCTCGGAAACTGCCATACCCAGATCTATCTTGGTTTGCAGCATGCTGATGATATTAAAACAGCACGGAAGTCCTTGTTCCTTCGATATGATGAGGAATCATATCCAAATATCCTAAAAGTCGGTGAGTGCATAACCAAAATAAAGGACAGGGTGGAACCGTGTCTTGTAAAAATACCCCTTGTCCCTGTCAGAAAAGGACTAATAACTGATGAGTGGTTAAGGGTAAATACCCCCGGGTATTTACATGAAATCAGCGAGGAAAACAAGCCTCACCACCCCCGTATTTACCACCAGATACATACAAGAGGGAAAAGAAAGGCAGACAACCTAAGAATAATGGTACGAGACATTACAGATTTTTAATTGACATTTTTTTAAATTCTCTATCCAACACGACACAAAGATACAGGACCTTAAATCTTAATTCAAAATACGGAAATGAATTTAAGAACAGGCTTATCTCGCAAGGATTGATTCAGCCCAAAAAAATAATCATCAGCAAAGGCTGGGTAACGCTTTTTGACTTGACGCAGAAAGGAAGGATGACATTAAGAGATTTAGGATATGAGGTTAAGAACATGCGGGAAGGCATAATCCATAAATTTTGGAAACATAGAATAAGTGAGTATTACAGAAGCAAGAATCTGGATGTCTTGGTTGAAGAGACGATTAATGGCAGGCCAGATATCATTGTTTTTAACCATAATAAAAAGGCTGCTATAGAAATAGAAACAGGAAAATCAGATATAATCGGCAATATTCAGAGGGCACTAAAAGCAGGTTTCGATGAGGTGGTACGACTTTTTGACATTTTTTCTTAATTTCCATATAAAAGATCTCCATTTGAGTTTTTAGGAATATGGAAATGTAATCCGTATTTAAGAGTTCTTATCTTGGCTAACTTTGATATTAGCTATGTTTAGCATTAAGGATTTTAGTCCACAAATTGACAGGGACTGGAATGGAAAGTTTGTTGATGTCGCGCTGACTGCTGAAGATCTATTAATAGCAGTAGAAATCCAGATGAACGTAACCCACACCAGAGATAATATAGAGAAAGATATTCAGATTTCAGAAATGGATTATGTAATTATAACAGCCAAAGATAAAAAGGTTCTGGAAGATATTGAGGAAATTGTCTCCACACTGCCTGATGAACTCAAAAGTAAGACCTATGTGTATTCCTTATCTAAATTGTTGAAAGAAGACCCTCGAGACCTAATTGATACTATTCAAAGGAAGGTTGGGGAAAATGGTTAACCAAAATCTTAATTCAGGAAATAATGCAATGACCCATGTTTCACCTTATGAGATGTTTATCAGAAAACACTTTGAAAATGTGATTATCGTATTTTTTTACAATGCGGCTCTGGCCTTAGGCTTATGTTATCATCATACCTTTTTCCAATCGTCCCTGATTAGATTTGTTGGAAAATGTGCTGGTTTTCTCGCTTCTGCAATATCGTGGATTCCTGCATTTTTGGCTGGAGGCCTTGTATTTGGTAAATTTTATTTTTCGAAATAAGATTTCAATCTCTATTTAAATGTAGATTTCAACATAGCAATGGGGATTGTATTTTTCTCTATTCCTGCTGGAATCTTGGTAGGGAGGGTCTTGGCTAAATTTGTATCACCTTTCCTTTTTTGGAGCACTGTTGTGAGCCTCGTGATCTGCCTCTCTCTCATAGCAGAATATATTAATGTCTTGGCAAACAGATATGCTTATATCCTGGCTTGCTCTGTTATTGGAGTTCTTTATTTTTTGATTATGAGAAAAAGGTCATTTTTTGAAATTTTATAGTCCTATTAAAACCATGAACAAGATTCAAACATACAGGGAGGTCTTTAAAGGCAGAACAGATGTTGTGCCTAAGTTCTGGCAGACGAAGGATGCTCAAAGATTAGGCTATTCTCCCCTGTGCAGAAATGAGTGGATAGAAGGCCTCTGCCATAAGCCATACAGGACTTGTGACAATGCCGATTATATTCCCCTCTCTGATGAGCTGATACAGGGACACCTTACCGGAAGACATATTTTGGGAGTCTACCCCCTTCTAAAAGAGATAATACGTGTAACTTTATTGGTGCTGACTTTGACAACCATAACGACAATAGAGATCCTGTCTCTGATATGAATAACTTTTATGAAACTTGCCAGATTCAGTGCATTCCATGCTACCCCCTCAGGTCGAAAAGCGGGAAAGGTTATCACACGTACATATTTTTTTACTCCCCAGTACCTGCATGGAAGGGGAGGGCAGTAACGTTTGCCTTACTTCAAGAGGCTAGGGTTATTGGTGAGGGTGCTGTGCTTTCATCATTTGACAGGCTTTTTCCAAATCAGGATACGATAGGTAGAAAGGCTTTTGGGAACCTCATTGCTCTCCCATTTCAGGGGAAGGCAGCTAAATTCGGTCATACGTTATTTTTAGATCCTAATAAAGGATTTAGGGAGCCTTACGAAAATCAGTTTGAGATTTTAAAACGAATTGAAAAAATCAGCGAGCTGAAACTTGATGAACTAATCGAAGAATGGGATTTGCATCAGAAAAATTATCAACTAACCCTCAATGATTTTTCTGAAGAGAATTCAAGGGCAATCAAAAAATTATTGAGGTGTAAATTCATCAAGTGGTGCAAGGAAAATCTTGAGACCTTACCTGAGCCTCTCTGGTATGCGCTTATCAGCAACTTGGTGTCAGTGAGGCCTGGAGGGTATAGCTTGTGTCATGAGTTCTCAAGAGAACATAAAAATTACACTCCTGAAGAGACATATTATAAAATTCATCAGGCAATGGATGCCACAGCTCCTCATACTTGTGAATATATCAGAAAAAATGGCTTCAGGTGTGATAAGGAATGCAAGGTGAAAGCTCCCGTCGCACTGATATTTCAGTAGGGCATTTTCTTAGAAACTCAATGGTAAGTATTTGAACTAAATATTGACAAACTATCATTTTTTTTCATATGAAAGAACATACCGAGCACATCATCCTAACAGTCAAAGATGTTGCTCAAAAACTTCGGGTTCACCGTTCAACAGTATCACGATATGCAATATCTGGTGAACTTAAAAGTTATTTGATTGGCAACCGGAGACTTTTCAAGGAGGCTGATATCTGGATGTTCTTTGAAAATCAGGTGGCTCAGGAGTACGTTTCTGGAAAGGAGGAATAAAACATGGCAACTGTTGTTATCCAGAAGCGTAAAAGAAAAAACAATATCAGCTATATCGTAAATTACAGCGATCCTCTTTCTAATAGGAAAAAATACTTCAAGACATTCACCAGACAAAAAAATGCGCAAAAGGCTGCAAATTACTTGCGAGGCCTCATTGATTTGGGCAAGATCGGAGAAATCAAAAAGAGCAAAATGAAACTGAAGCTTCTGACATTCTCTGAAGTATTCAGGCTTCTAAAAGCAGAATGGCAAAAGCGCCTTGAGAGCAACGATCTCAGGCAAAAAACCTTTGAGGAATATAGTTACAGATTAGGCCTTGTCAATCGAAGATTCAATAAAGGATTGCTCTGTGAGGTTTCTAAAGAGGACATCATCACCTACCTTAAAGAAGCTGCTTGTAAGTTTTCAAATGTGACTTCTAAAAGATGCCTGTTTATTATAAAACAAATTTTCAAGCATGGTCTTACGATTAACGCGGTGATTGAAGATCCCTCCTCTGATATTAGCTACCTCAGTGAAAAAGAGCACGTGCGAAATAAATTCATATTGCCTGCTGAACTTGAAAGGTTGATTGATGCAAGCCGCAAAGGAAGGACAAAATATTATCTTCCTGCTCTCATTTGCCTTGGGGCTGAGCACGGAGCTTCCAAACAGGAAGCCCTTTCATTGAGATGGCCGGACATAGATTTTGATTATGATGGTTCAGGAACAATACGGTTTTTCAGAACTAAGAACATGAGAGAGAGGACTGAATACCTTATGCCCAGAACAAAGCAGGCCTTGCTTGCATGGTGTGACCACCAGGAATGGATGCGGCACCGGAAAAAGAGCGACCCTAATAGATCAAGGCTGGTTTTCTGTCATCTTGACGGTAGTCCGATAAAAAGTTTCCATAAGGCCTGGAAGGAAGCGTGTAATAAAGCAGGCATTAAGTATTTTCACTTCCATGACCTGCGGCATACGTTCTGCTCCAACCTTCTGCTTTCAGGTTCTGATCTCAAAGACGTGAAGGAAATGATCAGCCACAACGATCTATCAATGACAGACCGCTACTCCCACCTCACCCTCAACTACAAACGTTTACAACAAGCGAGGCTTGCAGAACACTATACCAACCACTCATTAATTGGGTAAAGGAGATATTTGAGAGAAGGAAAATAGGTAAGCGCTGATTGAGGTAGACATTTGGTAGACAGGAGCCAAAAATACAAAAAAAGAGCAAATCAGCTAGTTTGTAACTTGCTCTTTTTATTGAACTTTCTGGTCGGGACGGCGAGATTTGAACTCGCGACCCCCTGAACCCCATTCAGAATTTAGGTGTTTTACTAATATACTGAAATTGCATAAGTATTTGATTTTATTAATACAGAGGAGTATAAACAATAGAAAGAAAATAGGCTAAAAAATCAATTACTGTCACATTTTGTCACAATTATATTAAAAGAATGAGAAAAAGCTCCTTAGTTTACAAACCTTAGGGGCTTTTTCGTGACATAGGATATTAGCTGGGTAAGAATAATAATCTTAAAAATATCAGGGTTGAACATAATCTTTCTAATAATTATTGGCTTTAACTATGGGAATTACCCTGAAACAACTTAATCAATTGCTCTTAATTCCGCATGAAGGTAAAAACCTTGAGTTTAAAGAGGCTAAAAATCGATACGACTTTGAAAAATTAGTAAAATATTGTGTAGCGCTCGCTAATGAAGGTGGTGGCGAATTCATTCTAGGCATTACAGATAAAGTACCCAGAAAAATAGTTGGAACCAAAGCTTTTCGAAACCTTGGGAGTACTACAAGTAAGCTTATTGATCTTTTGCACATCCGTATAGATGTAGAAGAAATAAATCGTCCTAACGGACGAATAATCATTTTTCAAATTCCATCTCGATCTGTCGGTATGCCTATTTCATATAAAGGCGCTTACTGGATGCGCAAGGGTGAAGAACTTGCACCCATGACCCCAGATATGCTTAAGCGAATATTCGATGAATCTGGTCCAGATTTCTCAGCAGAGATATGTCTAGGAGCTAACATAAATGATCTTGATCCCAGAGGAATCCAAAGATTTAAGGAATTATGGCGTAAAAAATCTCACAATGAAGCATTGGATACTCTCTCTAACGATCAGCTCCTGTCCGATGCAGAACTCTTGATCGATGGTGGAGTTACTAATGCAGCGCTAATCCTCCTTGGTACTCGGCAAGCGCTTGGAAGATATTTTGCACAGTCAGAAATAATCTTCGAATATAGGGCAAACGAAACCTCAATCCCTTCACAACAGCGCATAGAATATCGCCAAGGATTTTTTTTAATACAGAATGATCTTTGGAATGCGATTAATTTGCGTAACGAAATTCAAAGCTATAGAGACGGTCTTTTTGTTTGGGATATTCCTACGTTCAATGAGGGAGTAGTGCGTGAAGCTGTATTAAATGCAATTTGTCATCGGGATTACAGGTTAGCTGGATCGGTTTTTATCCGACAGTTTCCACGTAAATTAGAAATCGAAAGCCCAGGGGGGTTCCCACCAGGCATCACGCCTGAAAATATCTTGTGGAAACAATTTCCCAGAAATAGGCGCATAGCAGAAACATTAGGAAAATGTGGATTGGTCGAGCGTGCTGGCCAAGGCGCAGACCTTATGTTTGAAGAATGCATAAAAGAAAGTAAGCCTAAACCAGATTTTTCAGGCACAGATGATTATCAAGTGTTGCTCACACTAAAATGTGAAGTACAAGATCCTCGATTTCTTAATTTTCTTGAACAGATTAGCGCAGAAAAGCAGGTTTCTTTTTCCACTCTGGACTTATTAGTCTTGGACTCTGTTCATAAAGAGCAGACTATACCAAATGCACTAAAAAATCGCTTAGCTAGTTTGCGAGAACGAGGGATCATAGAAGTTTTAGGGCATGGCCGAGGGACCCGTTATATCCTTACACGGCGTTTTTATAATTTTTTAGGAAAGGGCGGGGTTTATACTCGCAAACGAGGTTTAGACAGGGATACCAACAGAGCCCTGCTATTGAAGCACATACAAGAAAATAAAGGTGTAGGATGCCAACTTAAAGAATTAATGCAGGTTCTTCCCCATAATTCTAGAAATCAAATTCAAAACTTACTCCGAGATCTTAAGTCAGAGGGAAAAATACAGCACATAGGGCAAACAAAGGCGGCTCGTTGGTATCCTAGTTCCATTACTGATAAGATTGCGTTTAATAATAAAAAAACGTAATTAAAAAGCAATACTTAATCTAAGTTTTTGTATTTACATCATTTTTATAATAATTAAAAATAAATCAAAAGCTTATAAAGGCAGCAATTCTGCAGTAATTCTTGCTGCAATGTCATTCCCTAAATTCACTCCATTCCGTAATCCAACTAATTGGTATCATCGGTAAGTATTTCCTTTTTATTGAGCTATTGACATTAAAAAGCAAAGATGCAGAATGAAAAAGTAATTACTAGGGGATAGGGTGACATCCCTGGAAGCCGGTTTTCCTGACCTGTTTCCCCTGGATTAATTATCAGGCCGCTACAGGGGGCGAGAAATGGAAAAAGAGAAAATAGAAAATATTTTTCTCATCTATGTTAACAACTCATTGAAGGAAAAACCAGAAAAGCTTCTTGATATGGTAAAGGAGTTTGAAAAACAAGGGTTTGAATTTGCTTGGATGGATAAGGAAAGATTGTATAGAATTGCTAATCTTTTCAGAGGTCTTGTAAACAGGATTGATGATAAAAGAGTCCACAGAATTCATAACAAAAAACCACGAACTCGTTTTAGGTATCGAAGAATTGATTTTGAAATAGCATATGATGGAATTTACCGAAGCGAGAATGGATATTGCCAAGAAGAATGCTTTGAAAGATTTGAGAGAAGGGCATGGCTTGGTACTGAGTTGTTTATGGGAAAAAATCGATTGAGATGCTTTGAATGTGACCAGCTTTTTTTTAAGAAAATCCTTACTGGTATTACAGAGGGAATAGAATATTCCGAGATAGGCCCCAGTGAATGTCCTGCAGCTGGTTTACCTAATGCTCTGTTAAACACATATAATGAATTTTCTAAGAGTGTAAGTATTGTTCCAAATTTTAGCAATTTATCTTTTAAAGAAACAATGAAAGAAGGCACGTTTTACAACTGCCATTCATTACATCAATATGAGGAGGCTTCTGATGGCGGTTTCGTAAAGACACTTTTTACGCGTGTCTTTTTCTATTCATTTGCAATATACAGCTTAGTAGAATTCTTGCTTCACAATGATCGAAGAAAGTTAAAACTATGTGACGAGTGCACGAAGTTTTATATATCCAAAACTATCCGACCATCAAGATTTTGCTCTGACAAATGCCGTCTTGCATGGAACAATCGAAAGCGAATTGAATCAGGGGAAGCAAGAGAATATAAGCGAAGAAAACGAGCAGAGGGTGCTAAAGAAAGTTACTATGGGTAAACGCAAAACATAGGGTAAACGCAAATAACCAATTACCCGTAAGTTACTGTTTTTCCAGTATTTTTCTCGACATAACTTTAATTAATAATTATACTATCCTTACAGACTAATAAAAAGTTTGTAGGGATTTTTTTATGGAGGTGAAAAATGGATTTACGAGAAGCACGATTCAAAAGACGTATTACGCAATGGTCACTTTCGAAAATTTCGAACGTTCATCAATCAAGAATTTCTCTTATCGAGAATGGAGACAAAGCAAATGAAAGGGAAAGAATGGCCCTTGCTAAAGGCCTGAGCGTAAAAGTTGAAGATATTGATTGGCCTAATGAGTAAATTACTAATGACATTTAACAAAGTAAGAAAGCAGTTTCACAAGATAGCCACACAATTAAAAGGGATACATGGCTAAAAAATTTAAATTCTCTTCAGGGACATATCTTGAGAGGGATATGTTTGAATCTCAGGCTTATTTGGCTTTGAGGGGATTTGCGCCACAGTTACTTACTCTTCTCTTAGGCAAAAGGTACATTGACCGGGTAGGCAAAAAAGGGCACCAAAGAAAAATTTGCACTAATTGTGACTCCCTCACCCTTACCTATATCGAGCTGGAAAAGCTAGGCGTAACCAAATCGAGAGCATCCAGAGCATTCGATGAATTATTTGCAAAGGGCTTTATTACCTACAAGCATCACGGCGGAGGATATAAGCAAGACAAGTCAATATATGAACTTATTGAAAAATGGCAGTTGTGGAAACCGGGAACGGTGTTTGAAACCCGCGAAAAGGACACGGTACAGCGGGGATTCTGCAAACCAAAAAGAAAGTCAAAAAAGACTCAGGGCAAGGTGATCCAAGTTGGCTTTAAGGAAAAGTAACATGCGAAAGCGTACCCATACACAGCAACGAAAGCGTACCCTAAAAAGGTGTTTTAGGTTAACGAAAGCGTACCATAGAGAATTTAAAAAAACGCTTCTATTTCTCAATGATGACATTGAGTTAGTGGAGAAAACGGCACCTCATCCAAAAACCTGCCCTATGGGTACGGAAACGTGGCCATATACATGTATTACCATGTCTATAGGGTTGGTCTGGGGGGTGCCTTTTTTATACTGATAGCGTTACCCTGTTTTATGGTTAGTGCGTTAAGTTAATGTATCTTTTTTAGGGGACTCAGCGTCAACCTTAACAGTCCTTTTTTCAAAGAGGTATCATATTTAGGTATGCTGAAAACATTGCCGGAAAAGGCTTATAAATTAACAGTTTGCTGCGCAAAGCATCAGAAACCGTTAACCAAATCGTCAAGTTTGTCAATGTTATTAATATCGGTTTTCTTGTTAAGCATTCGTTCACCTTTTTGTTTCAGGTAAAGTCTTTTTGATTTTTTGTATTCAGAGGCAATATCAAGAAAATATCAAAGAAGGGGTAGGGGGTGATCCCCTGCTACCTCTCAAATGCACAAAGATGATAAGAAAAAGATCAAAGGATGCTACAAAGGTCTAAAAACTCAATATTCAGCAAGCAATCAGAGATAATTGAACCCCTTCTTGATGCTCATGAGGTGAAGCTTCTTTTAAGATGTAGCTTGCCTTTGGTTTATAAGATGGCAGAGAGAGGCCAGATTCCTTGCGTTAGATGGGAGTGTAAAGGAGAGGGAGAGAAGAAGCCCAGATCTATGGTTCGATTTAAGAGGCAAGATGTTTTTAATTTTATCGAAAAACACTATCTGACCACCTGATTATCAATCAGATGCTATATAAAAAAATTGAATAGATTCAATATGTTAAAAACTGGGTGTGACAACAAGTGTCAGTAATTTAAGGGATATAAGGTTGAATTATTTTAAAGAGAATTTAGAGAAAAGGCTGGAAAAGAGCTGGGGGGTAGGGGGGAGGGAGCGACCTTACCATCCCTACTCGCACACTTTAGTAATTCTTTGCCGGCAACACATGGACAAAAATTTGAGCTCATATTGCTAACAGATAACTAAAACAAAAAGGAATATATGCAACAAAATTCAACTATAGGGAATTAGCAAGGATTTGCATATAAGGGCTAAAGGAATAGAAATGCATATATAAGGAAGTGGTAAGAACTTGTCTATAGAATTAGACGAAACTGGACTATGGGGATATCTCAAAATGTCTCTATAGAGAACCACTATGAAATATCACGTAGAAAGGTAACGTAGAAAGGTAAGGAAGGGAGGTAAGGAAGGAAGGTAAAAACGTTACTATAGAGTTAGCTAATAATGAGTAGAAAGGTGTCTATAAGAGAAAATGAGTAAAAATGAGTCTATAGAGATTGAATGAGATTAAATTATAGGGATGTGACCTGCACACACACGTAAAAATTAAGTAAGAAAGTCGATGTATAAACTATCTCAGGAACTAAGAACATCATTGAAAAGAAAGGGTATAGAAATTGAACTGCATATTATGCGGTATGCCAGATCAACAATATGATGTAGCAAGCAAGAAGCATAGAGAAGTTAAACATCCCAAAGATGTAACAGGGATAATATGTTCTTCTTGCTTTCAGATAATTGTAGCTTCATCACAGGAACAAATAAAAGAAGCTTACCAAAAAGCCTTAAAAGCCAGCTTATTGGATAAGGCCAAAGCAGTAGAAACCTTTTTAGGAGAGGAGGAAGTGAATGACAGAAAAACCGGAAAGGATAGACCAAATATGGGCAGAAGCAGAGCTTTGCGAAAGATTAGGCCTGCCCATCACAAAGTCAGGCCGAAGTATCCAGTTAGGTAACTGGATAAAAGGCGGATTGCAGTATGCTGAAAAAGCAGGCAGGAGATATTTCTTTGAGCAGGACGTCATTGACTATTTATGGCAGAGAAGAAACAGGGATGAAACTGATTGAGAGAGATAGCTTCAAAGGCAAGAAAAGGTATTCAAAAGGGGGTAAAACATATCTTCCAGAGCATGGTTTTTTCACCCCTATACTATACCATTCATTTTAAGAAAAAGAGCATAATTTCTAAGTGAAAGGGGACCCCTTGAATCACCTTTTGGAGTCCCATTAAATCTATATGTTACTTACAATTGCGCTCATTAAACGGATATTTCCAGAATTGCTAAATGAAAAGGAAAAATCATCAGATAAGCACCTGATAATAAACCATATTAACCTAAGATATATTTATAGAGATTTAAAAGCGTATTATGCATAAATTCAGAGCAATAGTATGGAATGATACTGAATAAAGATCTTTTTATAATCCTATAAGCTGCTCTTTTATATACGCATTATTATTTAAAAGAAATTTCTGAGGAGACCCGGGAGTGAAGGTTAGGGGGTATGGCCTTACTATAGGGTGGTAATGTTGCCATGGATTTTTCAGCAAGTTTTTCAACTACAAAGAGGCAATTGTCTCAAAGGGGGTAAAAACAGTGTAAATTTGGGGTAAAAACAGGGTAAAAAGGGAGTAAATTCGTATAGTAGTTGATAAATGTTATGAATAAAAATTCAGACGTGAATCAGTAATAAATTAAATAGGTTATGCAATACAGTGGATTTTTATAGTGACAAGGAAAAATACTGAAAAATACACAAAAATCACTATTTGAGCGGAGAAAGTTTAGAAATTTTTTGAATCTTAGTCATAGAATAACAAATGGTTATTTGGATCTGTGATTTATTAAGCCCTATGAATTGTAAATCATTTATAAGGCAAAACTGCTCTATTTAAGCCTATAGTAAACCATTAGCAATAATAAAAAGCGATGAAAACAGCAAGGGGGGCTTGGGGGTATGGGGGTATCAATTTCTTGTTATATGTGGTCTATAAACTCCCCCCTAAAAAAGTATAACCTTTACTTATGTAACTTTATGATATTGTTAAGAAAATAAACGATTTTTGGGGTGTAAAAATAAAAATACGTAAAAAGGGGTAATAATGTATGAAAAATAAGGGGATATGAAAGAAAACTTGTTGATGTGCAAAAGCAGTACATAAACGGTGTAAATGCACCACTAACAAGGAGATTAGACATAATTGCCATATATAAAAATGGATAGCAAAGGGGCATAAAAATATAATTTATGGATGTAGTTGGTTACCAAAAAATAAAAGGGGTAGAGCCCCTGCAATCTCTGCAACCGAAAAACTAAATACCGAGCTGGCAATAAACTGCTTGTATCCGCAAAATTAAGCAGGGGGGTATATGCCATTTAATCTCTGCAACTTAAAAATTCAATACCGAATGAGCAGGGGAGCGGGTGTAGTAGCGAAATGAAATTTTTCACATATCCATTAGCGAAATAGGATTTTCACTTTGAAAAGAGATCGAAGGATATACCCTTTTTTAGGATCATAAATGTTTTATCATAGTGGTACTCAATAACTGGTACATAAGAAGTGGTACATAAGAAGTGGTAACTAAGGGTGGTAAGTAGAGGTGGTAAATAGAGAAGGTAATAACATTCTTTTAATCGTTCATTGAAAACAGAATCTAAGGTGCGCTAACAACCAGCCTGAAGTCGGTTGTAAATCACAAAAGAAAACAAATCCCATCATGGGAGGGACGAAACAGTGTGTCCTGTCAAGGCAGGTAGGTTAGCCATTCCGGAAAAATGGCAATTAAGAAATGCGGCACCATTTAAGGAAAAAATTTAGTTTATCTTCGATTTCTCCTCCAGCTCTTCGTAAATCGTTTGGAATTGTTCAAGAGCTGACTGCAAGTTCTCTGTGATCTCTGCTGCAAGGACATCTGGTTCAGGAAGATTCTCAGAATCCTCAAGGCTTTCATCTTTGAGCCAGAAGATATCCAAACTCACCTTGTCCCGCTGCATCAATTCTTCATAGGTGAAAGACTTGAATCTTTCTGTTTCTTCTCGCTTATGTCGGTTATCTGGGTTGTAGCATTTGATGAAATCTTGCAGATCTTCATAGCCCAAAGGATTGGTCTTCAGGGTAAAGTGCTTATTGGTACGAAGGTCGTAGATCCATAACTTCTTTGTCCAGGGGGTTTCACTGGCAGGTTTGCGGTCGAAAAAAATTACGTTTGCTTTCACACCTTGGGCATAGAACACTCCTGTGGGCAGTCTGAGAAGTGTATGAACATCGCATTCGTGCAGGAGTTTTCTTCTCACGGTCTCTCCTGCACCACCTTCAAACAACACATTATCAGGCACAACCATAGCGGCATATCCATTGATGGTAAGAAGCGTTTTTACATGCTGAACAAAGTTGAGCTGTTTATTTGATGTGGTTGCCCAGAAGTCATTTCGTTCATAGGTAATCGCCTCTCTGCTTGCTTTTCCTACGCCATTGAAAACCGTTATACTGCTTTTTTTGCCAAATGGCGGATTAGTCAACACTTGATTGTACCGTTTACCCTTATCGGACTCCAATGAATCGTCCACTTCAATAAGACTTTCATCACCTCCAATACCGTGTAAATACAAATTCATCACACAGAGCCTGGCGACATTATCTGCTATCTCGACACCACGGAGAGCGTCATAGCGTAGGTGTTTTTTCTGCTCCACATCCAAATGTTGGTGATGGTGAGCAATGTAATTGTGAGCTGATATGAGAAATCCTCCTGTTCCACAGGCGGGATCCATGATCTCCATTCCAGGTTCAGGACGCATTACCTCAACGATGGCATTAATGAGAGGTCTCGGGGTAAAATACTGACCAGCACCAGTTTTCACGTCCTCTGCGTTTTTCTGGAGCAAGCCTTCATAGGTTTCGCTTTTTACATCTACGCTCAACCCCAGCCAGGTTTCTTCTTCAATAAGTTTTAGCAGACGCTTCATTTTGGCTGGATCCTGAATCTTGTTCTGAGATTTACGGAAGATGACACCTATAACTCCTGGTTCTCTGCCCAGACTTTCAAGGATATGGCGATATTGTCTCTCCAGCTCGCCCCCATCCTTGTCCAGCAAACTGTTCCAGTTGTATTCGGCTGGGATCTTGGATGTTCTGTTAAACGGTGGTTTGGTCTGCTCATCGTCCATTTTCAGAAAGAGAAGGTAGGTAAGTTGCTCGACATAATCGCCATAGCTAACACCGTCATCCCGCAGGACGTTACAATAATTCCACAGTTTCTGTACTAATGCTGATGAATCGTTTGCCATTTAGAATATCTCCATTTGTTTAGATTTCTTTGCCTTGCCCTTGTCAGCTTTAATTCTTTCCAACAAGACAGATGCAGGCTCATCATTCGGATCTTGTGGTACCAATTTCCCCAGAAAGGCATGTTTCAACACTGACTGGCGGAGGGATTGGGAGCGCTTTAGCTCGTATTCTATCAGTGCTTCAGAGCCATTGGTGATTGAAAATAGGCGCTCAATTTCTTCTACTATTGCGATTTGCTCATTGAACGGAGGAACTGGGACACAAAGTTCGGAAATATCTGTTAGACTCAAGTTAGCCCGTGCCACATCAACCGTTTTACGATGAATTCTTGATTGGGCATCTACTGATATAAGATAATACATTAAAAACTTGTTTATCAAGATGCCATCAATCAACCTAATAACGGACACAGCCTGATTGATATTTGCATTTTCAACTTCTTCTGTCGCTATCGCTGCACGGCCTATTGAAGCGCCGACAATGTTCAATAAAACATCTTCTTTCTTCAGAATAGATTTCTTTTCTTTCATATTAAATGCTTCTGGTAGAAAAGCTATTTTAGAGGTGTCTAATCTCCCCCAACCCACATTTTGACTTCTAATGAATTTTATACCATGGTCAGCGTAATCAAAACCCTGCCAACGTGGGGAGGCACCTTTCGTTATAAGATGTGTTATTTGGCCGAGCTTAGCCCAAACCCAACCCTCTGGCAATTCAGGTAAATCGGTGGTGTTTGGTGGCGTAGGTTCCTTGTATTTATTCCCCAGCTTCTTTTTCCTCTCTGTTTGAATTCTTTCCAGGAGCTTATCGGCAGGCTCCAGTTCATTTTTATGCTTCTCTCGCCATTCCGCTGTCAGTCTGCCCTTCACTGTCGCCTTCAATACAGACTGGCGATAGCGTTTCAGTTGTGCCTGTACTTGCTTCAGGTTTTCTACGCCTGCGTCCAAGCGGGTGAAGAGTTCCTCAATCTTTTCAACGATGCGGTGTTGTTCGGGAAGAGGGGGTAAGGGAAAGTTGAACGTGTAAAAAATATTTCGATCTACGTGTGGAATGCCAACTCCTTTTGGTTTCGTGTTAATCTCCTTGAACTTTGACATCAGAAAATAGTAAAGATAGCTTTTGCTAAGGTTAAATGTATCTATTCTTGCCAAAGTTGAACCAACAGCACCTGATGCTCCCCTTCCAACCCAACCACAACGAGCACCATCCCAGACAATCAAGTTATCATCTGGTTCACACATCGTGCAATTTTCTCTATTGGTATATTTTGAGAATATTTTCCTCTCAATTGCTTTAATATCAATATATGGAATCTGAAGATCATTTGATTTAGATCCAAGAATCTTTGGTTTCTTTCCTTTCACTGTTGATATGATTGTTTCAAGCGGAGTAGAAATCCAATTATATGGTAACATATTCCTGTCTTCTTTCACGCCGCCAGCGCCTCATTCAATTCATTAATAATTGTGTTAAACCTGTCTCCAAACAAATTGTAGGCCTTCATTACGCCACCTTTGTCATAAAAAGGGACGTTATCAAAATCATCCACCGTGATCTCCAAACTGGTGGCGATATGATCTTTTATCATGGTGAGCATTTCTAATTCCTCATCCGTATAGGTATTGCCAGCCTTTTCCTGGTTTTCCAGCCAACTGTTGAACAGCTCATCAACTATATCTTGACGAGGCACCAATAATTCAATTTTACCCAGTCCATAGCGAACTAGCGAGATAATATCGGCAAGCAGATGCTCTGGCCTCTGTTTCTTCACCTTGTCCTTCTCCAATTGCTCAAATGCTGCCCACATAAGTTCTGTGGAGAGATTGTATGGAGGTTTCTTCATTGCATTGGCAAGGTTATCTACCATTTTATAAGTCAAATGCCGCTTGTCATAGGGCTGGTTGTAAATGATCTGCAATGCCAGGATCTCATCCTTGTTTGCTTCCATAAACTCACGGAAAGTTTGCACCGTTTTCTCTGCTATTCCTGTATCAAACGCAGCAGAGATAATGGCATCCTGGCTTACCGTATCAATGATCTGAAATTGCTGCCTCCTAATCTCAATCAGAACATTTCTGAAGTTGGGATCATCAAATACTGAGCAGGCTTCATTGACAATCTCCTCCGTGGCTTTGTCTATCTGCTCATCAGTGGGGCTTTCAACAGCAAAAATTTCTTTTGCTTTTTCAATGTGCTTATCAGGATCTACGGCATCGAGAAGTCCATTAATGATCTCTTTTAATGATTTCCCGCTTGATGCTGTTTCCAATTCCTTCTGTTGATCCTCCTCAAGTCGGACATTGATTTTCGCCAGCCTTCCCGCCATTGTCATAAGAGTATCTTCATCCCTTTGCCCTATTGCGATAGATTGGACAAGCTTTTCAAAAGGAACGGACTTTTTCCGCTCAAGCGGCCTGGAATCAGTTTTATCAGTCTCTGTTACCCCAATGGCATCTACGATCACAAAATGGGTTTTATGATCTACATCGGGCGTTACCGCTTTTAGATCCGTACTGGATATGACACGAGTACCTCGTCCTTTCATCTGTTCAAAATACACGATGGATTTCACATCTCGCATAAATAGGAGGCATTCCAGCGGTCGGATGTCTGTACCTGTAGAGATCATATCCACGGTCACGGCAATGCGTGGATTGTAAGAATTACGGAAACTGGCTATAAGATTTTCTGGCTTGTCGCCTGTAGTGCGATAGGTGATCTTCTCACAGAACTCATTTCCCTTAGCAAACTCTTCCCGAATGATATTCACTATGTCCTCAGCGTGAGAATCATCTTTGGCGAATATCAGTGTCTTGGGAACTTCCTCTCTTCCAGGGAATATCTCAGTAAACAACTTCTCCTTAAATGTTCGTACTATCGTTCTGATCTGATCAACAGCCACTACATCATTATCCAGTTGCTTCTCATTGTATTCCAAGTCTTTATCCAGTTGTTCCCAGCGTATTTGGCGGGTGTGGCGATCCCGTTTATCAATATGATAGCCTGATTCGACCTTGCTTCCTTCTTCTGTGATTTTTGTTCGTATACGATACACTTCATAACCTACATTTACCCTGTCTGCCACCGCCCGTTCATGAGTGTATTCCATCACCAGATTCTGCTTGAAAAATCCGAAGGTCTGCTTTGAAGGGGTAGCGGTCAGACCTATGAGAAATGCATCAAAGTATTCCAGTACCTGCCGCCATTCATTATAGATAGAACGGTGACACTCATCGGTGATAATAAAGTCAAAATCTTCAATAGGAATAGCAGGATTGTAGGTTACCTCCTTTATGACATCATCAGTAACATCTGCCAAAGAGAGTTCATCCAGTTCAACATCAAATTCTTTCCCTTTCAGCATTGAAAACAGCCGCTGAATGGTTGTGATACAGACTTTGCTCACAGGATCAATAACATTTGTCGATAGCAATTGAACATTATAGAGTTCAGTGAATTTCCGTCCATCGTCTGGGGTAATATATTGGGCAAATTCACCTCTTGTCTGCCTTCCCAGAGTTCTGCGATCAACAAGGAACAGAACACGTTTAGCTTTAGCGAATTTTATCAAACGGTATACGAAACTAACAGCCGTATAGGTCTTGCCGCTCCCTGTTGCCATCTGGATTAATGCTCTGGGTTTTGCTTGTTTGAAAGAAATATCAAGATTCGTAATGGCTTCAATTTGGCAATCACGAAGGCCAGTGGTGATGAGTGGTGGAAGTTCCTGCAACCTGGCTCGTAACGTGTTGTCCTGATTAACCCACTCAAGAAGTGTTTCAGGCTTATGGAAGGCAAATACACGCCTGGATCGTGGATCAGGATCACGCTCATCTCTGAAATTAGTTTCCACTCCCGTGCTTTCATAGGCAAATGGCAATGGTGATACAATAGAGGCAATGTTATCAGGAAAGTTGTGGATATATTTATTGGTTTGTATTGCAACTCCACTCAAAGTAGTGCCAGCAGGCTTCGCTTCAATGACGCCAATAGCTTTCCTGTTTACAAATAATGCGTAATCAACAGGGCCTGCTCTGGTGGGAAATTCACGAACGGCAATTCCAAGGCCAGCACCAAAGTTGATCGTGTGGACGTCTTGTATGATCCAACCCGCCTTTGAGAGTAGTTGATCAATATCTTGTCGGGCTTGTTCTTCTGGTTTCATTTGAATTCGGTAGTAATGCTTGAAAAAAGTAAAATGCGAGATTTCTATATTAGAAATGGAATTTTAGGTATCACTTTATTCAATCCTTTCGTTCCATACGTCATTGTATCGTTTAAATTTTATATTTCGTCATACGGTATTTAAGGGAATCAATTGTTATCTTGAGAAGTCTGGCTGCTTTTGCTGTACTTCCTTCGCTCCTTTCCAGTGCTTTAAGTAATAGATTCTTCTCAAGACCATTTAATAGTTTATTTAAATCTATCCCACCAGAAGGTATTTCTATATCAATTACTTGTGAAACCTCATCATAGATTACGGATGGTAAAATTCTTTTTATGATTTCGGTTTTCAAT